>Ga0224529_1000398_pt1 | contig 32924 bp, 29 predicted proteins | sample CBST50metaG_FD_179893 | JGI IMG/M metagenome (GOLD analysis project Ga0224529, IMG submission 179893) | Peat soil microbial communities from Stordalen Mire, Sweden - C.B.S.T50 | ecosystem: Environmental > Terrestrial > Soil > Wetlands > Peat | place: Sweden: Norrbotten County, Stordalen Mire...
GTACCTTGCGCCGCGGCAGGTTCGGCCCCGCAACCTCCGGCTCCTTGCGGAAGAAGCGGAACTCCAGACTATGCTGCGGACAGACGTCCACGCAGTTCATGCACATCAGGCACTCGGCCTTATGCCATGGCTGGGCGCCGATCGGGTTGTCGCCGCCCTGGCAGTGCATCAGACAGCGATTGCATTGGTTGCAGACCTCCGCGTCCTTGTGCAGTCCAAAGACCGACCACTGCGAAGCCGCGCCCAGCAGCGCGCCCAGCGGACAAATCGCGCGGCACCAGAAGCGCGTCACCCGCAGGTTCGCCGCCAGCAGAATTAAAAAAATCAGCCCAAGAAATATCCCCTGGCGGAAGTGCGGCTGCTTGAAGTTCAACACCGTCGCCGCCAGCGCGGTGTGAAGTCCCGCGCCTGCCGCCTGCACGAAGCCCACGCCGCTGTGCCCCAGCCCGTTCAACCCCGCATTGGCCGCGTAGTTCGCCCCCGGCAGGATCGACAGCCCCATCGACCGCACCAGCAGGCTGAACGGGTCGAACCAACCCACCAGTCCCGTCCCGCAGACCGCCGCCGCCAGCACCACAATCAATAGGACGTACTTCGTCCTCTGCCACGGCTTATAGCGGTTCGCCTCGATGCCTTGCTTGCCGCGCTTGCTCTCCGACTTGAAGTTGCCGAAGAAGTGGTGCAGCGTTCCTATCGGGCAGATCCACCCGCAGAAGAACCGCCCCAGAAACATCACCGGCAGAAGAATGATTAAGCTCCACAGCAGACCGCGATAGAGCGCATGGGTCGCCAGCGCATTGCTGAGCGCCACCAGCGGGTCAAGCTCGAAGAACAGCCGCACCGGCCACCGCATCCGCACGTCGCCGCCTGTGCCCACCGTCCCGCGAAACTCCGTCCGCAGCAGAAGGAACAGAAACAGCAGCAGAAAGAAGACCTGCGACGCCCGCCGCAACGCCACCACCCGAGGCCCTCGGCCCCGCTCTCCCGCGAACCATCGTCCCATCCGGAATCTCGCCAACATGGCTCGCACCACCAACTCCCTCCGCGCCAACGCACCTGGTCCATCCGGTCCCAGCCACATCCATTACCAGAGACGCGGCAGCCGCTCCAGTAGACGCATCGGCTACAACAGCAGACGCAGCAGCTTCGGCAATTCCGCCAGCCGCACCGTCGCGCCCACAACCAACTCCGATTGTTCGCCTCGAACGTCACCCCGATCAGTGATGCCCATCACCGTCATCGGCAAGGGGCAAGAGCAGACCGCATATTGCGGCAGTATAAGAAATTGATTCTATGGTGCGCCCGGAGAGATTCGAACTCCCGACCCTTTGGTTCGAAGCCAAATGCTCTATCCAACTGAGCTACGGGCGCACGCTGTGAAGAATAATAACCGCAAATTGATTTTACAGGGCCGGTCTTCAGGCGTCTCGCCAACCGGTCTATCCCAGGGCCGCGCCCGCGGTCTCCTCTGGCTGCGCACTTCCGGGAACTGTCTCGGCGATGTCAAGCCCGGCGCGGCGCAGCAGTTGGTGGATCACCGCGCCGGTCAGCCGGCTGGCGTCATACTCCACGCACACCGTCTTTTCGGCCTCGCGCACCTCCACCAGGCGCACGCCATAGACGTCCCGGACCTTCGAGAGCGCAAGCAGGGTGCGCTCGCTGGGAACAACTCCATAATGGTATAGAACGCCAAGCTGAGTCATGGACTGATTTTATCAGCGCCGGAGGAGGGCATCGCGGACAACAATATTGGCCAGCACAGATCGGGACTGTGTTCCGCGCGTACAGGTTACAATACAGCCATGAGTGAGCTTCAAGAGCCCGGGGCACCTGCCGATCAGGCGCCCTCGGAGGTTGTTGTGCGCCCTAGGTACACGCGCAACAACCCATACAACTCGACCGTGCTGGTCAATCTCCTTCTGAGCGGTACGGGCTCCGAGAAGGAGATGCGGCACTTCGCCTTCTCGCTGGAAGAGGGCATGACCTATGCGCCCGGCGACGCGGTTGGCGTGGTTCCGGAGAACCGCGCCGAGGTGGTCGCGGAGGTCCTGGATGCGCTCGGATTTACCGGCGAGGAGCGCGTACTCGACCACTATAAAGTGGAGATCGGCTTAGCCGAGGCGTTGCGCACATGGCTCGCCATCGGTAAGCTGGCGCGTGGCGCCGTCAGCCAGTATGCCAGGCTGCCCGGTGCGGCCGGCGTTAGCGGCCGCGGCCCCGAGGCGCTCCAGCGGCTCAGCGGCCCGGAGAACAAGTTGCTCGCCGACGAGTACTGCTGGGGCCGCGAGTTCATCGACCTCATCACCGACTTTCCCGGAGCCATCGCCAACCCGCAGGAGCTCTTCAACGTCCTGCCCCGCCTCGCGCCGCGCCTCTATTCCATCGCCTCCAGCCAGGCCGTCCATCCCGATACCGTCGAGCTGACGGTGCGCGTCGTGCGCTACAGCGCCCATGGCCGCAACCGCCTGGGTGTCGCCAGCGGGCACTTGGGCGAGCGCGCCCATGTCGGTGCCATCCTGCCCATCTTCCTGCATTCCAACCAGAACTTCCGCCTGCCCGAGGACAGCTCTGCTCCGGCGATCATGATCGGCCCTGGCACAGGGATTGCGCCCTTCCGAGCCTTCCTGGAGGAGCGCCGCGCCAAGGGACACTTCGGCAAGAACTGGCTCATCTTTGGCGACCAGCATCGCGCGTCCGACTTCCTCTACGAGGATCTGTGGTCCGAGCTACAGCGCGATGGGACTCTGACCCGCCTGGATACCGCCTTCTCGCGCGACCAGGCAAACAAGATCTACGTGCAGGACCGCATCCGCGAAAACGCCGGGGAACTCTACGCATGGCTACAGCGCGGAGCCTATTTCTATGTCTGTGGAGATGCCCTCCGCATGGCCAAGGACGTCGAGCAGGCCCTGCTCGATGCGATCGCCATGGGATCGAACGGTACACTCGACCACGCGGCGGAGTATCTTGCCACGATGAAGCAGCAGAAACGCTATCGCCGCGACATCTACTAGCCCCGCCGCGTCATCCAAGCCTAGGCAGAATCGGCGCACACTCCATCCTCTCCCGTCCTCCGCGAAGCAGAGCGTACACATTCCAGTCGCTCGGCAATCTCCGCTACACGCGGAAGGTGTCCGGCTTCCAGTCGACGATGGCCTGCTTGATCTGGTCCCGGGTCAGCTTCTCTTTCAGTGTGCGCGCCACCAGCGCCGGCAGTTCGGTGTCGGAGGCAAAGCGCAGCCCGATCAGTTGCGACTCCGTCAGCACAAGGCTGCTGGCCAGGTCTTCGGCGGAAAGTAGCGCCTTGAGCCGCAGCCGCTCTTCCAGCCGGATGACGCGGTCCTGCACCTTCAGCGCGTATGCGCGGATCTTCATCGCGACCATGAACAGGACGATCGCCATGACGACCCACCAACCAAACAGGAAGTGGTGGTTCGAAGGCAAGTGCCAGTCATGCACCAGCTTGTAGGCGGCAAAGACGATGTTGAGCATCAGCACCACCAGGAAGAAGTTCCATGCTGGATCCTGGCGTACGTGGTTCTTGTAACTTTGTGCAGCAGACATCGGTTCGGTCCTTTCTGTCTTCCAGAATTCGCAAATTCGCGGTACATTGGCCGGACGGCGAACGGTTGAAGTTCCGGGTGTAGGTGATGATACTCGCGCGGATTGACCGTGCGCTGCATAATCTTCTCGGGGAGGCTCGAAGACATGGCGAAAGACGGCAAAGCTCGGCGCATCGGCGTACATCTCGGCACCACCGGCGGAAGCTGGACGGCGGTCAACCGCGCCGTCGAGATTGGCGCCAACACCTTCCAGATATTCTCCTCCAGCCCGCGCATGTGGCGCGCCTCGGCGGTCAAGCCAGCCGACGCGAAGAAGATGCGCGATCTGCGCGCCCAGTTCGACGTCGGCCCCGTGGCCATCCACGCCAGCTATCTCATCAACGTCTGCAGCCAGACCGAAACCGTGCGTACCAACTCCGTCGCGGCCTTTCGGGGAGAGGTCGAGCGCGCCCTGGCCCTTGGCGCTGAGTCCCTCGTCCTGCATCCCGGAAGCTGGAAGGGACTCACCCGCGAGGAGGGCCTGCGCTTGGCGGCCCAGTCCATCGAGAGCGCCGTCACCGGGATCGACTTTGCGGGCAAGGACTTCAATATTCTGATCGAGAACACGGCGGGCGCGGAGTTCTCTCTCGGCGGAAAGCTGGAACAGGTCGCCGAGCTGGTGGAGCGCCTGCGCCTCTGCGCGCCGGTCGCCGTCTGCCTCGACACGTGCCACATCCACGTCGCCGGCTACGACATCGTCTCCGATGCGGGCTACGACGACACCATGCAGCAGGTCGGCGCAACCCTCGGCTTCGACACCGTTCGCGTCTGGCACTGCAACGACGCCAAGGCCGCCTTCGGCTCCAAACTCGACCGCCATCAGCACATCGGCGAGGGCACCATCGGCGCGGCGCCCTTCCGCCGCCTGCTGCACGACCCTCGCTTCGCCCACTGCGCCTTTATCGCCGAAACCCCCGTCGACGTCCCCGGCGACGAGGCCCGCAACGTCGCCACCCTCACGGCCCTGGCGGCAGGGTGACCCAATCAATATGTGATTAGCGATCAGAAAGTCGTTAGTTTTTGTTATCTTGACGAAGCAAGGCTATCATGTAAGCCGATTAGAGGTGAAATATGCCTATTTGGACTTTTTCTGTCGATAGTGCTAATGAGCTGGATAATAAGCTGCGGAGCGAAATTCTCGCCCTCGATTTGATGGGACGTGGTGACGAAGTATACGGTGAGGTAATCGTGATTTGTTCGGATTCGAGTGTCCGCAGCGCATCCCTAATCCCACTGTTAGAAAGTCGCGGCGTGAATTTCAAATTTCCGTAGGGGGTTTGAGTAATGGAATTCATTGTTTTGGTAGTAGTTATTGTCTTAATCGCTGTAGCAATTAATGCGAAGAGTCCAAAGATTGACCAACAGAGACAGATTGCATATGAGGCCATCAAGCGAGTTCCAGCGTTGCTTGAACAGCGGACCGGTCAAGGTCCCTGGTATGAACTCAACGACTTTTATCGGGAGCACTTTGTCGATATTAAATGCACATCTTGTGAAATCGACTGCACTTGGGCATGTAATGAGCATGGGGAAACAGAGTTTGCCGATCTTCATTACAAGGCAGGGAAGACCCAAGTGACTTATGGAAATGATTGCCTGTTCGATGGGGACGCTCTACAGCTCTTATCCTATGGATATGCTGGGAACACTTACCGTATAGGAAAGGATCGGATTCCCCCTGAAGGAACATGGGCACACAACGCTCATTGTGAATATATGAAGTCGCACTCAGCAAGCGATGCAGATTAGGTCAGGCGTTGGCTTAGCAAATATAGTGGACGGACAGCGAGATTTTGGCTCTTTCTTTACAATCATTGATATGGAAGAGTCAGCACAGAACACGATTGAAGAGCAGCAGCGGTATAACCCTGCGGAGATTGAACCGAAGTGGCAGGCGCGCTGGGACGCCGATCCATCCCTCTACGCCGCCGAGGGCCACGACTGCGGCAAGCCCAAGTTCTATTGCATCGAGATGCTGCCCTATCCCAGCGGACAGTTGCACATGGGCCATGTGCGCAACTACGCCATCGGTGACGCGCTGGCCCGCTTCATGTGGATGCGCGGCTCGAACGTGCTGCACCCCATGGGCTGGGACTCCTTCGGCCTTCCCGCCGAGAACGCCGCGCTCAAGAACAACACGCCGCCAGCCGAGTGGACGCTGGCAAACATCGCTGCCATGCGGCGGCAGATGCGGCGCATGGGCCTCAGCTACGACTGGGCGACCGAAGTCACCACCTGCCTGCCCGAGTACTACCGCTGGAACCAGTGGTTCTTTTTGAAGATGTTCAACGCGGGGTTGGCGTATCGCAAGAAGAGCAAGGTCAACTGGTGTCCCCAGTGCCAGACCGTGCTGGCCAACGAGCAGGTGATCGACGGCAGGTGTTGGCGGCACGACGACACGCTCGTCGAGCAGCGCGACCTCACCCAGTGGTTCCTGCGCATCACGAAATATGCGGACGAGCTGCTCAACGGCCTCGACCGGATGGACGGCTGGCCGGAGAAGGTCCGCACCATGCAGCGCAACTGGATCGGCCGCAGCGAAGGCGCGCTGGTGGACTTCGTGGTTGCGGCGAACGAGCAGAGTGTGCAGAAGATCACCGTCTTCACCACGCGCGTCGACACCATCTTCGGCGCTACCAGCGTGCAGCTTGCGCCGGAACATCCGCTGGCGAGGAGCTTTGCCGATAGCAATCCGGTCTTGGCCGCGCAGATCGACGAGATGCTGGCGCAGCAGAAGGCCGCGCGCGAGGCCGGCGACCTCGGCGCGATTGAAAAACACGGCGTCGATACAGGCCGGTTCGCAATCAATCCCTTCAACGGCGAACTTGTGCCGATCTGGGTTGCAAATTACATTTTGGCCGACTACGGCACGGGCGCCATCATGAGCGTTCCCGCGCACGACGAGCGCGACTTCGAATTCGCCAATAAATACGGCCTTCCCGTGCGCCGCATAATTGTTCCCAATCAAGTTACAGATGATTCGCAGGTGTTGCCGTTCGTCGTCGAAGACGATGCCACGCTGGCCGATTCCGGCCAATGGACGGGCGAATCGTGCGCTAAGGCACAGCAAAAGATGGCGGAATTCGCCAAGACAAATGGATTTGGCACTGCAACAGTTACATATCGCCTGAAGGATTGGGGCGTAAGCCGCCAGCGCTACTGGGGTACGCCCATCCCCATGGTCTATTGCACCAACGGTCACGCGGGCACGCAGCCGGGCGGAGTGGTCCCGCTGCCCGAAAGCGCGCTTCCCGTGCTGCTTCCCGCGCAGGTGGAGATCACCCAGCAGGGCGGCTCGCCGCTGGGCCGCGTCGCGGAGTTCGTCAACACCACCTGCCCGGTCTGCGGTGGCCCGGCCCGTCGCGAGACCGACACCATGGACACCTTCGTCGATTCCAGTTGGTACTTCTACCGCTACACCGACGCGAAGAACTCCGCCGCGCCCTTCGATTCCGCGAAGGCAAACTACTGGTTCCCCATCGACCAGTACATCGGCGGAGTGGAGCATGCCATACTGCATCTGATCTACTCGCGTTTCTGGACCAAAGTCATGCGCGATCTCGGCCTCATCCAGAACGACGAGCCCGCGGCCCGCCTCTTTACCCAGGGAATGGTGATTAAAGACGGCGCCAAGATGTCGAAGTCCAAGGGCAACGTCGTCTCGCCCGACCTGATGATCGAGCGCTACGGCGCGGACGCGACGCGCATGTACGCGCTCTTCGCCGCGCCGCCCGACCGCGACCTGGAGTGGCAGGAGGAAGGCGTCGCCGGCATCAGCCGCTTCCTCGGTCGCGTCTATCGCCTGACCACGAAGTTTGCCACGACCGCGAAGGATGGAACGGGCTCTGCCCCCGAGGCTGAGGCGAAGCTCCTGCGCACGCTGCACCAGACCATCGCCAAGATCACCGACGACTTCAGCGGTCGATGGCACTTCAACACATGCATCGCCGCCATCATGATTCTGGTCAATGAAATTGCAGCGGAAGAGCCGTTGATGGATGAGGGGAAGATCTCCAGCTCCATCATTGCGGATGTCTTCCGCACACTCACGCTGCTGCTCGCGCCGTTTGCGCCATTCCTTGCAGCCGAACTTTGGGAGCAACTCGGCGGCCAGGGAGCGGTCTTCCGTACCGCCTGGCCCATCGCCGATCCAGAGCTTGCACGCGAGGCCGAGATCGAAATTCCCGTCCAGGTCAACGGCAAACTCGCCAATGTTGTTACCGTGCCTGCGGGCAGCGATGAGGCAACGATCCAGGCCGCGGCGCAGGCCGACGCGAAGGTTGCCGCGCGCATTGCCGGCAAGGCCGTGGTCAAGGTGATCGTGGTGCCGGGCAAGCTCGTAAATATTGTGGTGAGGTAGATGGCAGCCGACCGCGCCGCGCCGGTGCGTGGAACGCAGTCATTTGTGCATACGCTTGTGGCGTGCTGGAAGCGGCCTTCGCTGACTGCGCTGGAGGTGCTGTGGCGCTGGGCGTTCGGCGCGCCGGCATTGGCGTTGATGGCAACCCAGGCGCTCGGCGTGTGGCGCAAAGCGCAGATCGATACAACGGCGCTCCGGCAGATCTCGCTGCTCGACCCGATGAGTGCCGCCGCGACGTTGACGCAGGCGGCCATGCAGTTGCTGCCGCCGCTCTTGCGCGTGGCCGAGTGGCTGGCCCCGCTGCTTCTGGTCGCGTGGATCGTCGTCTCCTCGTTTGGCCGCGTCGCGGTGCTGCGCCGTTTCGATGCGCAGCTTCACGCGCGCCCAGCCACGCTGATGCTGCTGCAGGCGGCGCGCATGGCGGCGTTGCTGGGCAGCTTTGCGCTGTGGTTTGTGTCGCTGCAGGCGGCTGCGGTGGTCGCGTTGAATGGTCCGATCGCGGCGGGCAACGAGCCGAACCTTGTGCTCTACTGTGCCATCGTCATTGTTGCCACGCTGGGAATGTTTACCCTATGGGCCATCGTCAGTTGGGTGTTCTCGGTTGCCCCGCTGCTTGCGATGCTCGGCAATCTGGGCGCGGCCGCCAGCCTGGCCGCCGCGTTTCGCCTTGGGCCGCTGCGCTCCAAGCTGGTTGAGATCAACCTGGTCATGGGAATCGTCAAGATCGCGCTCATCGTTCTGGCAATGGTGGCTTCCGCCTGCCCTCTGCCCTTCGAGAGCGTGGCCACGACGCAGTTCATGGCCTCGTGGTATGCCGGGGTCACCGTCCTATATCTCATTGCATCGGATCTCTTCCACGTCGTGCGCTTGGTGGCGTACCTCGAACTCTGGAGGTCCTGCGACCACGCAGCTCTACAGATTCATCCCTGACGAAGGCTCCCCGCCGGAAATATTTTTCAACCGTCCATCGGCTCTGCTAGCATGGCGGGCGATATGAAAACCTTCGATTCCGCCCGCCGCGATCTTTTGAGACTCAGCAGCATGGGTCTTGCCGCCTCCGCCGTCTCCGCCATTCCCGCGTTTGCTGCGTCAAAAAAACCCTCCGCTGCACCGGCGCTCTCGCCACTCCTCTTCGACGTGCGCACCTTCGGCGCCACGGGCGATGGCAAGACCGTCGATTCGCCCGCCATCAACAAGGCAATCGAAGCAGCCGCGGCAGCCGGTGGAGGGACTGTCATCTTCCCCGCAGGCAACTACCTCAGCTTCTCGATCCGGCTCAAGAGCCATGTCGATCTGTACCTTACACAGGGTTGCGCGATCATTGCCGCGGACTCGCCCAAGCCCGGTGAGACCACCGGCTACATGGGTGGCACCTATGATGCTGCCGAGCCCAAGACCGCGTGGGACGCCTACCAGGACTACGGCCACAACCACTGGCACAACTCGCTGCTCTGGGGCGAAGGCATCAGCGACTTCTCCATCACCGGGCCCGGCCTTATCTGGGGCAAGGGGCTGAGCTTTGGCGCAGGCCCTGGACGTGCTCCCGCCGGCGCAGGCGCCTCTGGCGCAGGCTTTGGACCTGGCCGGGCTGGTGGCGCACCTGGTGCAGCTGCACCTGGAGCAGCAGCCGCACCCGTTGCAACTGGCGTAGCGGTCGCAGGTGGCAGGGGTGGCGGAGCGGGTGGACAGTCACCACGTCCGGGACGCGGTAACTATACCCAGTTCCAGGCCGAGCAGGCGGGCGTGGGCAACAAGATCTTCGGCCTGAAGAACTGCCGCAACGTAGTTCTGCGGGACTTTTCCATGCTCAAGGGCGGGCACTTCGCGATTCTGGTCACCGGCGTCGACAACCTCACCATCGACAACCTGAAGATCGACACCGACCGCGACGGCATGGACATCGACTGCTGCCGGAACGTGCGCGTGTCGAACTGCACGGTCAACTCGCCGTGGGACGACGCCATCGTTCCCAAGGCCAGCTTCGCGCTGGGCTACAACCGCGCCTGCGAGAATGTCGCCATCACCAACTGCTACGTCTCCGGCTGCTGGGAGCTGGGCAGCGTACTCGACGGTACATGGAAGAGGAGGGCAACCGGTGGCACCGGACGCATTAAGTTCGGCACGGAATCCAACGGCGGCTTCAAGAACATGGTCATCTCCAACTGCACCTTCGAGGGTTGCCAGGGACTGGCGCTGGAGACGGTCGACGGAGCGCTTCTGGAAGACGTTACCATCACCAATATTGCCATGCGCGACGTGCTCACCTGTCCCATCTACTTGCGGCTTGGCGCGCGCCTGCGCGGCCCCAAGGGCGCTGCCGGAACAGACCAGAGCACCGTGGTCGGCACACTGAAGCGCGTGCTGATCTCCGGTATCGCTGCGCATAACTGCCTGGCGCGGTACGGCTCCAACATCACAGGCATCCCCGGGTTCCCGGTCGAAGACCTCAAGATCTCCGATGTCTTCGTCGAGGGCGTCGGCGGAGGCACTGCCGAGCAGGCCAGGATCGTGGTGCCGGAGAAAGAGAATGCCTACCCCGAGCCGGGAATGCTGGGCAACCTGCCCGCGTACGGCTTCTACTTCCGCCATGTCAACCGGCTGGAGATGAGCCACGTCGAGGTCACTCCCATCGCGCCCGACGCCCGCCCCGCCATCTATCTCGACGACGTGCACCGCGCGGACTTCTTCGCCATCACCGCCCCCAGTACGCCGCCTGCCTTCTCCATCAACAACTCCACCGACGTGCGTATCCTCATGAGCCGTGCCGCGCCGGATTCCACCACGCCGTAATTCACCGGGTTTCCGCAGGGCCTGTTAACATAGCCATGTGTGCAGAGCGCGGGCCGCGATGGCCTGCGCTCTAAAAGGCGGGCGCGGATTGCTCTATTGGCTGCTCTATCAGAAGCTGTTTCCATACTTCAGGGTCTTCCGGATCTTCCGGTATCTGACCTTTCGCACGGTCTTTGCCAGTCTCACGGCGCTGCTGATCGGCATGTTGATCGGCCCCTATGTGATTGACAAGCTGCGCGAGTTCCAGATCGGCCAGTATGTGCGCGACGACGGCCCGCAGTCCCACCTCAAGAAGGGTGGAACACCCACCATGGGCGGCGTGCTCATCTCGATCTCGATCCTCGTTCCCACGCTGCTATGGGCCGATCTTTCCAACCCCTTTGTATGGGTTGTGGTGCTCTCCACGCTTGCCTTCGGCGGCATCGGTTTTGCCGACGACTACATCAAGGTCGTGCGCAAGCAGAGCAAGGGCCTCACCTTCTGGCAGAAGATCGGTCTGCAGTTCGCGGCCAGCGCCGCGGTCGCCGCCACCCTGGTGCGCCTGGACATTCGCGGCAGCTACTCCACCAAGCTGATGGTCCCCTTCGTCAAGAAATTCCGCCCAGACCTGGTCTGGCAGTGGATGGGCCACGTCCCGCACGCGCACTGGATCGCGTACCTGCCGTTCGTCATCTTCGTCATGCTGGTCATCACGCTCACCAGTAATGCTGTCAACCTGACCGACGGTCTCGACGGCCTGGCCATCGGATGCACCATCATCGCCGCGGGCGCACTGGCCGTGCTCACCTACGTCTCCGGCCACGTCGTCTTCGCGGACTACCTCGAACTGCAGCGCATGCCGCTGGTCAGCGAACTCACCGTCTTCTGCGGGGCCATGGTCGGCGCTTCCATTGGCTTCCTCTGGTACAACGCCCACCCCGCCGAGATTTTCATGGGCGACGTCGGCTCGCTCGCCCTGGGCGGCGCCATCGGCACCGTCGCCGTCATCATCAAGCAGGAGTTGCTGCTGCCCTTTATTGGCGGCGTCTTCATCCTGGAGGCTGCCAGCGTCATCCTCCAAGTGGGTAGCTACAAGCTGCGCGGCGGCAAGCGCATCTTCCGCATGGCCCCGCTGCACCACCACTTCGAGCTGCTCGGATGGAGCGAGTCCAAGGTCATCGTCCGCTTCTGGATCATGGCCCTCGTCTTCGCCCTCTTCGCCCTGACTACACTAAAGCTGCGGTAAGACAAAAGACAACCACGGATTTACACGGATGAACACGGATCAAAGGCGAGCTACTTGACCTACTGCAAATGGGCCCATGCCACGTCCTCTTCGGGGCGAAGCCAATCGGCAAGCGCCTTCTCCGACATGAGAGCCGGATAGATTTCTTCGCTCTCAGGCCAGGCCAGGACGGCTCTACCCGGTGGCAGCTTCAGGGCCGGGTCGAGTGGGTGAATCGCGCCCGCTTCGTCGATCTCGACTTCAATGGTCCGCGTCATGGTTTACCCCCGCCATTCCTGTTGAGATGATACCAGTAGACTGTTAGTGTTTGCTCTGACGACGATGAAGCAATATTTAGAGGCTCAGGTAAGGTGGAAAGAATGGAACTGAAGAATAAACGCGTGTTGGTGGTTGGCCTGGGCAAGTCGGGGAAGTCGGCTGCGCTCTTTCTGCGCGCGCTCGGAGCGCAGGTTACGGTTTCGGACTCGCGCAGCGCGGAGGCTCTCGCTGGCGAGATTCCCGCGCTGCTCGATGCGGGCGTCATGGTGGAGACGGGCGGTCACGGCCTGCTCACCTTCCGCCGCCAGGACCTCATCGTCGTCTCGCCCGGCGTTCCCTACGACACGCCGGAGCTGAAGCAGGCGCGCGCCTTCGGCCTTCCCATCATCGGCGAACTGGAGCTGGCCAGCCGCTTTCTCGAAGGCCAGATCGTCGCCATCACCGGCTCCAACGGCAAGACCACCACAACCTCCCTGCTGGGCCAGATCTTCGCTGACGCGGGCGTGCCAACGCTGGTTGGCGGCAACATCGGCACACCGGTCATCGACCTCATCGCGCAGAGTACGCCGCAGACAACCAGCGTGCTCGAGGTCTCCAGCTTCCAGTTGGAGACGGTCGACAAGTTCCGCCCCCACATCGCCGTGGTGCTGAACATTACGCAGGACCACCTCGATCGCCACGGCACCTTCGAGAACTACGCCGCCATGAAGGCCCGCATCACAGCGCAACAGACTGCGGAAGATTTCTTCGTCCTCAACGCCGAGGACAAGCCAACCCAGATGCTTGCCGCGCGGACCAAGGCGCAGGTCTTCTGGTTCAGCGGGCGGCGCGCCATCAAGCAGGGCGCGTTTGTGCATGGCGAGAGCATCGTCTTCCTTCCGCGCGAGGGCGCGAAGCCGGAGCCGGTACTGCCGTTGGCGGAGATTCCGCTCAAGGGCGCGCACAATGTGGAGAACGTCCTCGCGGCGGTCTGCGCGGCGCGGCTGGGCGGCGTCTCCGCCGAGTCGATCCGCGCCTCGGTCGCCAGCTTCAAGGCCGTCGAGCATCGCCTGGAGTTTGTCGCCACCGTGCGCGGCGTCGCGTTCTACAACGACTCCAAGGCGACCAATGTGGACGCGACAAAGAAGGCCCTGGAGGCCTTCCCCGGCGGCGTGCATTTGATTCTTGGGGGAAAGGACAAGAACTCCGACTACACCGAGCTTGCCGACCTGCTCCGCGCCCGCGTCAAAACTGTTTACACAATTGGTTCGGCGGCGGAGAAGATCGAGCGCCACCTGGCGGGAGTCGTCAAGATAGTCTCAGCGGGCACGCTGGATGCAGCCGTGCGCCAGGCCGCGCAGGTCGCCGTTGCCGGCGACGTAGTGCTGCTTGCACCGGCCTGTTCGAGCTTCGACCAGTTCACCAGTTATGAGCATCGCGGCCGCGTCTTCAAGAAACTGGTCAAGGATCTTGCGAGCGGCTCAGTTTAAGCAGGGAAGCGGGTGGAATGGCAAAGCGCGTAGGCGTCGACAAATGGCTGTTCGGCACCGTGCTGCTGCTGGTGCTCTTCGGACTGGTGATGGTCTTCTCGGCCTCGGCCGTGATGTCGCAGGCGGAGTCGGGCTCGCCGTATAAGTACGTCGCCAAGCAGGGAATGTACGCCATCTTTGGGATGGCTGCGCTCTTCGCGCTGATGCGCGTGGACTACCGCCGATATAACAGCTATCCCTTTGTCGGCTCCGCGGTCGCCCTCACCACCATGCTTCTGGTGGCCGTCTTCGCCATGCCTGCGCTGAACCACACCCACCGCTGGTTCCGTCTTGGCAGCTTCTTCACCTTCCAGCCCTCGGAGCTGGCAAAGCCCGTGCTGGTGCTCTTTCTCGCATACTTCCTGCAAACGCGCATCCACGCCATGGACGACTGGAAGAGAACCATCCTGCGCGCGGCACTCCCTCCGCTGGTCTTTATCGGACTGATCCTGAAGGAGCCGGACCTGGGTACCGCGCTGGTATGCGCAGCGGTCACCATGGCCATGCTCTATCTCGCCGGAATGCAGGTGAAGTGGATCGGCGTCGGCATGCTGGCGTCCTCGCCCGTGCTCTACTACATGCTCTGGATGGTTCCCTTCCGCCGCGCGCGCATGGAGATATTCTTCCATCCCGAGCTGGACCCGCTGGGCAAGGGCTTCCACATCACGCAGTCGCTGATCGCGGTGGGCACAGGCGGGGTCACCGGCCTGGGTCTGATGGAGGGCCGGCAGAAGCTCTACTTCCTGCCCGAGGCGTGGACTGACTTCATCTTCGCCAACATCTCCGAGGAGCTGGGCCTGCTGGGCGCGCTGGCGTTGGTCGCGCTCTTCTGCTACTTCGGCTATCGCGGTTTGCGCGCCGCCTTCCTCTCCACCGATCCCTTCGCCCGCTTTCTGGCCTTCGGACTCACCAGCGCGGTGCTCATCCAGGCCTTCTTCAACATTAGCGTCGCCATTGCGCTGGTTCCCACCAAGGGAATCACGCTTCCGTTCATCTCCTTCGGCGGCACCTCGCTCTTCTTCACCCTGGCCGGAATGGGTGTGCTGTTGAACATTACGCGTGAGATCGATTGATGCAGGAGACAGAGAACAGGGAACAGGGAACAGCAGGCCCGCTGCGTGTTCTGATTGCAGGCGGAGGCACTGGCGGCCATGTGATTCCCGCGCTGGCCATTGCCCGCGAGCTGCGCGACGCGCACGCAGCCGAGGTGCGCTTTGTGGGCACGGCGCGCGGGCTGGAGACGCGCCTGGTCCCGGAGGGGGGCTTCCGGCTCGATCTGGTGCGCTCCGGCCAGTTGAAGAATGTCAGCCTGGCAACACGCCTGCGCACCGCGATCGATCTTCCGCTGGGCGTGATGGAGTGCGTGCGTCTGCTGCGCGAGTTTCGCCCGCAGGCCGTTGTCGGCGTGGGTGGCTATGCGAGCGGTCCGGGAATGATGGCTGCAATTCTCCTGCGCCTGCCCACGCTGGCCTTTGAGCCCAACGCCGTTCCAGGGTTGGCAAACCGGCTGGTCGGGCGATGGGTGAGCGCGGCGGCAGTGAACTTCACGCAGACCCAACGCTACTTCCGCAATGCGCGCGTCACCGGCATTCCCGTGCGGGCAGATTTTTTTGCAATTGCGCCGAAATCCGCCGCCGCGCCGCCGCGCCTTCTGGTCTTCGGAGGAAGCCAGGGCGCGCGCGTCCTGAATGAGGCAATGCCGAAGATCGCGCAACGGCTGCTCGATCGGTTTGCAAATCTGGAAATTGTTCATCAGGCGGGTGCGCGGGCCGCGCAGCCGACCGCCGAGGCCTACGCGCGAGCCGGCCTGGCTGGCCAGCAGCGCATCCGCGTGCAGCCGTATCTGGACCAGATGCCGCAAGAGTTCGCCGCCGCCGATCTGCTTCTCTGCCGCAGTGGCGCCAGCACCATGGCGGAGCTTGGCGCGGCCGGCAGGGCCTCGCTGCTTGTCCCGTTTGCCCTGGCCGCGGACGACCACCAGCGACGCAACGCGGAGGTCTTCGTCCAGGCCGGCGCGGCCCGCATGTTGACCGAGGCGGACCTGGCCGATCCCGAGCGCCTGCTGAATGAGCTGTCAGCGTTGCTCGCCGATCCGCAGACGCTGCGCGCAATGGGCGAGCGCGCCCGCACGCTGGCCCGGCCAGACGCCGCGCGCCAGATCGCATCGATGGTTGTGGAACTCGCGCGCAGAAATTGAACACTGCAGGTTGTTTGTTGTCTGTCGCTGCGAGCTTTCGTCCTTCAGCAAAAAAAATCAAAGGGCTGAGGATTGTTTGCCTCAGCCCTTCGTTGTTTCAGATGGATTAATTCCTCTGTTTACCGGCGTCCGCCTCCACCGCTGCGTCCGCCTCCGCCACCACCTGTGCGTCCGCCACCACCGGAGTAGGAGCGAGCGCCTCCGCCGTAGCTTCCGCGTGCGCCTCCGCCATAGCTTCCGCCGCCGGAGTAACCGCGTGCAGTTGGCGCGCCGGAGTAACCACGTGCAGTTGGCGCTCCCGAGTAACCACGTGCAGTTGTAGCGCCGGAGTAGCCGCGTGCTCCGCTGTTATAGGTTGTTGCGGTTCCGCGGTTGGCAATGCTGTTGCCGTTGATGCCAGAGCCGCGGTTCTCCGCAACAGGTCTGCCGTTCAATCCCGCAACTGTGCCGCGCGCGAAACCCGCGCCGCCGGGCCGTCCGTCGAATCCGGCAACTCGATGGTTGTAGACCGTGCCGTCGTGGAAGCCCAGGTGGTTGTACTCCCCGTTATAGAAGAAACGTCCGCCGCGCCAGTAGCCGCCCCAGAAGCCGGTGCCGAAGTAGCCAAAGCCGTAGTTGATGCCGCCGTAGTAGCCGATATGGCGTCCCCAGTAGCCGGCGTTCCAGAAGTACACGCCGTCGCCCCAGCCCCAGTAGCCGGGGGTCCAAAGCGCGCCCTCGTAGGGTGGATCGACCCACGCCCCGTCCACCCAGTAGTAGCCGTCGTCGCCATACGCCCAGTAGCCAGGCGTCCAGATATAGCCGTAGCCGGGGCAGATCGGCTGGTCGTAAACCGGGATCAGTGGAGGCGCAAAGCCGACCGAGACGAACCCCCGTGCGTTGGCTGCGGCTGGGGTCATCAGAAGCGCTCCGGCGATCGCAACCGCAAGAATCGTACTCATCAACACCCGCGTGATCTTCATCTTCATCTCCTCGTTCTGCCGGTCCTTCGCCTGCCCGTTGCAGCCTTCAAACTGCGGGTTGCGCGGACTGCACAACCGCTCGAGTTCATCCGGCCCGCTTGCGTCATTCTCGCCACGGCTGCCCTATGAACTCCTGCTGAATTAGACCCAAGATACGCCAATTGGTTGCGCTCCGCGAGTGCGGATTATCAATGGAACGGAAGCGCAAGGCTCCCCTAGCTTGGTAAAGTAAAGGGATGAAGGATGATGCGGAGTTAACGGCGTCCCATCTGCCGGCCGGGTTCCAGTGGGGAGCGGTGCGCGCGGGAATCAAGGCCAGCGGAAACCTGGATCTGGCGGTGGCGATTGCGCACGGCACGGGAGGGGCAACGGGCGCGGCGGTTGGCGCGGCCATGTTTACCGCCAACCGCGTGGTTGCGGCCCCCGTAACGGTTGGGCGGCGGCATCTCGCGGCCACCGGAGGACGCGTCGCGGCCGTGCTGGTCAACGCAGGCAACGCCAACTGCGCCAACGGCGAGCCGGGCATTGAGGGCTGCGTCGCCACCTGCGTCGCCGCCGCCGAGAGCTTCGGCTGCATCTTCGACGAGGTCTTTCCCTCGTCCACCGGAATCATCGGCGTCCCCTTTCCGGCGCAGAAAGTCGTCGCAGCAATACCCGAGTTGAAGGCCTCGCTGGGCAGCACCGGGCAGCACGCCGAGTCTTTTGTGCGCGCCATAATGACCACGGACACACGCGTCAAGACGGCCCACGCAGTAGTCTCGGTCGATCCTGCGCAGGACGCAGGCAAGAGCGTCGAGGTGCGCATCTGGGGCGCGGCCAAAGGTGCGGGAATGATCCATCCCCAACTGGGCGCGCCGCCCGCACCGCCGCACGCCACCATGCTGGTCTATCTCTTCACCGATGTCGCGGCCTGCGCGGAGCATCTTCAGGCAGCGCTTGCCACTGCGGTCGAACCCAGCTTCAACTCCATCTCCATCGACGGCGACACCTCCACCAACGACACCGTGCTGCTCCTCGCCAGCGGCGCCAGCGGGTTGCCGCTGCGCGGCGATCTGGTTCCGAAGTTCGAGGCTGCTTTGGGCGAGGTATGCCGCTCGCTTGCCCGTCAGATTGTCGCCGACGGCGAAGGCGTCAGCCACTCCGTCACGCTCGACATTCGCGGCGCGGCGACTGCGGTGGATGCCAAGCTAGTCGCCAAGGCCATCGCGCACAGCCCGCTCTGCAAGACGGCCTGGTCCAGCGCCGACCCCAACTGGGGCCGTCTTCTGGCCGCCGCAGGCTATAGCGGAGCCACCTTCGATCCCGCGCGCGTGTGCATCTGGATCGCCGGCCAGCCGGTCTTCGAGTACGGTGTCCGCGCCCCCAGCTTTGACGAAGCCGCCGCGCACCAGGCAATGATGCAGCCCGAGTACACCATCGCGATCGACCTCGGCGCAGGCTCGGGCGAGTGCCTCTTTCTCACCTGCGACCTCACCGCCGAGTACGTCCGCATCAACGCAGACTACTCAACCTAAGCGCTTGCCCGGCGTAGTAGCAGGATCGAGATTGTGCACGTCGGAACGCTGCCGAGTTCAGTGTTTTTCTGCACCTGTACCGAAGCGACTTACCACTTACCACTGGCTACTTATCACTTGAGCGCGTGTCGCGGCACGGTGCGCGCGCCCGCGAACAACAGCGCGGTCGCAATCAGCATCGACACCAGCGTCAGCCCCAGTCCGGTGCTCAGCGTCGTGTGGTCGCTGACCATCCCGATCAGCCGTGGCGAAGGCGTATCGCCCAGCGCGTGAATCAGAAACAACTCAACAGCGATGGCCGTTGCGCGCACCTGAGCCGGAACAGCGTTCACAATCGCCGCGTTCAGCGGCCCCGTCCCCAGGAAGATGGAGAACATTGCCAGCGCCAGCGCGGGCAGCATCATCGCGCGCGGCCCGAAGAAGCAGACCACTCCGAACGGCACCGTAATCAGCGCCGACCACGCCGACACCAGGTACAGCGCGCGATGGTTTATGCGCAGCCAGCGTTGTGCAATCCATCCGCCGACGGCCGTTCCGCCCAGTCCCGCGCCCGCCGTAATTCCGCCCAGCGTCAGCCCGACGGTGGAGTGCGAAAACCCCGCGCGCTCCAGAAAGCTCGGCATCCACGCCGAGATCCCGCCCAAAGAGAAAGTCGTCATCGCCATGCCCAGCGTCGCGTACAGGTACGGCGCGTTGCGCGCCAGCGAAAGTGCGCGCGCCCTATGCTCGCGCCCCGTAGGCTTCGCGTCCGATGCCCCGCGCTCCGGCTCGTGCAGGAAGACCAGGATCAGCACAGCGATCAGCAGCCCCGGCACCGCGGAGACGTAGAACGGCATGCGCCAGCCCCAGCGCCCGCCCACCATCTCGCCGATCAGGTAGCCGATCGCCGCGCCCACCGGGATCGCGGTGTAGAAGATCGTCAGGATGCGGTTGCGATCCTCTTCGGGATAGAAGTCGGCCAGCAGAGCGGGCGCGTAGATGCCCAGGCTGGCCTCGCCGATGCCCAGAACCGCGTGGCGCAGGAGCAGCGAGTCAAACGCATGGACCGTGCCGGTCAGCACGTTCACAGCCGAGATCATCAGCGCGCACAGCACGATCAGCGGCTTGCGCGGCAGCCGGTCGCCCAGCCATCCGGTCAGCGGCGCGGCCAGCATGTAGGTGACGAAGAACCAGAAGGTGATCGAGCCCAGCGCCGCGTCCGACACATGGAACTCGCGCTTCACCTGCTCCTGCACGCCGGGCAGGATGTAGCGGTCGATGTAGTTGACGAAGTTCAGCGCGGTCAGCAGCGCCAGCGCGGTCGCGGCCCCAGCCACCGAGGGCAGGCGGCGCGCGGCAGGCGTCAGATTGGGCGGCAGCTCTTGCATCTCTGCCGAGAATAGCAGGAGTTTGCGTCCAGACTATTGAATCTGGCAGTCAGAGAGCATTGGGCTTTCTACAGCCATCCCATTACCACGGCAGAGAACGATGATTTCGTCTCCCTTTGATAGTGCTGCGGCCTTCTGTGACTCAGAGTCCTGTAGGTAAGCGTCAACATTCCTGAATTCGTCCGGTGTGGCAAGTTCGATGACTATGCTATCTGTGAAAGTTTTACGGATCTTCACAACAATTCCGTGAACCCATAACACTTTGCCCTTATATCGAGCATCGGCAGCTACTTCATTCGCTTGATAATCTGACCAAAGTTGCAGGGCACTCACATTTATTGATATTTCAGCTGGCTTGGTTTCAACAGTAGAGGGAACAGAAGTTTGGGAGGACGATGGGGGGCTGGCGTTTACAGGACTGGATACAGAAGTACTGGAGAACGACTGTGTGCTGGAGTCTACGGAGGATACGCTGTGGATGATAACCGGCACAAGTATAATGCATGCACCAATGAATAACCACCAGCCTATGGAAAGTCCGCTCTTTGGACTGGGAGGAGGGGGTGGTGGTACCGAATCGAAATTACTCATGCAAACTCCGAGGATCATTGTTTGACTGCGGGCCAGTATATTCGCTTTCACCCAAAATTCTTCCACCAAGATCGTGAAATACTGTTTTTCGCAGGTTTTCGCACTGTCGAATCACTGCGCCGACGCTTTCTATGTTATGCTCAAACCATTCATTCGATTGGCCTAATGCCACTGTCGCCGCCGTATTGAGGATCAAATCTAGCTGGAATGAGGCTTTTTCCTGCTCTTTTAGATCGCGCGGGTCTATCCATGTGACCGATGCTTTACGTGTATCTAAGAATGCGGCGTCTGTGATGCCCCCGGTATATGCGTGGCCGGGAATTCCTTTAGTCCGATACATCAAATAGGCAATCTCACGAAGAACGACTTGGGGATTTTGCGATTGAGGAGATGGATTGAATAACGTTTTGAATAGGGGGTTTGCCACTTCGGCTCCCCATCCGGCAGATACATATCCTTCTAGTTTTGGAAGAATTGTGCTGGGAGGTTCGCAAAAATATAGTCTTGTACCAGTGCCAGGCATCGTGATTCCCGCGATCAATTGAGTATACGGAGATTTCTGCGTAAACGAGGCATCCCATTCGCCCATCGCCCCGGTAATCACAGATTCGATTTCCCCCCAATCGCCTATTTTCTGTTTTCCCAACCGTGATGCAATCTTGCGGACTAGAGTTTCCGACGCGTTTCCATCCTCCGAAGATTGCGCTATTGCAAATGCAATATGTTTGAGGTCGACTACGGCCAGTTTTCTGCCGTGCGCGGAGGTTCCACTTACGCTATTGATGCTTTTCGTGTCTGCCGCAATAATCGCGCCACCGCCGCACAGCATACCAATTGCTATAGTCATATTTCCTCGCTTCGGGAGCTGGCTGAGTGTTGGCAGGGGGATTGGGCGGCGCAGGCATCTGTGGCGAGAATAGCAGGCGGCAACTCAGCTCGCCGCGCTTACTTCCCCTTCGGCCTGGGGTAGCTGGCTTCGATGATCGTCGAAATACCGCCGCGCGGGCGGAAGTCGCCTACGACCTTGGCCCAGACCGGGTTGCAGGCCTTCACCACGTCGTCCAGCACCTGGTTCACCACGTTCTCCTGAAAGATGCCCAGGTTGCGGTAGGTGAAGAGATACTCCTTCAGGCTCTTCAGCTCCAGGCAGCGCTTGCGCGGCATGTAGCGGATGGTCAGGTGGCCGAAGTCGGGCAGGCCGGTCTTGGGGCAGACCGAAGTGAACTCCGGGTCGTCGACCACGATCTCGTAGCCGCGAAACTGGTTGGCCCAGGTGTCGATGGAGGGAAACTTCGTGTCCAGCCCTGCGGCGGCGTGCGTGTCGGTGTAGCCGGTCTTCTGCGTCTGCATGGGTTCTATTCTAGTCGCGGCGGCCCAGGGTCGGGCGGTCGCTGCCGTCGGTGGTGGAGGTTCCGCTGGTGGAGTTGGGGTCGTTGTTGGTGCCGCCGGTGCGGCGCAGGGTGGGCGCGTTGGGGTTTCCCTTGTCGTTGAGCTTGCGCCGGTTCTCGATGCGCGCCAGGCGCGCCTTGATGTCGTCAAACTCGCTGGTAGTCACCATGTAGTCCGGCCGCGCGGGCAGGATGGTCGCAATCTCTTCCTCGGAGTGGGCGATGCGGTCCGGCGTCTGCGGATGGTCGGCGAAGACCTTGGCCAGCGTGCCCGGCTTGTGCTTCTCCAGCGCGTCCAGCTTCTCGAAGATCTGGATGAAGGCCTGCGGATCGTAGCCCGCCCGGTACATGTACTGCACGCCGAGCCAGTCTGCCTCCGCCTCGTACTCTCGCGAAAACTCCAGCAGACCCATCGGAATGGCGAGCTGCGATGCCTCGTATACGCCGTAGCCGGTCCAGCTTCCCTGGGCGAGGATCATGATCGGGATGGAGGCAATCTCCGCGAAGTTCACCTTGGTCTGCCCGCGCGCGGCGTGGTGGGCGCAGACGTGGGCCGTCTCATGCGCCATCACGCCGGCCAGTTCGGCCTCCTCGTCGGCGGCCAGGATCAGCCCGGAGTTGACATAGAAAAATCCGCCCGGCAGAGCCATGGCGTTGATCTCGTCCGAGTCGATGATCTTGATGGTGAACGGCACCTTGCAGTCGGAGTTCTTCACGATGTTCTGGCCGACGCGGTTGACGTACTCGACCACCACCGGATCGGTGATGAGGTGGGCGGACTTCTCGATCTCCATCGAGTACTGCTTGCCGGTGCCGATCTCCCAGTTGGTGGAGTACCAGTTGGTGACGCCGCGTCCGCCGATGTTGCGCGTGCCGATGGAGTCTACGTCGTCCTCGCTGCCCTTCTTGATGTGCGGGTCGAGCGCCTCGCCGGGGGAGGGAAGAACGTCGGTCTTTGCAGCCTCGGTGCCCTTGGCGGCCGGCGGCTTGGATGCGGTGTCGGTCTTGGCGTCGGTCTTCGCGCTGGTATCGTTGGGAACCCCAAAGGCCGGCCGGTCCGAACTGTTGGCGGCTGGCTGCGTGGATGCTGCGGCTGGTTGCGTGGACGCAGCGGCTGGTTGCGTGGGCGCTGCGGGAGTTCCTGCCTGCGGCGTGGGCTGCGCTGCGGTGTCTGCCGGAGCAGTTGCCGTCGAATCCGATGGCGTGGTCGTCGATGGCGTGGTCGCTGGGGTCGTCGAGGAAGGCGCGGGTTGCTGCGCGGAGGCTCCGCGGGCAAGCAGGACTGCGGCAAGCAGGACGGCAAGACCGATGTGGATTCCAGGACGCATAAAGTTTCTTCTCCGCCGGGCCGCGCTGCCTGCGAACAGACGCGCCCCCACACTCTGTTAGACGTAGTATGCGCCATTTTGTTGTGCCGCGCCTGGGGTTGGCGGGCGCGCGCCTCCTACCATGTGTTACAGGAACTGCCGTCGGTCGCCGTTACCTGCGCGCCGGAATGCACATCGTCGATGCCGCCCGAGTCGGTCTGGTCGATGGAGCTTAGCGTGTCCGACTGGGCAGTGATCCAGGTGTCGGTGCGGCCCGTGAGGGGGTCTTTGGGGACGGCCTTCAGGTAGCCGCCGGTGACCAGGTCCTCCAGCGATTGCGGCGCCTTCTGTTTGTCCACCGTATACGATCCGATGGCCGTGCGCATCACCTGCAGGTCTTCGCGCAGAACGGCCTCCTTGGCGGCCTGCACGTTGCGGCTGAAGATGGGGATGGCCATGGCGGCCAGGATGCCGATAATCAGCATGACGATCATCAGCTCCATCAGCGTGAAGCCGGAGTCGTGGTACAAGGTACGAGGTTCAAGGTTCGAGGGCGGCATGCGTCTGGCTGGTGGCAGCTTGAACCTTGAACCTTGAACCTCGTACCTGGTGGGCGAGGAGCTGGAGCCGAGTTGTCTGAGGCTTACCATGTGCTGTACTTTGTCCCGTCGAGCGCGGTGCCATCGCTCTTAGTGTAGACGTCAAAGACGTTCTGGCCGCCCCAGGAGGTGGAGTCGGCGTCGTCCTGGTTGGAGCGCAGGCCCCACTCGTTGGTTTTGGTCATGGGATCGACCGGGATCTCGCGCAGGAAGCGCACCTTCTTATCCTCAATATCCACGCCGTCGACCAAGGTCTGCAAGTCGGTAGGATAGCCCATGCTGTCGAGTTTGATCTGGATTCCTCCGCGGTCGGATGCGTCCTTGTACTTGTCGATGGCGTCGCGCATCTCCCACAGGTCGCGGCGCAGTTCGCGCTCCCGCTGCCGCTTCACCTGGAAGCGCGCTACCGGCAGCGCGGCACAGGCCAGTATGCTGATAATGGTCACGCAGATGATCAGTTCGACCAGGGTGAGGCCAGAGTCGGGTCCGAGGTTCGAGGTGCGAGGTTCGAGAAATCGGCCTCGCAACCAGCGCCTTGAACCTTGAGCCTTGTCCCTTGAACCTTTCCTCTTCACCAGGCACCTCACAGCTTGCACCTCGAACCTTGAACCTGGCCCCTTGAACCTCACTTCACATGGACCACAGCCTGGGAGCCGACCGCGGGCAGGCTGGCCTGTAGGCTGTTCCGGGCGCCGACCTTGACCAGGGCGATATTGCTGTCGCCCACAGCGAGCGCCTTGAAGGTAAAGATGCACACCTGACCCTGTCCGTTGACGCCATTGACGCCGGGCGGCCGCGAGGCGGAGACCGTGACGTGGCCGTTGCCTCCGTCGCGGTGCACCAGGGCGACAGCCTGGCCGTCGCCGCCCAGCAGTCCTCCGGTGTCTACGTTCACCAGTTGCAGTATCTTGGGATCGAACTGGATCTCCAGCGGCACGCTGAATACATCGTGCGCGTTGGAGAGAAAAACCGAGGCACTGAAGGTGCTGCCCACCGCCTGGGTGGAGTTGGCCGGAACCATGGTAAGCGTCACCGCCGGGCCGGTCGGGGCGGCGGGGGTCTTCTTCGCGGCTGGCGGATTGCCTCCTGCCCTGGCCGGCATGGCCTGTTGCCTCATCTGCGGCACCATGGCGATTGCCGCGTTGGCGGCTGTGGTATTCGAGGCCGGCGCGGCGCTGGCCTGGTTCGTGCTCTCCGCCAGGACCTCGTCGATGGGAGCGCGGCGCAGTTCGATGGTGGCGCCTGTACCCGTGTCAATAGCGCGCGTATTCAGCCGCGTCAGCACCGACTCGCGGACAATGTGCGGGATCAGGATGAAGACCACCTCGTCGTCCTGCACCTCTTTGTCGATCGTGCCGAAAAGGTATTTGATCAGGGGAATGCTGGAGAGCCCTGGCGTTCCGCTGTTGCTGTAGTTGTCCAGCTTGGTGAGGATGCCGGCCAGCAGGCATGGCTCCCCGTCCTTGAGCTGAATCGTCGTCTTGTCAGAGCGCTGCCCGATGATCGGCTCCGTGACCCCCGAGATCGTGACGTTGCCGCTCTCCGTCGAGACCTCGACCGAGAGCTTGAGCGTGACCTCGCGATCCAGATGGATGGTCGGCGTCATGTCGATGTTGACCCCGATATCGATGTATGTGAACTGGGTCTGAACGCCAATGCCCGCCGTGATGCCGGTGGCCGCGCCCGCCGAGTAGCTGCCCGTGGCCACCGGGATCTTGGAGCCGATCTTCATGGTGGCCGTCTGCCCGTCGGTGGCGCGGATGCTGGGGTTCTGTAGCACCTTGGTGTCGGTGTCGCTCAGCAGCGCGTTCAGCGTGCCTCCTCCGATGGTCACCGCGAAGTTGGTGGCGTTCATGTTGGCCAGCGTGTTCAGCGTGAACGCAGAGTTACTGGTGGTGCCGGAGGCTGTAGTGGTAACGACGTTGCTGGACTGCGGGGTGATGCCGAACGACTGCGGCAGACTGATGCCCAGGTTGCGCATCTTGTCCTTGTTCACCTCCAGGATGGCGACATCGACCACCACCTCGGCCTTGGTGCGGTCCAGGTCGTTCAGCAGCTTCTCGGCCAGCACAAGATGCTCCTGCGGGGCGCGCATGATAATCGCATTCTGCGAAGCAATCAGATATATCTTATCGTCGGCGGGCAACAGGTTGCGCAGCGCGGTCACGATCTCGTTGCCATCGTTCTGCTGGCTGACATTGGTCAGGTAGAAGGTCTGCACCGCCAGATCGTCCAGGTCCTTATGCTTGCTGGTGTTGTTCTGCGCAACGAAGATGGTGTCCGCGGTCACCGGCTTATAGAAGGTGCCCGAGACGGTGCCCACGATGCGCAGCGCGTCGGTGAGGCTGACGTTGGTCAGGTCCACCGGGATGCGCTTGGAGACGTAGTCGGGATCGAAGATCACGTTGAGCCCGGCCATCTTGCCGATGGCCAGATAGATGTTCTTGCAGTCCTCCACCATGTGCAGCGTGATGGGGTCGTCGGAGACGGGCTTCATCTCCAGCGGGGCCGAGATGTCGGCGATCTCTTTCTGTGCGGCACTGTCATCGAGGGCTCCCACAGGTGCGTTGGAGGCGCCCGGTGTCTGGTCCTGGTGCTGTGTGATCTGCACCTCCTGCGCCGCCGACTCGTTGCCGGGATCGATCTGCAAGGCGCGCGTGAACTGGTTCAGCGCCCCCGCAATGTCTCCGCTCTGGCGCAGCACGCGGCCGCGGTCCACATGTACTGCGGCGGCCTGGAAGCGCATGCGGGCCAGCCGCTCCTGGTAGCGCATGTCGCCGGGGTTCTTCTGGTGGGCGTGCAGGTAGTCCTCGTAGGCCGTGTCGTAGTCCTGGCGCAGTTCGGCTGTCTGGCCGCGCCGGTTCCATGTACTCGCCATCTGGGCCTCGGCCGATGGGCCGATGAAGACCGAAGCCGCGAAGAGCGCCGTGAACAGGACCGTCAGCGCGGCGGCGCATCCGCGATGCAAGAAGAATGAGAGTCGGGGGAGCAAGAATGGGTGCCTGCGAGTCATGCCGATGCTGTCTGCTTCCTTTGCGCCAAAATTCTGTGTCGAGCCGAAGTTAAGTCTCCGTTGGATCGCCCCGCTGGATGAGGCGTTGTTCCGGATGGCGAGACCACTCGCCCCCAACCGCCAAAACTGCAATGCGGCAGGAATAGAGCCGCGCTCTGGGTTGCCGTTTGCCAGACGGTCGCACTCCTCGGACTTGTGGAACTGTGGCGAGTATAACATTCGGAACACGATGGGCCTCTTCAAGTTGTGCGCCATATCCCCTGTCTTCGGATGGTTCTTCCCCGCCCAGATCCTGCACTGCGCCTGCGGGGTGTTGGTTAGACGTTGCCAGTGCGGACAAGTGAGTCGGATTTTCATCCGCATGTTAAACTGAGATGTTTCCCCATGCCCCGCTCGCTCTCCAATCCGACCGTTGCCGCGCAGCCCAAACCCGCCGCGAAGCCGAAGGACCGCGACCCGGTGGCCTCGGGCGTGCGCGATGCCGCCTATAACCGCTCGGCCAGCTTCAACTACGCGCTCTTCGACCGCTTCGAGGCCGGCGTCGCCCTGCGCGGCACCGAGGTCAAGAGCATTCGCGAGGGCAAGGCCAACCTGAAGGACTCGTACGGCCTGCTGAAGGACGGCGAATGCTTCCTGCTGAACGCGCACATCGGCCCGTTCTCGCACGGCAACGCCATGAACCACGATTCGCTGCGCACGCGCAAGCTGCTGCTGCACAAAAGCGAAGTTCGCAAGCTGGAGGTGGCCTCCCGGCAGAAGGGCTTTACCCTCATCCCCACGCGGCTCTACTTCCGCCGCGGACGCGTCAAGTGCGAACTCGCCCTCGCCAAGGGCAAGCAGGAGTGGGACAAGCGCGCCACCGAACGCAAGCGAGAGGCAGACAACGAGGCCAAGGCCGCCATCGCCCGCAGCCAGCGCCGCTAGAGCATCTTCTCAATCAAGGCAGTGGGATAGGAATTGTCATTCTGAGCGCAGCGAAGAATCCCCGCATTTTGTACGAAGCAAGGCGGAACTTCGCTTATTTTGAGCTTGGCTGCTGCTGTTGCATCTGCTGCAACTGCTGAAAGATCTGCTGCGGCGTCAGAACGCCGTTGGGCGACTGCGGGTTGCTGGGGACTGTAGATGTAGATGGAGGCGGTGTGCTGGGAGCGGCCCCTGTCCCGTTCACTGGCGTCACCACCGGCGCGCCGGCAAATCCGGCTGCCGGCTGCGTCTGCGGAGCGGCCGGCTGCGTCTGTGGAGCGAAAGGCTGCGCTGGGGCCTCGCTCTGCGGGCTGGGCGGAGCGGCCGGCTGCGTCGGGCTTACAGTGCTTGCGGGCGCGTCATCGTCCGAGCCGGACGCGAACGGGCCGGGCGGCGGCATTCCCCCCGCGCGCGGTGTCAGGACCAGCTCCTTGGGCGTGTGTGTCGCGCTCTCGCGCAACAGAATATTGCTTCCTGTGCCTTCCAGCAGGCTGGCCAGAATCCCGGCCGGAGCGCCTGGTCCATACTTCCCGAAGACGCGTTGGTCAGCCACTCCGCCCGTGATCTTCATTCCGGTCAGCCGCGACACGTCGCGCAGAATCTGGTTCAGGCTGGAGTTGTCGGCGGTGATCGCAAGCTGGCCGCCGGAGAAGACAACCACGGCGCGGTGTGCCACTGGCTGCGCGGGAACGGCTGCTGCGACGGCCGCCGGGACGGAGGCAGGCGCCGCCGTGGGCTGCGTCGCGGGCAGGGCAGGGGATTGCGCGAACGCCAGCCCGCCTCCCGCGAACAGCAGAAGGGCAGCGCGACGCATTGCAGAGATGTGTTTCATTGTCTTCTAGGGTATAGGACGCAGCTCCCGCGCGAACGTTTTGTTTGCCGCCCGGTTACTCTCCGGCTCCGGCTTGAAACTCCCCGTACGGTGTACAACCGGCCTCATAAATGCCCGCTGGCCCATTTGGCTGCCAGGGAGACCCGCCAACAACGCGGGCCATGAACTCCGCGAGCCGATGCAGATGCTGGGTTTGCTGGCCAGCGGTTCGCGCCTGGGTCCCAACGCCCTCTTCATGCGCAATGAGGGCGTGGAGTGTTATCTTTGAGTCGTTCAATGTTGCTATTGAGCCGGCGGCCAGGGGCCTATAGAAGAAGCGGTCTGGACGAGAAAGAGCGATGATAGCAAAGACAGCAAAACACGAAAAGCCTTTGAGTCAGGCGGTCCGCGAGCGGCGCGCAACGCCCAGCTTCGACGGTGTCCCCATCCCGCCCGAGGACCTGCACCGCATCCTCGATGCCGGTCTCAGCGCCCCCAGCAGTCACAACATGCAGCCCTGGCGTTTCATCGTCGTGCAAAGCGACGAGCAGAAGAAGCGCCTGCGCGCTGCCTCCTACAACCAGGGCAAGGTCGAGGAGGCCTCCGCCGTCATCGTGGCCTGCGGAGACGCCGACGGCTGGCGCAAGGACCTCGACACCATGATCTACCAGGGGCTCGAGGGAGGAATGCCCGAGGGCTACGCCGCCCAGGCACGCAACTCTGTTCCCAACTACCTCTCCCACTTCTCCACCGAAGAGATGCACGGCTGGCTCAACAAGAACGTGATGATCGCCCTCACCCACATGATGCTGATGGCCGAGGCGATGGGATACGACACCGCGCCCATGGAGGGATTCGAGCAGGAAAAGGTGCGTGAAGTTCTGCTCCTGCCGCTCAGCTACTGGGTCGTCGCGCTGCTCGCCGTCGGCCGCCTCAAGGGGCCGGACAAGTTCGACGGCGGCCGCTTCGACATGCGCAGCACCGTCTTCGCCGAGGAGTTCGGCAAGCCCCTCAAGTAACCGCTAATGCTGCTTCTGCGCCGACGCGCGCGCAATCAGCACCGCCGTGTACGCCGCGCCGAATCCATTGTCGATGTTCACCACCGTCACGTTGGGGCTGCACGAGTTCAGCATTCCAAGCAGCGCCGTCGCCCCGCCGAACGATGCGCCATAGCCCACCGATGTTGGCACCGCGATCACCGGCACCGCCACCAGCCCTCCCACCACCGACGGCAGCGCGCCCTCCATCCCCGCGCACACAATAATCGCGTGCGCCGATTTTAGATCGTCGCGCACCGCCAGCAGACGGTGCAGTCCCGCCACGCCAACGTCGTAGAGCCGCGTCACCTGTGCCCCGAAGGTCTCGGCGGTCACAGCCGCCTCCTCCGCGATCGGCAGGTCGCTGGTGCCCGCGCAGATGACCGCGACATGTCCCTGCGGCCCGCTCGCGCCAGCCGACTGCCGCAGCGCCACCGTGCGCGCCACTGCGTTATAAATCGCCGCCGGATGCGCCGCCAGCACAGCCTGCGCCGTGGCCGGCTCCACGCGTGTCGCCAGCACATCCACGCCGTCGGCCACCAGGCTCGCGAAGATCGCCACCGTCTGCTCCGACGTCTTGCCCGCCGCGAACACCACCTCCGGCAGCCCGACGCGCAGGCTGCGGTGATGGTCCACGCGCGCATGTCCCAGGTCCTCGAACGGCAGTGTCGCCAGGCGCTCGGCCGCGGCCTCCGGCGTCAGCGTACCGCGTTCCACCGCGGCGAGAAGTTCCAGCAGAGCGGAGCTTGTCATATCGTTGGTGTCCCGCTTTCGTTCGCCGTCTCCGGTCGCAGGTACGCGGCGATGGCCGCCTGCTGCACCTGCTTGATGGCGACGCGATGTTTGGCCGCCGCCGCGCGGCAGTCCTCATACTCCGGAGCGGCATTCATCGTCTCGCCGCCCAGCGATCCCACCTTGACGCGAATCTCCCCGTACTCCGTAGCAACAGGAATATGTCTTCGCTCCAGGCAAGACCGCTTCTCCTGCCGGATGCGCACTCCCAGCGTGCTCGTCTCGGTCAGGATCAGCCGTTCCAGCGCCGCGCTCTGGGCCGGATTGCACAGCACCGTCAGCAGCGTGCCCGGCCGTCCCTTCTTCATGATCACCGGTGTCAGCATCGCGTCCAGCGCGCCCCGCGCCAGCGCCGTCTCGGCGACATACGCCAGCACCTGCGGCGTGAGGTCGTCCAGCGCCGTCTCCATCACGGTCACCGTCTCGCAGTCCGCCGGCTGAGGTCCCGCCGAACCGCTCGTCTCGCCGATGCTGATCCGCAGCACATTGGGAAAGTCCTTCGAGTTGCGCGTGCCAGCCCCATATCCGATCCGCTCCACGCGCATCGCCGGCTGCGGGCCAAATTCCGGGTTAATCGCGCGCAGCAGCGCTGCTCCCGTCGGCGTCACCAGCTCCTGCATTACGTGCGCCGAATAAGTTGGCAACCCGCGCAGCAGGTCGGCGGTCGCCGGCGCCGGCACTGGGAAAGTTCCATGCGCGCAGACCACCGTACCGCCGCCGACGTTGATCGCCGACGAGTGCCACGCCGCGACGTTCAGGTGGTGAACGCCCGCGCTGGATGCCACAATGTCCACGATCGCGTCCACGGCGCCCACCTCATGGAAGTGGATCTCCTCCACCGGAACATTGTGAATCTTCGCCTCCGCGTGGCCCAGCAGCTCGAAGGCGCGGATCGCCGTCTGCTTCACTGGCCCGTCCAGCGCCGCCGCCTGAATCAAGCCGCGGATCGCCGTCAGCGAACGCCCGTGCATGTGGGAATGTTCGTTGTCGTGCGAATGCGCCTCGCCGCCGTGCCCATGGGCCTCATGCGAATGCTCATGCGCCTCGTGCGCGTGCGCATTGCCCTCTGCGTGCGAATTTTCGTGTCCACGTTCATGATCGTGGCTGTGCGCGTGTTCCTGCTCTGGCTCCGCGTGGGCCTCCGCCAGATGGCCGTCCACCAGCACATGGACCTTGGTGCAACTGATCCCGCTGCGGTCCACCCGTTCGATTCGCAGGCTTGCTCCTATATTGAGCGCTGCGGTTGCGTCCGCCAGCACCTCGACCGGAACTCCGGCATCCACCAGCGCCCCCAGCAGCATGTCGCCCGCAATCCCGGCAAAACAGTCAATGTACGCAACGCGCATAAACTCTCTCTCTTGGAACTCTACCGTGTCCGTGCGGTTCGTAAGCCCTACCGCGCCGACCCAATCGCCGAAACCGGCAGCACGTCGTTCATCGATCCCGTCCGGTAGCCCTCGGTGTCCAGCGTGACATACACAAATCCCAGCGGCCGCAGCGCCTCCGTAATGCGGTCCAGCATTGGCAGCGTCAGCGCTCTTGGCAGGTCCTCGCGCGCAATCTCCACCCGTGCCAGCTCGCCGTGATGGCGCACCCGCACATGCAGAAAGCCCAGCGCGTGCATCGCATCCTCGGCGCGTTCCACCTGGCTCAAATTCTCCGCCGTCACCCGCCGCCCATACTCGATGCGTGACGCGAGGCATGCGCTGGCTGGCTTGTCTGCCACCTTCAACCCGGCCTCGCGCGCCAGCCTGCGAATCTCCAACTTCGTCAGCTTCGCCTCGGCCAGCGGAGCCAGCGCATGGTGCATCGCGGCAGCCCTCTGACCGGGCCGCAGATCGCCGTCGTCGTCCAAGTTCCTGCCGTACGCAATTCGCATGAACCCCAGCTTCACCCGCGCCGCCTCCATCTGGGTGAACAGCTCGTCCTTGCAGTGGAAGCAGCGATTGCTGTCGTTGCGCGTGTAATTTGGGTCGTCCAGCTCGCGCGTCTGTAAAATATGCACCGGAATCCCGTGTTCAGTCGCAAACTCGAGCGCCGCAGCCAGCTCTCCGCGCGGCAGCGAAGGCGAATCGGCAATCACCGCCAGCATCCGTTCGCCCAGCGCCCGGTGCGCCTCATAAGCCAGGTACGCCGAGTCGGTGCCGCCGGAGTACGCCACCATCAGCGAATCCAGCGTCCCCAGCGCCCCGCGCAACTCCTCGAGTTTTTCTCGCAGTTCCATCGCGTCCATTCCAGAATAGCAACTATACCCCACCCCGTGTGTGCCATATGTCACATCGGCATTCTGAACCTTCTATACTGAAATCTCGGGGGCCACTTGCCGGCAGCAGCTCATAACAACTCCATCCGCCTGATCGCAATCGACATGGACGGTACCCTGCTCGGCGACGATGGCCGCGTCAGCCCGCGCAACCTCGCCTCCCTCCGCGCCGCCGAGTCACACGGAGTCCAGCTTGTCGTCGCCACCGGACGCCGTCACAGCTTCGCCATGCGCGTCCTACGCCCGCTCGGCCTCCACCCAGACTCCATCCTCATCAGCTCCAACGGCACCATCACCCGCACCCTCGGGGCAGAAAAAATCCCCTCCCAACTCCTCGCCCGCACCCACCTCCCCCACGCCACGGCCCTCTGGCTCTG
>Ga0224529_1000402_pt1 | contig 32842 bp, 31 predicted proteins | sample CBST50metaG_FD_179893 | JGI IMG/M metagenome (GOLD analysis project Ga0224529, IMG submission 179893) | Peat soil microbial communities from Stordalen Mire, Sweden - C.B.S.T50 | ecosystem: Environmental > Terrestrial > Soil > Wetlands > Peat | place: Sweden: Norrbotten County, Stordalen Mire...
GCGCCAGCCGCGGCCATCACGCAGAGCACGGGCATCACAGGCAGCCGCATCCGCGCGGAGGCGATGGCTCCCCCCGAGATGGCGAGGAAGTACAGCGCGACCCCGGCCAGCAGCCAGAGGCTCGCCTTGGACGCGCCGCCGCGCCACGCGCCAAGCACCGCCAGCACGTAGAGCGCCAGCAAAAAGCCTTCCAGGACCACCATCAACGCCGTCTGCCACGGATGCGCCCTGGCCATCCACAAAAGCGCCTGCACCGGCCCCTGATCGCGTTCGCGGAGAAAGGTTTCGTCATCAACCGGCGTGCTGAGCAGGCTGATCAGTACCGCCGCGCCGGGATTCAACGCCGTTCGCACCGTGCCGGCAAAGTGGGCGCGCAGGAAAGTTCCGGGGTGCGCGCGCAGAACGCGGCTCGCCTCGGAGCGCATGAACCGCAGCCGCTCGGCCTGGTTCCACCCCGCCGCCGCCGGATGCCGCTGGAGAAATAGCTGCTCGTCGTCATAGCCGAGCGCGTTTTGCACATCCAGCAACGGCCGGTGCTCCACGCGGCCGGTCACCTCGGCGGCGATATAGAAGTAAAGATTGACCTGCTGGATGCTGGAAAATCCACCAAAGCCGGTTTCCGCGTAGTTGCGCATCTGCCAGGCGGCCAGCCACGGCAGAGTACTCAGCAGCAGCACGGCGGGGGCCTTCCAGCGCAATTCTGGAACGCGCGCCAAGGCCACAAAGATTCCCGCTGCCAGCGCCAAGGGAAGGTAATAGGTGACCGGGCGCACCAGTGTGGCCGCCGCCAGGCAGACTCCAGCCTCAGCCAGCACGCCCAATCGCCGCACCCGCAGAAACTCCGCCAGCCGCTCCAGGCTAAGCAGAAAGAGCGCGAGAAACAAGGTTTCCGAGAGCAGCAGAACCGAGTAGATGACCGAGAGCGGCTCGAAGGCGAAGAGCCAGGCCGCGATCAGCGCGATGCGTTCGTCGCGGAAGACGGCGCGCGCCAGCCGCCAGACCAGCACCACGGAGAAGACCGATAAAATCACCTGCGCCAGGGCGGCGGCGACCGGACCGCCTAGGCTGGTGAGGGCCAAAAAGAGCGGATAGCCCGGCGTGCGTCCGAGTTCCGGCAAACCGGCGGCCACAAAGCGGCCATGCAGCAGCAGGTTGCGCCCTGGTTCGAGATAACTGAGCGTATCGGGACGGTAGAGGGCGCGGCTGCCGGAGCGGGCCAGCACCAGCGCCAGCAACGCCAGGCGAACTGCCGCAGCGGCCAGAACCGGCCCTGCCAGGCGCCGCGTACCCCATCCGCCGAACAGCTTTCCAGCTTTCATCGCCGTCTCCCGGAGCTTGCTTCTCAGCCTCACAGAATAGCGTATTGCTTCGGCATAAATGGAAATCATTGTGGTTTCCCATCCTTTCCACACAAAACGCGGAGAGGATGGGGCACCCTGAGAAATAGAAATAAGGCATTTGAAATGAATAATTTAATGGATTAGATACTGAAATACTTATCTTGTACTGTTGCCGGTTGTTTTGTCTCAAGTAGCTGAGGCGAATGGCTTTTACAGGCTTACAGCGCAATTTTGCTTTTTTCCTGGGCGGGACAGGAAGTGTTGATGGCCGGGGCACAGATTCTCATGGCTCAAAGTGATTCTTCGGAGTTGATGAGCGGGCCATCTGCCGAGTTTTTGATCCTATGGTAGAGTTTTAGCAAGGAGCTGCGGCGATGATTCAAATTCAATTGCGGCCAGAAGTCGAGAGCCAGCTTGCCAGCGAAGCGCAAGCGCGCGGCGTGGCGCTTGACCGGTACGTCGAGCAGATTGTCGAAGCTCGTTCGGCAGCAACCGTTGATGTCGAGTCGGACCGAAAACGCGCCGTTGAAGAAATGCTTGCCTTCCGCCACGAATATAAGGTCACACTCGGCGGCCTAAATCTTACCGATCTGATTCATGAAGGTCATCGATCCTGATGCCATTCGTGCTCGATGCGTCGATGACGATGAGCTGGTGCTTCGACGACGAAGCAACAGCCGCGACGGAAGATGTGCTCCGGCAACTTACTTCTATGGGCGCGTAAGTTCCAGTTCTCTGGTACTTTGAAGTGGCCAACGTGCTTGCGGTCAGCCTGCGCAGAAAGCGGATCACGCGCGAAGTAGCCAGCGTCTTCCTCGCGCGCCTCAAAAGGCTCCGTATTGAAGTGGAAGATCGGGATTAGCCCGTCAGCGGAGAAGAATTATTGCCGCTGGTGCTTGCTTACGGGTTGACTGCCTACAATGCGGCCTATCTGGAACTGGCGCTAAGAAAGCACTATCCGCTTGCTACTCTGGACAAAAACCTGATTGCCGCCGCCCGCAAGGAGGGGATACAGGTCCTGGGACAAGTTCAGTAATGGCGTGAGCCGGCCGGCAGAGATGAGAAAAATGCTGGTTGGGTTCGTGGCTTCCCAGGTCCGAAAATCCGGACCTGGGGCACCCGGCTTTATTGGTCCCATGACGAGTTATTTGAGCACCAGTTCTACCTCGATCTCGATCTTGGCCTTCGGTTCATAAAGGCGTTTGACCTCCACCCAGGTTGCAGCCGGCAACCAGCCACCATAGATCTTCTTGCGCTCCTCCTGGCACTTGATAAGCGATTCCATGTCTGTTGTGTAAATATGCTCCACCACTATATTGGAGAAATCTGCGCCGTAGTGACTCATGGTCCTCTGAATTGCGGCATAGGCTAATTTCAGCTGGCTCTCCATCTCCGGGGGAAAGCCCTTCTCATCAGCTCCGGTCGTGCCTGAGATATAAATGGTCCGGCCAACGATCACCGCCTGGGAATATCCAATCTGCTGCTCCCACGGGCCTTCGTGGTCGACCGGAAACTGAGTTTTCTGGCCGCCTGTTGTCTCTGCCCGCTTCTTTGCCGATTGTGCGCTGGAAGCGCCACTGGCCGAGTTCGAACCGGTTGAGCCAACCGCCGCGACCATGGTCCCACGGGACGAACTGGGAAGCGAACTTTGAGCCGGAATCGGCGTTGCCATCTTACCGCCAGCATCGGGCACCTCCGCCACAGAGGCGGAGGCGACGCAGAACAGGGAGACAGTTACAAACGCGGGAACGGTCAAACGAACGAGAGTATCGCAGATTCTCTGAAGCGCGGTTTCTTGCACCATTTCATGATCTCCATTTCACATGATTTACTACTCAACGACTCATTTTCCAGGTTGGAGCTGGCCTAGCGATAAATAAGCAACATTTTGTTTAGCACTCATGCCAGTGTGCCTTCGGCAGGCGTTGACAAGGATTTCCGTGATGCTTTCCTGGACGCATCGATTATACAAGTCTGCGCCAATCATGATTCAGGGAAAAGCGGGTACAAACAGGCTGATTCCGGAAGTCTTACTAACAAAGAAAAATTGCCAGATTAACGCCGGTATCCAATTTATAAACAATGCGATAAGCTGCTTTTCAAGAACTTCCATTCGGCCTCGGATTCAATTCCTGGACGACCGCTGCGAACCCCGGTCTCAGAAGCGAGACCGGGGGCACCCGGCGCTACGCTTGCCCGGGGCTATTTTCGATGACTCCCTACGGGAGCAGTCCGATGAGTTGCTCATCGAATAGCCGATGTGGAGGTCTACTTAGAATTGCTGGCGCCCCATCCATTTCCGCGTTTCTTGCGGAAATGGGTGGGAAGCAACGCGGCTCGGATTGGGCCGCCGTGCGAAAACCCAGCCAAGCCGAAGCCCGCCCGTCTGTTTCATCCTGCTCAAATTCACACAACATTTGCAATTTCTTCACCCGGTTGCAGTAGTCTGTTAATAATTCCGTGCGGCCTCCGCATCATAAGTTCAACGGCCGCCGGGCGAGGGCAGAGCGGTTGAGCCAAACCATATTTGTACTGGAAGATGACGACGATATTGCCCGGCTGGTGCAGCATCACCTGGAGGCGGCAGGTTTCGCGGCGCGCCTCTTTCACACGCCCACCAACATAATTCCCGACGCGGAACGCCAGGCTCCGGCGCTGTTTCTGCTGGACATCATGGTGCCTGGCGGCGACGGGCTGGACGTTTGCCGCCGCCTGCGCAAGCACCCGGCGCTGGCCACTGTTCCCATCATCTTTTTGACCGCGCGCGCCAGCGAAGACGACCGCGTGCTGGGTCTGGAAGTGGGAGCCGACGACTACATCACCAAGCCCTTTGCCACGCGCGAGCTGGTGGCCCGCGTCAAGGCCGTGCTGCGCCGCTTCGAGCGCCCAACGGCGCCCTCGGTTATCCGCTTTGACGAGATCATCATCGACGCCAACGCCATGCAATTGACGGTGCGCGGCGCGCTGACCACCACCACGGCCACCGAGTTCCGGCTGCTGGACTTTCTGGCGCGGCATCCTGGCCGGGTCTTCAGCCGCGACCATCTGCTGGATTCGGTCTGGGGCGATGCGCGCTTCGTCACTCCCCGCTCGGTGGACGTTTACGTGCGCCGCATCCGCGAGAAAATCGAGCTCGATCCGGAAAACCCGCGCTATTTGCAGACGGTGCGCGGCGCTGGCTACCGCTTCGAGCTTCCCAAAAGCGAGTAGGGAAGAGTGATCGCGAGAAGTACGTTCAAGCGCATCGCCGGCGACAGCCACGAGGCGAGGTGGAACCGGATGGAGCAAAATCAACTCGATTTTAGGGATGTTCTTCGGCACGATCTATACAGATACTGCGGAAAGACATCCTGGAGAGCTTTTCTTTGGAGCTATCTTCGCAAACCGGGTTTTCGATTTACCTTCCACCTGCGAAAGGCGGCTTATTTCGGCGCGAGAAAAAAGTCTGTTCGACTCGTCTTCTATCTGTTTCATCGCATCGTTCTTGACCATTATCGCCTGAAATATGGCTTTGATATTCCCTACAAAACGAGTATCGGCCCTGGACTGTACCTGGGCCACTTTGGCGGAGTGGTGATTCATGGCCAAGCTATTTTGGGCGCAAGCATCAACATCGGACAGGGAGTCACCATCGGGATTGTCAATCGCGGTCCGCGCTCTGGCGTGCCCGTGCTGGAAGATCGCGTATGGGTGGGAGCGCACGCCATTCTTGTTGGAAAAGTCACCATCGGGCATGATGCGCTGATTGCTCCGGGCGCTTATGTCAATTTCGATGTGCCTTGCATGGCGGTCGTTCTAGGTAACCCCGGCAAAGTGGTCTCCTTTGCGGGAAGCGCGGGCTATGTGAACAACGTGTTGGGCTAATCCGCAACGAATTTTGCTCCAGGGATGTAAGGCCTGAAGAGCCAGCCACGAATCGAACGAGCCGGATGGGAGCGGCGCTCCGTGAAAAACAAGATCTTCACCAGGCTGCTCGGCCTTTTCCTGCTGCTGCTGGTCTTTCAGGCGGCGGCGATGGAGTTTGCCTTCATTCCGTTTCTGGCCGATAAGGTGCTGGAGCTGCCGCCGGGCAAAAGCGCCTATCTGCTCGGCCATGAAACGCTGTGGTCCGGCTTGATTGCGGCAGCGGTGGCGCTGACCATGGCGGTTTGGGTTGCCGGCCGCCTCTCGGCGCGGCTGGAGCGGCTGCTGGCCTTTGCGCAACGGCTCACCGGCGGCGACTTGAGCGCCCGTCTCCCGGACACGGAAGAAGATGTGCTCGCCACGCCGGAGGCCGAGTTCAACCGCGCCGCCGAACGGCTGGAAAAGAAATTCAACGAGATTGAGACCAGCCGCCATGAGCTGGCCGCGATGCTCGATTCCATGCAGGAAGCGGTGGTCGCTATTACGCCCCAGGGGCTTGTCCGCTGGTCAAACGCCGCCATGCAGAGCATCGCCGGAACGCAGATTCGCGTGGGCCGGCCGCTGGTTCAGGCGGTGCGCGATCCGGAACTGCTGGCGTGCGTGCGCGCGGCGCTCGACCAACGCCAGGCGCAAAGCGGACGCGCCCGCACAATCTCACCGGGACGCACCTTTGAAATCAATGCCGTGCCCATGCCCTCGGGCAGCACGCTGGCGGTCCTGCATGACATCACGCGCATTGAGGCCGCGGAAAAAACCCGCCGCGAATTTATCGCCAACGTCAGCCACGAACTGCGCACCCCGCTCACGTCCATTCAGGGCTATGCCGAAACGCTGATCGAGGAGCTGGAGCCGGGCCAGGATACCAGCCGCGAGTTCCTCGGCATTGTGCTGAAAAACGCCACGCGCATGAACCACATCACCGAGGATCTGCTTGCCCTGGCCAGCCTGGAAAGCCCAGACCACAAGCTGGCGCTGCGGCCCACACCGGCCAGTTCCCTGCTCCGCGAGGCCATCGATTCGCTGGTTGGCGTAGCGGCCGACAGTGGCGTCAAGCTGGAATACGCTGTCGCTCCCGGCGTTCTGGTTCTGGCTGATCCCGACGCCATCAACCAGGTCTTCGGCAACCTGATCGAAAACGCCCTCAAATACGCCAAGGCTGGCAAGCTGATTCGCGTCAGCGCGCGGCTGCTGGCTAACGAAGTTGAGTTCACCGTGCGGGACTTCGGCCCCGGCATCGCCAGCGAGCACCTGGACCACATCTTCGAGCGTTTTTACCGTGTGGACAAGGCTCGCTCCCGCGAGTCGGGCGGAACGGGACTCGGCCTGGCCATCGTCAAGCACATCGTTCTGGCCCATGGCGGTCGCATCTGGGCCGAGAGCGAACTGGGCTCGGGAGCGGCCTTCCATTTCACGCTGCCACTGGCGCACGAGGCGCGGCCGGCGACGGATGCGGCGGAAAAAGTTGAAGGGGAGGCAGAGGCTTGAATCCACCCATAATGATTCATCCTTACTGCGTCCGGGTCACACCCTCAACTGGCCCGCAATGGCCTTGGCGATGGTGCAGCCATGGCAGCGGCTGTTCTCGATGAAAATCTCATTGGTGAGTGTGCCGCCCAGAACCACGCCGGCCAGATAAACTCCGGCCACATTGCTCTCCAGCGTCTTTGGATTGTGGGCTGGCAGCCGCTCGTCGCCCTCGAAGTTCATGCCCAGTCCCTGCAAAAACTCGAAGTCGGGGTGGTAGCCGGTCATGGCGAAGACAAAGTCGTTTTTGACCGTTTCGCGGCCCTGGGGCGTCTCGATCACCGCCGTGTCGGGCGTGATTTCGACCACCTTGGAGTTGAAGCACGCCTTGATTTCGCCAGCCTTGATGCGGTTTTCGAGGTCTGGCTTGATCCAGTACTTCACGTGCTCGTGCAGCTCGGCGCCGCGGTGGACAAGCGTGACCCGCGCGCCGCTGCGCCACAGCTCCAGCGCCGCAATGGCCGCCGAGTTCTTGCCGCCGATCACCACCACGTCCAACCCGGAAAAAGGGTGCGGATCGTCGTAGTAGTGATAGACCTTGCTGAGGTTCTCGCCGGGAATATGCAGGATGTTGGGCTGGTCAAAGTAGCCGATGGCCAGGGCCAGCTTGCGCGCCTGAATCGCGCCGGGACGGCCGAAGCGATCCCGCGTGTGCGCCGTGAAAGCGCCGTCCGCGCCCGTCACCCGCTCCACGCGCTGATACTGGCGCACGTCCAAATGGAAATAGGCCGCCGCGTGCCGGTAATACTGGAGCGCCTCGTCGCGCGTCGGCTTGGTGTTGGAACAGGGAAAGGGAATGCCGCCGATTTCCAACTGCTCCGGCGTGGTGAAAAAGGTCATGTGCGAGGGATAGTGGAAGAGCGAGTTGCAGATGCAGCCCTTGTCCACCACCACGGCGCGCAGTCCGGCCTTCCCGGCCTCGACGGCGCAGGAAAGGCCGCTGGGACCAGAGCCTACCACCAATAGATCGAAGATTTCGTCCTGTGCCGCTGGTGTTTTCTGTGTCGAGTCGCTCATGGCTTTAGATTAGGTCATCGGGGGGCAGTTTTGGGAGGGCTGGGCTGAATTTCATCGGGGATCCGGATGGAAAATGGTAGAATGGTGGAAGAGAATGGTGGAAAGGTGGAAGGCGATGGCCTTGAACATCAAAAACGAGGAAACCTGCCGGCTGGCGAAGGAGCTGGCGCGCCAGAACGGCGAAACGCTGACTGCGGCCGTCACCATTGCGCTCAAGGAACGGATCGAGCGGCAGAAAGAGGTTCCCAAGCACGAAGGCCGTTTGGAGTGGCTGCTCAAACTTTCCGAACAGACCGCGCCGCTGCTCAAGGATTTGCCTCCATCCGACAAGATCGGCGACCTGCTATTCGATAAAGAGACGGGATTGCCACTATGATCGTCGACACGTCGGCGCTGGTGGCGATCCTGCGGCATGAACCCGAGCGCGAGAAATTTGCGCAGACCCTGGACAAAGCCGTGATTTTACGCATCTCAGCGGCAACCTATTTAGAGCTTTCGATTGTGATCGACAGCCACAGGAATTTTGCTCTCAGCATGGAAATTGATGAGATAATTCAGAAATTCAATATCCAGATTGAGCCGGTTACCGCCGAGCAGGCGAGGATAGCACGAGAGGCCTACCGCGGTTACGGCAAAGGCAGCGGCCACCCGGCCAGTTTGAACTTCGGCGACTGTTTTGCCTACGCCCTGGCCCGCGACAAGCGCGAACCGCTGCTCTTCAAGGGCGATGACTTTGTGCATACGTATTTGCGACCGGCGGTACAGTAGCCGTTGGTGTGATGAAACCTCTGAAGATGCTGACGTTCAATAGCTCCCTAAGCGGCCCCGGCGACGCCCGCGCCGCGCGTCATCTCGGAGGGATACGTCTGGATTTCCAGGTCAACGCTGGCGATCTCCGTGCCGCAATCCTGCTGGTGGCTGCGCGTGCATTGGCAGAGTTCGGTAAAGCGAATGTGCCCGTTTTGGCTCAGCTCCAGGCCGGTGGCTACCATCACGCTGTAAATATCGACGCACGCCTGCCGCTCGAACTCGAAGAGCATATTCACCGTGCCCGTATCGTTGGCGCCGCGGCTCAGAACCCAGCCGCCGCAGCCCAGAATCGCGCCGGTAAGCATCTGCACCAGCCGCGAGGGCTCTTCGGCGGAGATAGCTTTCATCTGCATCGCCCAAGGAATGCTGATCGAGCGCGTTGCATCTTGGGTTTGCATAGTTAACCTCATACTCGCCTTATCGGAGACAGCCCGCACAGCATCACGGCTGTGCCGTAGTTGAACGGCGGCTGCCCGGATATGACACAATCACGCGGCGCATCTGGTCCAAGCGCCCTCTGTGGTAATGGACGCACATCCGCCCACAGAAGCTAAAACAAGGATATTCCTTATGTGGCCACCAGCGCAAAACCAGCAAAATGATTTAGTTTCATAGCATGATCGTCGGTTCCGGAATTGACCTGGCAGAGATAGGGCGCATCCAGCACTCGATTGAGCGCTATGGGCAGCGCTTTCTCGACCGCGTGTACACGGCCAACGAGCAGGCCTACTGCCTGAGCAAACGCAAATCCGCGGAGAGTTTTGCTGCCCGCTTTGCCGCCAAGGAGGCCGGAGCCAAGGCCTTGGGAACCGGCATCAGCCACGGCGTGAACTGGCTGGAAATCGAGGTCGCGCGCGAACCCAGCGGAAAGCCCACGCTGCGCTTCTACGGGCGCGCCGCCAAGTTTGCCGCCCGCCTTGGCGTCGCCCGCGCCGCGCTGTCGATCACCCACACCACCGCGCTTGCCATGGCCAGCGTCGTGCTCGAGAATGGGCGTTGATTCCGCCCTTTCTGCTATTCTCAAGGCGTTAAGCTACGTGTTTTTGCCGGGGGAGCCGCGTGCCGAGCCGCAAAGAAATCCAATGGGCGCAGTTGAGAGTGGGAGCGTTGGTGCTGGTGGCCACGGCCGTGCTGGTCGGGCTGATCCTGCTGATGTCCGGTTCGAGTGGCGGCTTGTTCGCGCGTAAACTGGTGCTCCGCTCCTATTTTGGAAATGCCTCCGGCGTGAAAAACGGCGCTCCGGTCACGCTGGCGGGCGTCACCATCGGCAACGTCATCCGCATCCGCGTGGTTCCAGAGCGCAATCCCACGCCTGTGGAAGTGACCATGCGCGTCGGCTACGAATACGTGGGCTGGCTGCACACTGATACAACCGCCGCCATCACCCAGGCCGGCGTGCTCGGCGACAGCTTCATCGATCTCGACTCGACCCATGCCAGCGGATCGGCTCCGGCAGACAATGCCGAATTGCGAACCGCCGGTTCGCCCACCATTCAGGACGTGATCCTGGACAGCAAGCTCTCCATCGAAGAGGTCGCCACGCTGACGCGCAAAGTGGAGAAGCTGGTGGATACGCTCAATTCCCAGCGTGGCACGGCGGGCGAACTGATCAACGATCCCGCGCTGGCCCACAAGATCGTCTCCATCGCCACTAATCTCGACACCATTACCAAGGCCGTTTCTGGCGGCAAGGGCTCGCTGGGCAAGCTGGTCAACGACGATACGCTTTACACCCGCGCCAACTCCGCCGTTGACCGTCTCAACCGGATTACGACCGACCTCGACGAGGGCAAGGGCAGCGCCGGCAAGCTGCTCAAGGACGACGCCCTCTATAACAACCTGAACGCCGCCGCCGCCAATACCAATCAGATGGTGGCCCAGATCAACGCCGGCAAGGGCACCCTCGGTATGCTGGCCAAAGACCCGGCCTTCGCCGCCAGGTTCGACGACACCGTCACCCGCCTGGACACGATCCTCAAGGGCCTGGATGAAGGCAAGGGCACGCTGGGCCAGTTGGTGCAGAACCGCTCCCTCTACGACCACGCCGACCAGACCATGGATCAGGCCCAGCAGTTGGTGAAGGGCATCCGCGAAGACCCGAAGAAATACCTTGTCATCCGGCTGAAGGTCTTTTGAGAAGGCGCCTTTCCTCCGATCCATTCATCCAATACAATCAAGAGAGACTTTTGCAAGATTCTCAAGATGCGGGCGGGGAGTGAAAAAAATGGCACATACAGTTTTTTGCGCGCGCTACAAGAAAGAATTGGAGGGCCTGGAAGAGCCTCCCTTTGACTCGGAGTTCGGCAAGAAGATTTTCGATAATGTCTCCCAGGCAGCTTGGGAGGAGTGGGTGGACCGGCAGCGGCTGCTGCTGAACGAGTACCGCTTGCAGCCCTGGACCCCGCAGGCGCAGGAGTTTCTGGTCGGGCAGATGGAGGAGTTTTTCTTCGGCGAGGACCTGCCCCTGCCCGAAAAATTCACTCCGCCGGCGCAGTGAGAAGGCCGAACGGGCTAAAGAATGAGGCCCACAGATTTTCGTTCACGGCGAAAATCAGGATTTCCGCCTCGGAGCTGAGCGCCGGTGGCTTGGCTCGTGTAAACTGGAAATAACTCCAAAGCCGGCTCTCAGCGAGCCGGCTTGATCATGTCGGGACGTGGCTCAGCCTGGTAGAGCACTCGCTTGGGGTGCGAGGGGTCGGCAGTTCGAATCTGCCCGTCCCGACCATTAAAATCAATCAATGACAACCTTCACCCGCCATTGCGCCAATGCGATGATGGGGCGTTGCGCGTGGACCACGATGCAATTTTGCGTTTGTGGGCGCCGGCATCGATCCGATTGAGCAGCCCGTCCGGCCATCGCATCCAACCTCCTCTTACTACAGTTCAACGTTTCGATGTTTGGCTGGATGGGTAAAACACGCGAGCCTCTTGCAAAAGCGATTGATTGCGTCAGTGCACGACTTCAGTCGTGCCGCAATCGGGCGATTTTAGAAGCCGGCTTTAGCCGCTGCGGAGTTGTTAATGTCTGAAAATCAATGCAACAGGGGCTAAAGCCCAAAGTCCTTTTGTTGCTCTATCGGCACGACTGAAGTCGTGCCCTGACGCTTCTTGCTGTTTCCATGAAATTATGCAAGAGGCTTACGGGTGAAACTGTCAATATAGTTCATCGAGAGGCCATGCCTGGGGCGCGTCTGTGTACCAAACGGTGTGCTTTTGTGTTCAGCCAGCGTTAGAGGGTTTTTCGGGCAAAGGAAAAGCCCGTTGAGTGAACGGGCTTTAGCGTGAAATAGTTGGTAGCGCTACTGGGAATTGAACCCGGGTTTTAAGATTGAGAATCTCACGTCCTAACCACTAGACGATAGCGCCACATGGCAAAAGGTACAGCCGTTCCCGGCCACTTGTTTAGTCTACCAAGAATTCTCCCTGCTGCCAAAGTTCCGGTGGCCAGCAGTTTGCGCGCATCGGCGCGGCGATCCCTGACAAGAGCCAGCGTCCCGTCTGAATCTCGCCAGCGTGGATGCGACGGATGGACTTAACGCGATGATTCAACCTCTCTTCAGAGCAGCGTGATCGTCGTCACAGTATCATAAATCAGTTTCGCTTTACATTTGGTATGTGGTTATCGATATAGTTTTATCGGGTTGTTCCAGTGGCCTGACGAATAACAACTCTATCGAGTCCACAGACGTGCATTAGGCGGCTTCCCCAGCACTACCGAATCGCATTGGCGGTCTGCCCTGCCAGCAGGCAAAAGAAGAAAAACGAGGAGAGCATGACCAACTTCGAGACCTGTCCAGCGTAATCGCCAACAATCAACCCGGCCTGCTCAAGCATCAACTATATAGGCAGTGGTGATTCTTTGTCTCTGAAGCGGCTTCTCAGATAATCAGGTGGTGGAGACGTGGCATTCCATAACACATCGCGCGGAAAGCAGAGTTTCGAGGGAAATCAATGAGCATATCTTCTGAAACTCTGGCGCTGCTGGCTATGTTGCCACTGCTGGGCGGCATTCTGCTTCAGCTTCTGATGACGCGCCTGCTCAGCTCGCGCGCCAAAGGCGTGCTGGCGCTGGCGAGCTGTGTGCCGAGCCTGCTGGCGGTGCTGGCCACCTTTGCGCGGGTTTGGCAGAGTGGCCCCATCGACTTTACCGCGCTGCCGTGGGATGGACCGCTGCAGATGGCGGTCCACGTAGATACGCTGAGCCTGATGTTTGCGCTGATGGGCACGGCGCTCGGCTCGGCTGTGCTGCTCTATTCAATCGACTATATGGCCGAGGACCGCGCCGCCACGCGCTTCTACTGTTTCATGCTGACATTCATCTGCGGCATGGTCGGCCTGGTCTACAGCGCCAACCTGTTTCTGCTGTACCTGTGCTGGGAGGCGATGGGCCTTTGCTCCTTCAGTCTGGTGGGCTTTTGGTACGACAAAAAGGAATCGGTGGCCGGCGCGCGCAAGGTGCTGCTGATGACGCATCTGGCGGGCTACGGGCTGCTGGCGGCGATTCTGCTGATCTACTCCCGCACCGGCAGTCCGCTGTGGACCAATCCGGCGGTTGCCCAGGCATTTACCGGCGGCGTCTACACGCTGATGCTGGTGGCGCTGCTGGCCAAGTCGGTGCAGTTTCCGTTGCACACCTGGATTCCGGAAGCGATGAACGCGCCCACGCCAGTCAGCGCCCTGCTGCACGCGGCCTGCTACGTCAAAGCCGGCGTTTATCTGGCCGCGCGTATGCACTGCTTCAACCAGTGGCCCTACTCCTGGGGGCTGGTCATGATGTGGCTGGGCACCGTCACGATGGTGGTCGGCGTGGCATACGCGATGGTGCAGCACGACCTGAAGCGCATGCTGGCCTTCCACACCGTCAGCCAGATTGGCTACATCATTACCGGGCTGGGAATCGGCACACCGCTGGCCATTGCGGCGGCCTTGCTGCATTGCCTCAATCACAGCCTCTTCAAGGGTGGCCTCTTCCTGGCGGCAGGCTCCGTGCAGCACGCCACCGGAACCCGCGACATGAACCAACTGGGCGGTCTGGCCACCCGTATGCCGCGCACCACCATTGTGTGGCTGATTAGCGCGGGCAGCATGATGGGCGTGCCCTTCATGAGCGGATTTGCGAGCAAGTGGCTGCTCTATACCGCGGCCTTGCAAGCCGGGCAGGTGGTTCCGGCGCTGGCCGCGTGGGTGGTCAGCGTGGGCACCGTCTTCTCCTGCGTCAAGGCCACCAGCTCGGTCTTTCTGGGCTCAACAACGCCGCAAACCGAAGGCGCGCACGAGTCGCCAAAGACGATGGTTTGGGCGCTCGGCCTCTTCGGCCTGGGCAGCGTCGTTCTGGGGCTGGCGCCGCAGTTGGCGATTAACTATGTAATCAATCCGATCCTGCCGGTACTCGGCCTGGCCACGGTGCAGGTCTCCTGGTTCGGCTTTGCGCCCAGCGCCGGCTCCTGGTGGACGACCGGCGGCCTGGTGCTGGCCGTTGTCTCCGCGGGACTGGGAGCGCTGGTCTATGCGATGGCCGGCCTGTCGCGATCAAGAACGCGCGCGCTGGCCACGCCCGGCGGGATTGTGCTGGGCGGCGGCATGATGGGCGGCGGCGGCGCCAGCATCTTCACTGGCGGCGAGGCGATGTACGGCTCCGGCCGGATGCCGGCGGGCGAGTTTTCCGTCATTTTGAAGAAGGCCTGGGCGCCGTTTTACCGCTACACCGACGTGGATCGCATTTACCTGGGCGTGTGGCGCGGCTTGCAGGCGGTTTCCGCCACCCTTGGCCGCGGCCTGGCCTGGATTGAAAAGGACGCACTGGCCTGGACTGTGGGTTTGACCGTGGCGCTGGTATGCGCGTTGCGCTGGCTGATGCCCGCATCCGCCGCAACCAGTCACGCGGCGCAAGGCGTCGAGGCGCTTCCCGTCCTGCTCGGAGACGGATGCGCCGTGGCGCTCGTGGCGCTGGTCATGGCTGCCTGGGCGCAGAAGCCGTGGCGTGCGCTGCTGCCGCTGATCGCGGTGAGCGGCGCTGCCGCCGTGGCCGCAATTTGCACGGTAGAACCCTTCCAGCGCATGGCCTTGCTGGAAATGGCCAGCGTGCTGGCTCTGGTGCTGTTGTGGCGCGTTGGCCCGCGCCGCGCGGCATGGCTTTACTTCGGCGTGGTGGCGCTTTCGGCCGCCAGCATGATCGCTGGCCAAGCCGCGCTGCTTACGGGCTCGAATGCCTGGGCGCGTCCGCTGCTGATGGGCGGTTTTGTGCTGAAGCTGGCGATTGTGCCGCTGCTGCTGTGGCTGCCCGCCGTGGCGGAGGCTGTGCCGTCGCTGCTGATGGGGCTGATTGTCGCGGTGGTCGATATGAGCGCTTTCGGCGAGTTTTACCTGACCGCGCAGGCGCATCCCGCGTTCTTTGAGCCGCGCGGAGTCTGGATCGCCGCCGCCCTTGCCAGCGCGCTGCTGGCTTCGGTGCTGATGCTTACTGAACGCAATCAGAAGCGGCTGCTGGCGCTCTCCACCATTGAGGACATGGGCTTTCTGCTGCTGGGCGTCTCCTCGGCCAGCGCTCTGGGAATGCGCGGGGCGCTGCTGGCGGCCACGGTTCATGCGCTGGCCAAGGCGCTGCTCTTCATCTCGCTGAGCGTTCCGGAGGCCGATGGTGCGCTGACGAACGATGCGCGCGGTCTTGCCCAGCGTTACCCATTCAGCGCTGCGGGCTTTCTGGCTGGTATGCTGGCCATGCTGGGCGTGCCGCCACTGATGGGCTTTGCCGGGCGCTGGCGTCTCTACCAGACGGCTGCCGGGATGAATCACTGGCTGCTGGCCGGCTTCATTCTCTCGTCGATGTTTGCCTTGCTGGCCTACGTCCTGTGCCTCACGCGCTGCTGGTGGGGGCCGTTGGACGCGGAAGCTGTTGCCCGGCACACTGCCGAAAGCCTGACCTTCCGGCTGGCGGTGGTGGGCTTGATCGTTGTTCTGCTGGCGGGCGGCCTCTGGCCGGATGCGCTGCTGGCCCTGACGGGGGGAATGCAATGAAGCTGTTCAATCGATTGATGCACCTGTGCCGTCAGAAAAGTCCGTTTCTCTTCCATCTCAATTCCGGAAGCTGCAACGGCTGTGACATTGAGCTGGTCACCTGCCTTTCGCCTCGCTACGATGTGGAGCAGGTGGGCATTCGCCTGGAGGGCAGCCCGCGCCACGCCGATATTCTGTGCATCACCGGCCCGGTCACGCGCAATACGCTGGAGGCGGTGAAGACGGTCTACGCGCAGGTTTGCGAGCCGAAGGCGGTGGTCGCGCTCGGCTCCTGCCCGTGCTCGTGCAATGTCTTTGCGGGCAGCCCGGTCATCGAGGGACCGCTCAGCAAATACATTCCGGTGGATGTGTATGTGCCCGGCTGCCCGCCTCATCCGGACGCCATTATTGAAGGCATTGAGCGCGCCGCAAAGATTCTGGCCGACCGTGGCGTAACCGAAGCGGAGAAGGGAGAAAAGCAACAATGAACGCCTCCTTTCTGCTTCGTTTCTTCCTGTTTCCGGGGCTGCTGTTTGCGATTCCCGCCAGTTGGTTTTATGTCTGGGTCGAGCACAAGGCTGTCGCCCGTATGCAGCGGCGCATTGGACCGCCCCTGCTACAGCCCTTCTATGACTTTGTGAAGCTCTTCGGCAAGCGCACGCCCTCGCGGCGCGGCATTGAGGCGGACTTGCTGCTGCTGTGGCCGACGCTGCCGGTGCTTTCAATGCTCACCGCCATCGCCATGCTGCCCGTCCTCTTCCATAGCCGGGGCTTTTCCGGAGACGCCATTCTGCTGGTGGCGCTGCTGGAGATGCCATCGATTTGCTACATCCTGGCTGGCTTTACCTCCGGCTCCATGTTTGGAGAGATCGGCGCCATCCGCGAGGCGATTCTCAGCGTCGCCTGCAATGTGGTTTTTCTGCTCTCCATTGTGACCATCGCCGTTACGGAGAAGACCTTTCGTTTGTCGGATTTTGCAGTTGTGTCGTCCAATCCGGGCCGCTGGATCGGCGTCTTCGGCATTCTGCTGTGCATTCCCGCCAAACTGCGGCTCAATCCCTTCTCGACTTCCAGCGCGGAGCAGGAGATTTATTCCGGTTCGCTCACCGAGTATGCTGGTGCGGCGCTGGCAATGTGGGATTTGGCGCACGGCCTGGAGTGGGTGGCGCTAACCGGATTCGTGGCCATTCTGGTGATGCCCGGTGGCGCTTGGTGGCTGCGCGCGATTCTGTTTGTGCTGATTTCCTTTGCTGAGGTGCTGCTGCTTTCCACCTTTGCGGCGGCCACGGGCCGCATGACGCTGGATGGGGCCATCCGGTTTTACTGGCGGTGGGCGGCGATTTTGGCGCTTCTCGCCGTCCTTGCGGCTCTCTACGTGAGGTTCCTGCCATGAATATCTTTCATCTGATCTTCGATAACCTGCGTCAGGGCACGGTTTCCTATCGCTTGCCGCACCATCATCAGTGCACCAGCGATCAATATCGCGGCGTGATTGTCAACGATCCGGAGCGCTGCATCGGCTGCGGCCAATGCGCTTATGTTTGCCCGTCGGACGCCATTGAGGTCACGCGCAGTGGAGACAAGTACAGTTGGAGCTACGATCCCGGCAAATGCGCCTTCTGCGGGCGCTGCATCGAGCGTTGCAAGCCGCGTTCACTGACCATGGAGTCGCAGCTTCCGCCGCTCTATAGCCATCAGGGCGAAATGAAGCAGGTGCTGAACATGGTGCGCAAGAAGCTCGTGCGTCCGGCGGTTAAGCCGGCGCCCGCAGTCACGGCGGTGAAGGTGGATGCAGCAGCCGCGCCCGCCACGGAAAGCGCGAAAGCCGTGGAACCAGCGGCGGTATAAGTCTGTAGCAGCTTGAATTTTGGGTGCCCCAGGTCCCGATTTTGGGACCTGGGATACCTCGAATCCAATGGCACGAAATCATCCTGTCAGAGACCAGCCCACTAAAAGAGGATCGCAAATGAATACGGCTCCGGAAAATTTCGTTCAGACCCTACATGAATCGGGCCTGGGCGACGGTTGGGAATGGAAGAACGGCTCCTGGTGGATCACGCCGGAGGCGATGGACGTGCGCGCGACGGCGGCTCGGATGATCTCGCTCGAAGCGCGCTTTGTGGCCATTACCGCCGTGGAGCGCGAAGACAAGGAGATTCGCCTTGACTACCAATGGGATTGGAATGGCCAGCTTCTCAGCTTTACCACCGCGACCACGGAGCAGCGGATTCCCACCATTGCCGACCTCACACCTGCCGCTGATTGGGCGGAGCGCGAAACGCGCGAATACTTCGCCGTCGAATTCACGGGGCGCGAAAGTACCGAGCCGCTAATGACCAGGGCCGGCGACCCAATCGGCATCAACCTGCGCAAGGAGGCAGTCAAGTGAGCTTTCGCATTCCCATCGGACCCTACCACCCCGCGCTCGAAGAGCCGTACAAGCTGGAACTGCTTTGCGACGGCGAAACAGTGCGCGACGCGGTGATGAACATCGGCTTTAACTTCCGTGGTATCGAGTACCTGGCCGAGCGCCGCAATTACTTGCAGGGAATTACCTTGGTCGAGCGCGTTTGCGGCATCTGCTCGAACGTCCACTCGCTCTCTTACTGCCAGGCGGTGGAGCAGTTGACCGGAGCCGAGCCGCCGGAGCGCGCTCTTTACATTCGCGTGATTCTGGCCGAGTTGGAGCGGCTGCACTCGCACTTTCTCTGGTCCGGCGTGGCGGCCAAGCTGATCGGCTTCAAGACCATTTTTATGACCTGCTTCACGCTGCGCGAACGGGTCATGGATGCGCTTTCAACCATCAGTGGCAATCGCGTCAACTACGGCATGAATTGCATTGGCGGCGTCAACCGCGACATTGCCGATCCGCAGGCCGTGCTGAATATTCTGGATGAACTGGAGCGCGAGATCGGGCACACGATTCTGCCCATCTTTCTCCACGACCGGAGCGTGGAGGCGCGCTGCAAGGGCGTCGGCATCTTGACCACGGAGCAGGCACGCGCGATGGGCGCCGTCGGTCCGCTGGCGCGCGCCTCGGGCATCGGCCAGGATATGCGCAAGGCCGCGCCCTACTGCGCCTACGACCGCATTGAGTTTAGCGTGCCGGTGGAGACCACCTGCGACGTGCGCGCGCGCCTGGTGGTTCACGCGCTGGAGATGGTCGAGAGCTGCCACATTCTGCGCCAGGCGCTGCGCGCGCTGCCGGCGGGGCCAATCTGCGCGAAAACCTCCTCGGCGGGGCGCTTCAAAGTGCCCGCGGGCACGGCCATCAGCCGCGCTGAAGCGCCGCGTGGCGAGGTGCTCTACCAGATCACCTCCGATGGCACGGATATTCCCTCGCGCGTGCGCGTGCGCACACCCACATTCATGAATATGGCCACGGTCCGCCATGCGGTTATCGGCCAGGAGCTGGCCGACTCGCCGCTGATTCAGGCCTCGTGCGATCCGTGCTACTCCTGCACCGACCGCTGAAGTCTGTTTCATGCTGGGTTGTCCCATCCCTCGCGTTCTTTGCGAAGATTCTCTCTTTCGCGTCAAGCATTTTCGATGAGGGAAGAATTGGATTTTCAAGGCATGAAGGGTGGGAACCCTTGGAGCCTTCGCGCCCTCCGCATCAGCCGCTAACTCGCCCGCGAATATCCTTGAGCAGCACAAGCAGATGCAGCGGGTCCGACAATGAGGCGGCAAAGTCGAATTGCTCATAGGAACGCCGCGCCCGCTCGTCTTTGGTATGAACGGCAAGCGCGCGAATCCCGGCGATCTCGGCGGCTTGCCGGGTGCCCCATGTCCGGATTTTCGGACCTAGGAGACCACGCTCAAAAACTCTTTACGACGGTTCTTCCGCGCGTACTTCTCAAAACTCGCCGGGCTTGCCAATGTCATCTGACGCATCGCGTTCTCCATCCACTTTCAACTTTACCCAAGCTGGCTGTGGATTTGGAACTTGTGCAAAGATTCCCTAGCTCCCACCCTAGCCGCAAAAACAAAGACGCGGCTAGGGGGGGCACCCAAAGATTTGGGGTAAACCCATTCAGTGAACGGTATTGGGGCTAAAGCCCGCGTTCGTTTTTTGGCCTTTGCGGCACGGCTAAAGCCATGCCCTTTCAAAGCATTGCGGCTTTGGAGAAAATCGGTCAGAATGGCTATTTTTCAATGCCAGTCCGCGACTTTTCAATGTCAGAATTTCCTATCCTCTACAGCTCCTCAATGGTGACGTGGTCATTGGTGTAGATGCAAATCTGGCCGGCAATCTTCATCGCCTTTTCGGCAATTTCGCGGGCGCTCAGCTCGGTGTTTTCCATGAGAGCGCGGGCGGCGGCCGTGGCGTAGTTGCCGCCGGAGCCGATGGCGCAGATCGGCTCTTCCGGGTCGATCACGTCGCCCGAGCCGGAGATCAGGAAGGTTTGCCCTTTGTCGGCCACCAGCAGCAAGGCCTCCAGGTTGCGCAGCATCTTGTCGGTGCGCCAGTCCTTGGCCAGCTCGACGGCGGCGCGATTCAGGTTGCCGGAGTACTGCTCCAGCTTGGTGTCAAAGCGCGCAAAGAGGCTGAAGGCGTCGGCGGTCGAACCGGCAAAGCCGGCCATGATCTTCTCCTGGTAGAGACGCCGGATCTTTTTGGCCGTCTGCTTTAGCACGGTTTCGCCCATGGTGACCTGCCCATCGGCGGCCATCACCACCTGGTCGTTGCGCCGCACGCAGATCACCGTGGTCGAACGAATTCGAGGATGCAGCTCCTCATCGGAATGCCTGTCCAAAGCCAAGAAAAACCTCCGTAAATCCCGCATCCGGCAGGGAAAAACCGCGCCAGGATGCAGTCACGAGTATATCGCAGCGCTTGGCCTCAGAGCTGCTTCGGCCTGCCTCCAGATGACGGAGAAGCCGACGCAAAAGCGACGGGCTTCACAGACTGCGGAAAAAGGCACGTTTCTGGCAAAATTGGCGAAAAAAGCCCTTCCGGGACTGAAGTCCACTGCTCCCTCCGATCGCAGACGCCGCCCGATGCCGTCTGCGGTATCCTTTAAGTTGGGACTCTGAGAGGAAGAGTTCCGCATCCAATGATCCTTCTCAAAGCAGATGCATGGGAGATTGCCGCCGGAGTAGCGTTGGTCGCCGCGCTGGCTGCGGGCCTGTGGCTGCTGCTGCGCAAGCGCGCCACGCCGGAAGAGCTGGAACGCGCGCGCCGCAACTTTCTGGCGCACGCCGGCCGCCTGGTGGACGGAATGCTGCTCGACGTTTGCACGGTCGAGGCGTCTGGCCGGTCCAAAAAGGAGCCCGACCGCACCCTGACCATGCTGGTCTACAGCTACCGCATCGGCGGCGTGGACTACGAATCCTCACAGGACATTACAGACCTGCCCGGCGTGGTGAATGTGGCCGAAGTGCGGGCCGGCTTTCCCTGTTCGGCGCGCTACCAGCCCGGCAATCCGCAGAACAGCATTGTGCTGGCGGAGGATTGGAGCGGACTGCGGGTTGGGTTGCCGGTGCTGCCCGCCTTCGAGGATCCCGATCCGGTTGATCGGAGCCACCTGAACCATCTGCGGCCTGGTCGCGGTTGAGCGCGTGATGCGGCCTGAGATATGTAATCCGGGCTGTCCCGTTCAATTTATCCCATGAGGTTTCGTTGATGATTTCATGCAAGCCACTTCCCTATCTGCTTTTTCTGGCGCTCGTTCCCGCTTCTTTGCCGGCGCAAAACCCGGCGTTGCCCGCGCCCGCTGTCTTTGGCTACCGCAGCTTCACCGCCGAAGCCGCGATTGAGGAGAAATTCCTCTCCATCCCTGACGCCGGGCTGGCTGGCCAGCACCTGAAGACGCTCACCGCCGAGCCTCATCTGGCGGCGACTCCGGGGGATCACAAGACCGCCGATTACGTGGCGCAAAAGTTTCGCGCCGCTGGCCTGGAAACCGAGATCGTCCCCTATCGCGTCTTGCTGAACCAGCCCACTGAGGTGCGCGTCGAGGCCTTCGCTCCCAATGGCAAGCAACTGATGAGCGGTCCCACCCGCGAGCACGTCGCCGGCGATCCCTATCAGGACGATCCCCGCGTGGCGCTGCCCTTTAACGGCTCCTCCGGCTCTGGCGACATCACCGCCGAGGTGGTCTATGCCAACTATGGCCGCCAGGAGGACTTCGACTATCTGGCCGAGCAGCACATTGATCTGCACGGCAAGATCGTTCTGATCCGCTACGGCGCCAACTTTCGCGGCATCAAGGTTTACCTGGCCGAGCAGCGCGGCGCGGCTGGCGTGCTGCTCTACTCCGATCCGCAGGACGACGGCTACGCCAAGGGGAAGACCTACCCGGAGGGGCCTTGGCGGCCGGAGACGGGCATCCAGTACGGCTCGGTCCAATACCAGTTCAAGTATCCGGGCGATCCCGAGACGCCCGGCGTGGCCTCGACGCTGGAGCTGCCCGATTCGGCCCGCGTCTCGCCCTACGGAAGCCAGCCCCACATCATCTCCATTCCCATCAGCTACCACGACGCCGCGCCCATTCTGCAAGCCCTCAAGGGCCTCACCGTGCCGAAGGAGTGGCAGGGCGGCCTGCCCTTCCACTACCATCTTGGAGAAGTTGGCCGCAAGGACGGCGTGACGGTCCACCTGCTTTCCCGGCAGGACTATCAGCGGCGCATCATTTGGGATGTGATCGGGAAGGTCAAAGGCACGCAATACCCCGACGATTGGGTGATTGCCGGCAATCACCGCGACGCCTGGATCTATGGCGCCGTCGATCCATCCAGCGGCACCGCCGCCATGCTGGAAGCGGTGCACGGCGTCGGCGCGCTGCTGCGGCAGGGATGGCGGCCCAAGCGCACCCTGATCTTCGCCAGTTGGGACGCCGAAGAGGAAGGCCTTATCGGCTCAACCGAGTGGGTGGAACAGAACGCCCAGGCACTCAAGCGCGCCGTCGCCTACTTCAACACTGACGTGGCCGTCTCCGGGCCGGATTTCTCCGCCGACGCCGTTCCCTCGCTCAAGCAGTTTGTCCGCGAGCTGACCCGCTCGGTTCCCAGCCCGCTCGGCGGCTCCGTTTACCAGCAGTGGCGCGCCAATCATCCCGCCCAAAGCGGCCTTCGCGGCAACCACGTCACGCCTGAGGCGGGCGAAGATGTCCATGTCGGCAACCTCGGTTCCGGCTCTGATTTCGCGGCCTTTCTGGACCACGCCGGCGTTCCTTCCACCGACATCGGTTCCAACGGCTCCTATGGCGTCTACCATTCCGTCTTCGACAACTACGCCTGGTACACGATGAACGCCGACCCCCACTTTGACTATTTGCAGCAGATGGCCCGCGTCCTCGGCCTCGAAGCCCTGCGCATGGCCGACGCCGACGTGCTGCCTTACGACTACGCCGCCTACGCCCGCGAGATCACCTCGGCGCTGGAAGCGGACCAGCGGAGAGTTGGACCTGCAGGTCGCGGCAGCTTCGACTTTGGCCCGGCGCTGGCAGCCGCCGCCCGGCTGGCCACTGCGGCCGAGCGCGTCCGCGGCCAGCAAACCGACGCCACCGGCGACCTGGTCCGGCTTAATCTCGCTCTCCGCCAAACCGAAAGCGCGCTGCTCTCGGAGACCGGCCTGCCCAATCGTCCCTGGTACCGGCATACCATCTACGCCCCCGACGAACTGAGCGGCTACGCCGCCCAGGTGCTTCCGGGCGTCAACGAGGCCCTCGACAGCAAGAATTTGGCAATCGCCGCGCAGCAATTGACGGCGCTCACCACAGCGCTCACGCGCGCCGCCCAGACGCTGGAAGGCGCGCGGTAACGCCAGTGCATACGCACCTGAATTTCGATTCCAGGCAGAGGGCAGCTTTCGGAGGGAACAGGGGGCTTCAGACCCCTGAATCCGAGGCGCCCTTTGAGACGCCTTCAGGCGCGGCCATCGTTTTGGCTGCCAACAAAAGGTCCAGGGCTGAACAGGTTGCGGAAAAATGGCTGTTTTCGAGCTAAAAGCCAGAAATACATTCCTCAGGGCCTAAAGGCCCGTTGATTTTGCGGCAATTACGGCAGTCAGGGCTGAAGCCCTGACCTACCAGTCGTGCCCTTTCAAAACATCGGGTTTTTCCGCAGTCTGAGAAGCCCTCGCTTTTGCGACTGCTTCTCAGAGGCCTGAAGGCCTCTGCTCCCTCCGCAAAAGCACGCAGGAACAACAGACTGTTATAGTTTGGTTCAATCGCCTGCATGGCCGGCAAAGGAGCATTGAGCATGAGTGAGAATCCGATCAAGGTGGTGGCGTTCAACGGCAGCCCCCGCAGGGGCGGAAACACGGCCATTCTGCTGCGATATGTTCTGAAGGAGTTGGAAGCGGAAGGGATCGAAACCGAGCTGGTTGAGCTGGCCGGGGAAAAGATTCCCGGCTGCCGCGCGTGCCAGGCCTGCTCGAAGCTGAAGAACCGCCGGTGTACGCAAACCGGCGACATCGTGAACGACAGCATCGAAAAGATGGCGGCGGCGGATGGCATTCTGCTCGGCTCGCCCACCTATTACGCCAACATTACGCCGGAGCTGGCGGCCCTGATGCACCGCGCATTTTACGTGGCTGCGGCGAACGGCGGGCTTTTCCGCCGCAAGGTTGGCGCGGGTGTCGCGGTGGCGCGCCGGGCCGGAGCCATCCCCGCTTTCGATGCTCTGAACCATTTTTTTCTTATCAGCCAGATGATCGTGCCCGGTTCGTCGTATTGGAACGTGGGTTACGGCCGGGAAAAAGGCGAAGCCGAGCAGGACGAAGAGGGCATTCGCACCATGCGGACACTGGGCCAGAACATGGCGTGGCTGCTGAAAAAGCTCAAGAGCTGAGCCGCCGGCTGGGCTTGCGAAGTTTGTTTCATCTGCGCCAAATAAGACTATTCTAAGAGTCAGGAGCTGTCGCTCAGCGGCTGTTCCAACCAGGATGGCGGAGGCGTCGAGTTAGCCCTGCCTCAAAGCACCATTCCCGCGCCGCTGTGTACTTTCCGCCAAGCCAGAAGGGACTCCCTCTGTGACCGTATCCGGCAGCTTCCAGATCGAGATCCCTGTCTTGAAAAAGGAGAAAAACATGGAAGTTGCTGCATCCAGTAGTTCAGTTGCAAATGATGTTTTGCATCTTGGAAGCCAAAGCCATCTCTCCGCGCAGGATATAGAAAAGGCGCTGGCGCACCACAAACGGCGTCACAGCGGGGATCAGCCGGAGAAGGCAGAGGCCCATGCGGCCGGCAAGAAGGGAAAAACCGGCAAATAGAGCGGTTCTCCAATTCATGTGCCCCAGCAAGCCTCGGAAAAGGTGGCTTTTTCTTAAGAAAAAAGCCACTCAGCATCGCGCTTCCAGGGTATAGCTATTGGAGAACCGCTCTAGCTCCAAGCGAATCCAAGGCCCTCGTCTTTCCGCGGGCGAAGGCCTTGAACTCCGCCGTGCGCCGCAGTGAGAGAACTAATTGTGCCCCGAGCCGGCCCGCGCAATTACACTTTTACCAGTGAGCAGGGAAGACAGCTTCGCGCCGCAGCTTGACCTCAGCTTTGAAGAGCCGCGCCATGCCCGCCGCATCTGGCCGGTGCGCGAGCTGGTCGGCTTGGTGCGCGAGCTGGTCGAGCAGGAGTGGGGCGACGTCTGGGTCGAGGGCGAAATTTCCAACTTCCGCCCCGCGCCCTCCGGCCACGTCTATTTCACGCTGAAGGACGCCGGCGCGCAGCTTCCCATTGTCCTCTTCCGCCGCCAGGCAATGCTTTTGCGTTTTCGCCCCGAGGATGGCCTGCACGTGCTGGTGCGCGGCCGGGTCAGCGTCTACGAGCAGCGCGGCCAGATGCAACTGGTGGCCGAAACGATGGAGCCGGTCGGCGCGGGTTCGCTGCAACTGGCTTTCGAGCAGCTCAAGGCGCGGCTCAAGGCCGAGGGCCTCTTTGAGGCCGAACGCAAGCGCCCGCTGCCCGCCTTTCCGCGCGCCGTGGGCATTGTCACTTCGCCCACCGGCGCGGTGATCCGCGACTTTCTGAACATCGCCGGCCGCCGCGACTCCGGCCTCAACATCTTCATCTGCCCGGTCAGCGTGCAGGGAGACTCCGCGCCGGAAGAGATTGAAGCGGCGCTGGCCGAGCTGAACGCGGCGAGCTTGGTGGACGTGATTGTCGTCGCCCGTGGCGGAGGGTCGCTCGAAGATCTGGCCGCCTTCAACAGCGAGCGCGTCGCCCGCGCGATTGCCTCCAGCCGCCTGCCCGTCGTCTCCGCGGTCGGCCACGAGACGGACTTCACCATCGCCGACTTTGTCGCCGACCTGCGCGCTCCCACGCCCTCGGCCGCCGCCGAACTGATTACCGAGGCGCAGCACAGCATCGCCGAGCACCTGGCCACGCTTGAGCACCGGCTGGACCGCGCCGCACGCTTTCAACTGCTGCAAGCCCGCCAGCGGCTTACGCACCTGCCCGTCAGCAGCGCCGAGGCGCGCGTCAGCGCGCAGTTGCACCGGCTGGAGCAGCGGCTCGACGACCTCAGCTTCCGTCAGGAAGCCGCCGTCAGCGGCCCGCTCCGCAGTTATCAGCTCTACGTCGCCAACCTGGCCGCCGCCGTTCTGCGCCACGATCCGCGCCAGGGGCTGGCCCAGGCGCGCGAACGGCTGGCCGCCGGCCGCACGCGCCTTGACCGCGCTCTGGAGCGGCTGCTGCGCGCCTTCGCCGCCACGGTCAGCGCCCTCGACGCACATCTGCAATCGCTCTCGCCGCTGGCCGTTCTTGATCGCGGCTACGCGCTGGTGCTCGACGCCGGGGGCGGGCTGGTGCGCTCGGCCGGGCAGCTAACTCCTGGCGACCAGCTCACCACGCGCCTCAGTGACGGCGTCTTCATCAGCCGCGTGGTAGCCGCCGCGCCTAACCAAACATCTATCAAAAAGAAAGCCAAATAAAAGGTCTATGAGCACAGAAAACAAACGCAAACTCTTCGGCACCGATGGCATTCGCGCCGTCGCGGGCGAAAAACCGCTTGATCCAACCACGATCTACGCTACCGGCCTCGCGCTCGGCCACTCGCTGCGCGCGAAGGCTGCCGAACCCAGGGTGATTCTGGGCCGCGACACGCGCCAGTCCGGCCCCTGGATCGCCGCCACGCTGGCCGCTGGCCTGCGTGAGAGCGGCGCGCGCGTGGAGAGCGCGGGCGTCATCACCACCCCGGCCATCGCCTTTTTGGCGCGGACCCGTCGATTTCAGGCTGGCGTGGTCCTCTCCGCCTCGCACAATCCCTGGCAGGACAACGGCATCAAAATCTTCGGCGGTGACGGCTTCAAGCTGCCCGATGCGGTCGAACTGGCCATGGAAGAGGAGATTCTGTTTCACGCCGCCCGGATTGCCGAGCCTGATCCGGCCAAGCTGCCGCCGGTTGAGGACAACGCCGCCTTCCAGGCCGACTACATTCAATTCCTCATCGACTGCGTGCCGGGGCTTTCGCTGGCCGGGCTGCGCATCGTGGCCGACTGCGCCAACGGCGCCTCGGCGGCCGTAGCGCCGGAGCTATTCCGCCGCCTGCATGGCGAGGTCACGCTGCTGAACATCAATCCCGATGGCCGCAACATCAACGACGGCTGCGGCGCGCTGCATCCCGATTGGTTGGCCGCCGAGGTCAAGTCGCGCGGCGCCGATCTGGGCCTCACCTTCGACGGCGACGCTGACCGCTGCATGCTGACCGGCGCGCATCTGAACGTCATCAACGGCGACGCCATTCTGCTGATGGTTGGCCGCGACCTGAAGCAACGCGGCCTGTTGACCGGCGATCTGGTGGTCGCCACCACCATGTCCAACATGGGCCTGGAAGCGGCGCTCAAGCGCAGCGGCATCCAAATGCTGCGCGCGCCGGTGGGCGACCGCTACGTCCTCGAAGAGATGCTCGCGCACAAGGCGGCCCTCGGCGGCGAACAGTCCGGCCACATTCTGTTGCCGCACTTGGCCACCACCGGCGACGGGCTGCTCACCGCGCTGGTCGTTTTGGATTTGATTGCCCGCTCAGGCAAAAGCATCGAGGAACTGACCGCCGATCTGAAGGTCTTCCCGCAGGTCATCGTTAATGTGAAGGTGCGCGAGAAGAAGCCGCTCGAAGGCTTTCCCGCCGTGGTGGCCGCCATTCGCGCCGCCGAGGAGGAGTTGAAAGACTCCGGCCGCGTGGTGATCCGCTATAGCGGCACCGAGCCGCTGGCCCGCGTGATGATCGAGGCCGAAAGCGATGAGGCCATGAAGCGCCACGCGAACGCCATCGCCGATGCCATTCGCGCCGAACTGGGCGTGTGAAGCTGTGCCAATGCCGGGCACCTATCCTTTATGCGTTCTTTGCACAGGGGAGGGGGCGCCCGGTTTCGGCATAAAGCAGCAAGCCAGCCCCGCTACGCGAGGGATGGCGAGTTAGCAAGTTGGGCACCGCAACGCGCTTCATATCCCTTTGTACCCCCACCCATATTTTGGAAGCAAAATCCTTGTTTTCTTGAGCTTACAGACAGGTGTGCGCTGCAAAATCTTGAAAACAAATAAGTTCCCTGCAAAATCTTCCAGGGAAAGGAGTTATGCGCTGCCAGCAGCTTTCGTTTGAAGGACGGTACGAAGACTTCTGAAATCATTGTGCGACAAAACAAGAAAATCATCCGCACACCCAGCGGCCACCTGCGGTGGGGAAGCCGCTCGCTTTTCGCTCGTATGGACATTCGTGCTTTCCCACATCTGGCGCGATGAAACTGCGCCAGATATGGAGCACCCGGCCTGTAACAAACAATCAGAATCGCTAGGACGGAGTGACCGGATGGCGCTCGGATTCGATGGCTCTGGCCTGCTTCAGCAGGTCCGCCAGCGCCCGCTCCGGGCAGATGTGCCGCGCTTCCAGCCGGTCCAGCTCCGCGTCGGTTTCCACCGCCGAGGCGATGGTCATGAAGCAGTATAGGCAGCGGGTGTTATAGGTCCCGTTCTCGTTTTGGGTGCGGCTATACATCGTTGCGCTGGCTTCTCCCGTGGATTGCACGATGCTAGATGGATTTGCGAATTGCCCGGCGTGACCTTCATCACAGAACCATCAGGAGAGCCGCGCCAGACGATTTTTCGGGAAAGGGCTTACAGCGTGACTCCCTGGTTGGGATGACGGCGCAACTGCCAGCAGGGAGTTTGCCCCGCCTGGGGAAACAAGGAGACCGAGCAGGGCAGGTCGATGGAGCCTTGATAGTCGAACTCCTGCTTGTTGCCCTTGAGCGGAATGGTCACGTAGCGGTTGACGGTGACGTTGCCCTGGGGCGAACCGCGCAGCTTGTAGACGGCCCAGTCGCCCGCGTAGGCAGCCACAAACATCACAGCCAGCGCCACGATCACCCTTTGCAGCCAACGCACCAGCCAGCGCATCATGCGGATTCAGCCTTTCTTCAAGCAGATCAAATGCTCGTGCGGGATTCATTTCAAGGGCTTTCATTTTCATCATAGTGGAGAACAGCAGCGGAAAAGCCGCCAGCAACGCGGCGGGCCGCTTCCAGATGGAAGCGGCCCGCCGCGTTGCTTTCTTCATCGATTCAGAACGGTTAGAGCAGTTTGCGAATTCACGTAGACTTTTTGAGAGCATTGAAAGGTGGCTTTTTCTTGAGGAAAAAGCCACTTGGCTGTGTGCTTTCGGTTTACAGCAATTCGCAAACTGCTCTAATCTCCCGGAGGCCCGCCACCACCTGGCCCGCCACCGCCATCCGGAGGAGGTCCGCCTTCGCCGTCTGGCGGTGGGGGCGGCGCATCGTCATTCTCATGCTGCGCGGAGGCCTGGGCGCGCTTTTCCTCCCAGGCCGCGAATTTGGTTTTTTGATCGTCGCTCAGCAATGCCGCAATCTTCGCATTGGTGTCGGCGTGAATGGCTTTGATGGCCGTGCGCGCGGCTTCCATCGCTTCGCGGCTGGGCGGCTGATCTTCGCTGCCCATGGCTGGCTTGAGCAGCGCAATTATCTGCTGACGCTGATCAGTGAGAAGGCCCTTGACCTGTGTCTGCTGATCGTCGGTCAGCGTCAGCAACTGGGTCAGTCGCTTCAACTGCCGCTCGACGTTGGGGCCGTGCTCAGACGGTTGCGTCTGGCCGGGCGGCGGTCCCCCCGGCCCGTCAGGCTGCGCCAGGGCCGCGCAGCAGCAGGCGAGGGATAGGCCGGCGAGCGGCATGATCCGCCGCACCATAAAGATGAAATGCTTCAAGTCAATCAAGATGCGGTGCTCCTCTCCACGAGAAAAATGCAAGATCCAGGGATATGAAAGAACTGGGAAAATGCGTCAACTCCATGCCGGCGCTTGAGTTCCGCCGGACCGTGAATTCGCACTTGCGCCGGAGTCTTCCCCCGTCGTGGGAGGCTTTACATTCCGCGGCGGCATCTTCAGCGTAGGCGCTCACTGAACTAGACGCGCCCTGGCCGGTTTGGTTGAGGCCTGCCCGCGATTTGTTTCTGCTTCCATCGTTTGGATCCGGGATGAAACCAAATCACTGTGGTTTCCCACCCTTTCCGCACAATACGCGGAAAGGATGGGGCACCCCTGTCGTGGGGAAAATCGAAACGAAATCAGGCGGCGATGGGTTCATCAGCGCCTTCCCCGCGCCATAGTTTGGCCTCGGCCATGCGGCGGGCCTTCAGCGCGGCATTTTCATGCCCGGCGGCGTGGTCCCAGAGCAGCAACTGCGCGGCAGCCTCGTCGGCCTTCCCCGCGTTCAGATCTTTCAGCAGCGAAGAGGCCGCGAGCCGCCCGGCGCCCAGATTGAAGCAGAAGTCCACCAGCGCGTCGAACTGGCCCTGCGAGAGCGCAACCTTTGCCAGGCGCGCGACGGCTTGCTCGGCCTGAAGCACATCGTTGGCCAGAAGGCTGGCCGCCTGCGCCTCGCCGATTCCGTTGGGAAATGACTCATGCAGTTGCAGCCGGTGGCCATAACCAATGGTCGGAAGTCCGGCCATGTCCCGGTAGACACGACTGCGAAAGCCCTCTGACTTTTTGAGCAAATTCATTCCAGCCGCGCTGAATTTCATCTTTCTCCCTGCCTTTTGTGTGAAATAACGTCAATTTCACGCTAGCAGGGAGAAAGATATAATCCGCAAAATCCGGCGCAGGGCGGAATCTACTCGTTCTCGGGCTGTTTATAGGGCTTTTGCAGGTACATACGCGCCTCGTTGACCGCACCCTGCGTGTTGTCGTTGGTCTGCACCGCCAGCCGGTACTCGTTCACCGCGCGGTCGCGCTGGCCAGTCAGGTCAAAGATTTTGCCGATGGCGATGTGGCTCCAGACCTCGGTCCAGCGCGGCTCGCCGTCGCCGCGCAACGCGTCGCGGTAGGCGTTCACGCTGGCCTGGTAGTTGTGCTGGGTAAAGAACAGCTCGCCGATGCGGTAGTTGGCCAGCGAACTCTGCGAATTGGCCTCCAGAGCCTTCTGGTACTCGGCCAGCGCGCCGGGCAGATCGCCCTGCGCCACCAGTTGCTGGCCCTTCAGAATCGCCACGCGGAGCTGCAAGCCGGGAGTGGACTTCAGCACCCAATCCTGCGGGTCGATGCTGATGTGGCGGGGCCGTCCGAAGGTGTCCACGACAAACTGCGTCTCGGTACCCACGATTTCGATTCGTCTGGTTTCCGTCTTGCCGTCGGTTTCGACGCGCAGCTCGACCGGCATACGGAAGAGGTCCAGATCCTGGCCGATTTCGCCGATGGTGCGGAAGCCCTTGTTGCTGCCCAGCCGGTAGACGGCGTACTTGTTGGTGAACTGCGGCGCGCCGGTGCCATCCACCCACTGCGCAAAGAAGGCGGTCAACGGCTGCTCGCTGTGCGCCTCGGCCACCTTCTCGAACTCCGAGGCGCGTATCGGGCTATCCGTATATTGGCCGAGCGCGCCCTTGAGAGTCGCCAGAAAGGCCTTGTCGCCGACCTCCCAGCGCAGCATGTGGAAGATCATCGCACCCTTTTCCAGCGTCATCGACTGAAACTCCGGCGAAAAGGGACTCAAGCGGCTGACGCTGGAGAGAGGAATGGTGTCATAGGCCAGGGCGCCGGCGGAGACATCCTGAATGGCCGCTTTAAGCGCGTTCTTGCCACTCTCGTCCTCGACATACATCAGCTCGGCGTATCGGGCCATGCCGTTGGTGATCCAGGCCTCGTTCAGCGTGCGCGGGCTGACCTGGGAGCCCCACCACTGGCGGGCGATGGTGTTGGCCAGCAGGCGAACGCCGCTCTTGCCGCCCACGCGCGCGCCGGGAATGGCCGCCAGCTCCGGCGCCCAAACGGCGGGCAGCGTGTCGTCCGGCAACTCGACGACGTTCATGTGCATGGACTCCGGCGCGCCAAAGCTCTCGGTAAAGAAGTCGTACTCCTTGGCCGCCGTCTGCGCCAGCTCGTTGGCCGACTGCTGGTGGCTTATCGTCAGGTAGACCTTCACATTACCCGCGCCAGCCGAAACCGGTTCCACGTAGCGGCCGGCAATCACCGTGCCGGGAAAGCCGGGCTTGGTCCAGTTGAAGTCAAATTGGTCGCCGGGCTTGCCGTTGGCCAGCGTCACGGGCTTGGAAGCGCCCTGGCTGCCGCTTGAGAAGACGCGCATTCCTTGCGGCACGCGGAGGTGCAACTCCATGGTGAAGCGGTTGGTCAGGTATCCGGCAGTGGGAAACCAGCGCGCCGGATAGAGCAGATAGGTGATTGGCTCCTGAATGGCGGCTAGCTTCAGGCCCTCAATGGGGCCGTCGTCGTGGCCGGTGATTGTGCCCTCGTACTCGAAGCTCCAATGCTCAACCTGCCCCTGCGCAAAGGGCGTGGCCGGGGTGACGCGGATCGCGCCGTCGGGCAATCGTTCGCCGGTGAGCACTGCGCCGCTCTCGTCGGAGATTTTGGTCAGTTTGAGCGCCGGATGAAAGCCAAAGCTGACCTGCGTGGCGTTTTCCGGCGCGGTAAAGCTGACTGCGGCCTTCGCCGCCAAGTGGTGAGAGGCAGTGTCGATCTCCGCGTCGATGACATAGCCGGTAATGGCGAGCGCGGGCCGCTCCGGCCGCTGGGCGGCGAGCGGCGCGGCACAGACCAGCAGCGCCGCCATGAGGGGAAACGGGTTCCAATTACGCAAAGCGTTCATCCTTGCAGCCTTTCGCTGCGCCCCGACGGGGCGATCTTCCTGCGCTGGTTCGACTTGCTGGGTACCCCATATCTCAACTGCTTGGGTGCCTGTAGAAGGTCAAGAGGTTGTTCCATTTTCGGAGCGGCTGATGGGCGGCTTGTAGTTGAGGCTACCATGAGGCCGTTGGTAATTGTAGAAGTTAGTCCAAGGCTTGAGGTAAGCGTCT
>Ga0224529_1000403_pt1 | contig 32816 bp, 23 predicted proteins | sample CBST50metaG_FD_179893 | JGI IMG/M metagenome (GOLD analysis project Ga0224529, IMG submission 179893) | Peat soil microbial communities from Stordalen Mire, Sweden - C.B.S.T50 | ecosystem: Environmental > Terrestrial > Soil > Wetlands > Peat | place: Sweden: Norrbotten County, Stordalen Mire...
CTTTTACCGCCCCGCATCTTTTCCTCGCGCTCGTTGCCGCCGTCCTTTCCCTGGCCACCCTCCCCAGCGCGGCCCAAAACGGCGCTCCCCTCCCCGTTCCACCCCAGCCTCCTGCCGGCCAGGTCGTCTATTCCCGCTCCCTCGATGAGAATGGCCAGACCCAGACCCGCGTCGGTCCCTCTGCCGCCAAGCCCTCCATCCAGATGGCCACCGCCCCCACCGCAGAAGACACTGATCGCCAGGCCGTCACCTTTACCGATTTCGACATGGACGTGCGCCTACGCTCCGCCGCCCAGCAAATCGCCGTCCGCGCCCTCGTCGCCGTCCGCAACGACGGCAAAACCCCACTCACCCGCATCCCGCTCCAAATCTCGTCGTCCCTTAATTGGGAGCGGATTCGCGTTCGCGGCAAAGACGTTGCCTTCCCGATCGCCACTCTCAACTCCGACTCCGACCACACCGGGCAGCTCCACGAGGCGGCTGTTCCCCTCGCCCAGCCTCTGGCCCCCGGCGCCAGCCTTCAGTTCGACGTCACCTACTCCGGCTCTATCGCCCCCTCCGCCCAGCGTCTTCTGGCCATTGGAACCCCGGAGGACGTAGCCCTCCACTCCGATTGGGACCGCATCGGCGTCCCCTTCACCGGCCTGCGCGGCTTCGGCAATGTGGTCTGGTACCCCGCCTCCAGCGTCCCCGTCATCCTCGGCGACGGAGCCCGTCTCTTCGACGAAATCGGCGAACACAAGCTCCGTCTCGCCGGAGCCAGTTTCCGCCTCCGCCTCACCGTCGAGTTCCCCCACGGCCAAGCGCCCACCGTCGCCCTCATCAACGGCCACGCCGCTTCTCTGGCTGTCACGGAATCCGGCTCTCTCGATCAGACTCAGGAAGTAGCTGGTGTCGCCACCGCTGTCCTCGACGGCGCCACTCTCGGCTATGAAGCGCCCAGTCTCTTCGTTGCTATTCGCACCCCCCATGCCGCTGCCAACACCACCGTTTGGACCCTGCCCGAGGACGACGGCGTGGTTCCTGAATGGTCCGCCGCCGCCGCCGCCGTAACCCCGTTCCTCCAGGGATGGCTCGGCCAGCGTCCCCGTTCCCAGCTCACCCTGCTCGATCTGCCCGACCCCCAGGACGCCCCTTTTGAGACCGGCGCTCTCTTGGTTACCGGCATCCGGCAGGCCACGCCCGAGCAGTTGAACGGCATCTTGGCCCACGCCCTCACCCACGCCTGGGTGCAGTCGCCCCGCGCCTGGCTCAGCGAGGGAGTGGCGCACTTCATGGGCACTCTCTGGGTTGAAAAGCAAACCGGCCGCGATCAGGCCCTCAGCTCGCTTGAGGCCGCCCGTTCCGCCCTGGCCCTGGCCGAACCCGAGAGCCCCGGCCAAAGCGCCGGCCAGCCCCTGGCCCTGGCCATCTCGCCCGTCTTCTACCGCACCAAGGCGTCCTATGTCCTCTGGATGCTGCGCGATGTGGTCGGCGACGCCGCGCTCTCCGCCGCCCTGCGCGCCTATGATCCCACGCAGGACTACGGCCGCGACTCCCGCTCCTTCGAAAAGCTTCTGGAGTTGGCCGGAACCCGTCCCGATCTCTCCGCGTTTTTCTCCGACTGGGTCAACACGGACAAGGGCCTGCCCGATCTCAATATCGAGAGCGCCTACTCCAGCATCCCCACGCCCGGCTCCTGGCTGGTCGCCGTCAACGTGGCCAATGCCGGCTATGTCTCTGTGGAAGTGCCGGTCACGGTCCGCTCCGACGACAAATCCGTCACCCAGCGCATCCGCATTCCGGCCCGCGGCAAGGCGGTCCAGCGCATCCTCATCCAGGGCAAGCCCACCGAGGTCCAACTCAACGACGGCACAGTCCCCGAAACCCAGGCCGCCGTCCATGTCACCCACCTCGGCGCCGATGCCGTGAATCCGTCCACGACTTCCACCAGCCAGCCCACCCCGCCCCAGCAGCAATAAGGGCCAGTTGGTTATCCCAGCTCTCCGCCTGTCCTCTGCGTCAGCACAAAAATGGGTGCCCCAGGTCTCGATGTTGAGATCTGGGAATGCACGCCCCCAATCAGGCAAAATCCTCCTCAGCAGGACAGAAAAAGGTACATTTTCGCGTTGAAAAATCCCTTAGATCGCTGATTTAAGGAGTGTTTTAAGCCTATTTTTGTACCAGTACTTGGCCAAAATAGGTGCTCCGAAGTCTACCTTTCCCCTGTTTCAAATCCCACCCAAACGCAAAAAGGGTGACCGTTTAAGGCCACCCCCTTCGTTCGTACCCTGCCCTCTACCGTTCTTTCTTTTCCGCGTTTTTCGCCTTTACCTTGAACCAGATCGGCGTTCCCTTGAACCCGAAAGCCTCGCGAATCTGGTTCTCCAGGAAGCGCTCGAAGCTGAAATGCAGCTTGATGTCCCGGTCGGTGAACAGCACAAATGTTGGTGGAGCCACCGCCGCCTGCGTCATGTAGTAAATTCGCACCCGCTTGGCCATCGGCACCGGCGCCCTCTGGAAGTCGATCTTATCCAGGAAGCGGTTCATCTGTCCTGTTGTCACGCGTTTACGCCGCTCTGCCGCCACGGCCCTCACCTCGTGCAGTACTCGTTCAATGCCGGTTCCCTCCAGTGCGGAGAGAAAGATCACCGACGCATAATTCAAATATTTGAGCTGCCGCCGCAGCTGTTCCTCATAGACTTCGCGGTCCGCGGGCGGCTTACCGTCCGTGCGCCCGGTCGTCATCGCGTCCCACTTGTTCACCAGCACAATCACGCTGCGCCCGCTCTCGTGGGCATAGCCGCCAATGGTGGCGTCCGCGCCGGTCACGCCTTCCGTGGCGTCCAGCACCAGCAGGGCCACGTCCGCGGCCTCTAGGTGACGCCGCGCCATAACCACGCTCAGCTTTTCGGCCATCAAGTGCGTCTTGCTCTTGCGGCGAATGCCGGCCGTATCCACAAACCGCAGCTTGTCGCCTTCGAACTCGATCATCTCGTCCACGGCGTCCCGCGTCGTGCCCGCGATGGGCGAAACAATTGCCCGTTCCGTTCCTGTCAAAGCATTGAGCAGCGTGGACTTGCCCACGTTGGGCCGGCCAATGATGGCAATGGAAGTCTCGCGCACTTCGAACTCGCCATGGGTGCGGTTCAGCTTCACCCCTGCTTCATCGACCTGATCCGCGTCCTCATCCTCTGCCGGAGTCGGATTCTCGTCGATGTCTTCTGTCTCAGCGGCAGCCTCGGCTTCCTGAGCTGCTAGGATCTCTTCCTCGCTCGCCGGTGGCGCGGGAATTGCCTCGGCAATGGCTTCCAACAGGTCGCCAATCCCCAGTCCGTGCTCGGAGCTGACAGGAAAGACGTTGCGCAGGCCCAACTGCCGAAAATTCTCCGCCGCCAGGGCCATGGCTTCGCCTTCGACCTTGTTGACGGCCAGAAACACAGGCTTCTTGCTGCGCTGCATCAGGCGCACCAAGTCGTAGTCCGGGCTGGCCAGCTCGGTACGCGCATCCACTACTAGAACCAGCGCATCGGCCTCTTCCAGCGCCACCTTGGCCTGGTTGTAGATCTCGGTGGGGATCAGTTCTGGGTCGTCGGGCACAATGCCGCCGGTATCCACCAGGCGGAACAGCCGTCCGGCCCACTCAAAGTCCCCATAAATGCGGTCGCGGGTAATGCCCGGCTCGTCGCCTACAATCGAGCGGCGGCTCTTGGTCAGCCGGTTGAAAAGCGTGGATTTGCCCACATTGGGGCGGCCCACAATGGCCACCAGCGGCTGCGCTTCCGCGCCCGGCTTGGTGGGTACAACCGATCTACGATAGTTCGCCAAAACCTGTCTCCATTCGCCGCCTGCCCCAAAGGGGGAGGCTGGACGGCATACATCCTTGCACAACTCAATGCCCTATTCTGTCCGGATTCGCTCCGGTCCAACGCCGATCCGCTTTGCCCCATGGCGGTCGGGGATCCCGTTGCAACTCTTCTTCTGCGGGGCTTCCCGCCGCCGGAGCTGTATAGCCGGAAGGCGCTTCGCGCGGAAAGGCCGCCTGCCTGTCGGGCAGGGTTCTCATTCCGCGGGCAGAAATAGCTCCTCTATCATTAGATCATCAAAAGTCTTTGCCCATGCGGACGTTGTAGTTGAACGGACGGGCAATCCCCTCCTGCAATCTCCATCCCGCCTGTTCGGCAAGGGATCGGAAGGCCTCAAGGGTGCGCGGCTTGGTGAGGATGCATGTCCCCCTTTGCGAGGCCCGGGTCGGTGCATCGTCTCGCGTCACCGATCCCACGACGACGGCGTTGGATGCCGTCCCGGCAGAATATTTCTATACGCAAAGTGCGTCGAGTCTGTATACACTACGGCAATTCCCCGTTTGAAGGAGGTTGTTCCATGCCAAAATTCGTGATTGAGCGCGAGATTCCGGGAGCCGGCTCTCTGTCGCCTGTGGAGCTGCAGGGCGTGGCCGAGAAATCCTGTAGCGTCCTGCGGAATCTTGGGCCGCAGATTCAGTGGCTGCACAGCTATGTGACGGAAAACAAGATCTATTGCGTCTACATCGCGCCCAACGAAGAAATGGTGCGCGAACATGCCCGGTTGGGCGGCTTCCCGGCCAATCGCGTGTCGCAGGTGGTGAGGATCATCGATCCAACCACGGCGGAGAGCCTTCCAGCCTGATCCGCGAGGCGGCGCCGCCCCGCAAGCGGACCCTTTCCCGCCTGTTCGCCGGCCGTGTCTCTATGATGGGTAAAGCACCCGGACCCGATGCCCATCAGCGACGACCCAAACTGCGCCCTGCCCACCCTGTTCGAGTTCTTCTCGCCGGGCGGCATTCTTGCGCGCTCGGCGTTGCCCTATGAGTATCGCCCTGGGCAGTTTGAGATGGCCAAGGCCGTCGAGCGGGCCCTCGAAGAGCGCCGCCACCTGATCGTTGAGGCGGGCACCGGCACCGGCAAGACGCTGGCCTATCTGCTGCCCGCCTTGCGCACCGGCCAGCGGATCATCATCTCCACCGGCACCAAGGCCCTGCAGGATCAGCTTTACTTTCGCGACATTCCGTTCCTTGAAACGCTGCTGGGTCCGTTGCGTGTCTGCTATATGAAGGGCCGCGCCAACTACCTGTGTCGTCACAAGTTGAGCGCGCTGCGCGACCAGCCAATCCTGTCCGGGCTGGAGGAAATCGACCAGTACCGGCAGATTGCCGAGTGGGAGCGGACCACCGAGACCGGCGACCGAGCCGAGCTTTCTTCCATGCCGGAATCGAGCGCCCTGTGGCAAAAGCTGGACGCGCGGACCGAGGCCTGCCTGGGCTCAACCTGCCCGGATTATTGGCGCTGCTTCATCACCGAGATGCGGCGCAAGGCGCTGGAGTCGGACATCATCATCGTCAACCACCACCTGTTTTTTGCCGACCTTTCGGTCAAGCAGGAGGCCGGAGGCGCGCCCGACGCGGGCATCTTGCCCGAAGCCGCCGCGGTGGTCTTCGACGAGGCGCATGAGCTGGAAGAGGTGGCGTCGAACTATTTTGGCCTCTCGGTCAGCAATATCCGCTTTGAGGAGCTGGCGCGCGACACCGATGTGCTGCTGCGCGGCAAGGAAGGCGCCACCGGCATCCCCACCCTCACCCAGCAACTGCGCGAACGCGCCCGCATGTTCTTCGCCGGCTTGCCCATGGCCGGCGACGGACGTCAGCCCTTTACCGCCCGCGAAGAGTTTCTGGAAACTCACGGTGATCTCTACATGGCCGTGAACGCCACCTTGCGCCGCCTCGAAGCAGAGATGGAAGAGATGAAGGGAATCGAAGAAGCGCCGGGACTGAAGAAGCGGGTCGGCCGGCTGCGCTCGGAACTCGAGTTCCTGCTCGAGTCCAACGCCCACAACATGGTCTATTGGATGGAGCGCCGGATCATGGGCGGGACGCGCCAACAGTCCCGCATCACCTACCTGCAGGCCACGCCCATCGATGTTTCTGAGCTGCTCGAAGAGCAGGTCTTTGAGAGCATTCCTACCGTCGTGCTGACCTCGGCCACGCTCACCGTCAAGGGCGGTTTCGAGCACATGCGCAAACGGCTGGGCTTGAAAGAAGCCCGCGAACTGGTGGTGCCCTCGCACTTCCGCTACGAGCAGCAGGCGTTGCTTTACCTGCCGCCAGAGATGCCTGACCCCCGCGATGCCGATTTTCCCGAGGCCGCCGCGCGCTGCATCCGCCAAGTGCTAGAGATTACTCAAGGGCGCGCCTTTTGCCTCTTCACCAGCTACAGCCAGATGCGGGCCCTCTATGAGCGCCTGATGCCGGTGCTGGATTTCCCCATCCTGCTGCACGGCACCGCGCCTCGTAAGGCGCTGCTGGAGGAGTTCCGCTCCACGCCCAACGCCGTCCTCTTCGGGACTTCGAGTTTTTGGCAAGGTGTGGACGTGCAGGGTGAGGCCCTGAGCTGCGTCATCATCGACCGCTTGCCCTTTGCCGTCCCCAGCGATCCGGTGGTCTCCGCCCGCATGCAAGCCATTCAGGAAGAAGGCGGAAAGCCCTTCTTTGACTACCAGGTTCCAGCCGCCGTGCTGACGCTGAAACAGGGCTTCGGTCGCCTGATTCGGTCTCTCGAAGACCGCGGCGTGCTGGTCCTGCTGGACCCCCGCATCCGCCGGCAGCGCTACGGACAGACTTTTCTGGACAGCCTCCCGCCGTATCGGGTGACCTCGGCCATCACAGACGTTGAGAGTTTCTTCGAGAAGAAGACTTCCTGAATTCCTGTCGCTTCTTTCCCGCATGGACACGGGAAATCAGATCTCCTGAGGCCGGGCTGCGGAAAAAGTGAATGGAGTTTACGCCCCATTTTGGTTACCGTACATTACCATAGATACCAGATAAGATCGTGCATCTAATCTTTAGTAATGCTAAAAACGTGACGCGTTCTCGGATTTTCCACGTCTTGGCAAACTAAAACTGTTTTTTCGAATTGGACCAGACTGCACAGTATTTATACTTCTGGCGCGAGAAACTGGCCACGAGAGTCACGCGATTGCGCGAGGTTGGTTTTCTCGTTGCCTCCGGTGCGATTTAAAAAAGCCCCTCAGGTTTGCAATCCCCTCAAGTCATGGGCCGAAAGTGGAGTTGGCCGGTATTCGCTCAACCCGAGCGCCCGCGCAAGCTCGCCAACGGCAGCAACCCTCAGTATGGGAAACCGTATGGAGCACCACATGAGCCGTAATCCTGTTCAAATTGCCAGTTTCGACATGCATGAAAGCCAATTGCCCACTCCCGCTGCGAACCAGGCCCTTCGGGAAGACACGAACCGTTCCGCCGGCGATCATGGATTGGCAGGCGCCGTGCGGTTTGTGCGGAGCAGCGGCCGAGTCTGGATGCTGGCGCTGGTGGCTCTGCTATCGCTGGCCATGGGTGCGCAGGCGCAAAACGGCGTGTTCGCCACTCCGCAACCGGTCGGTGCCACGGCCAGTGCGATCAGCGTGCAGGTGACCGCCCAGGTTGCAGACACGGTGGCCGCCGTGCAGGTGCTGACGCTGGGTGTGCCCAACCTTGAATTCGCTGCCGGCGATGGTCCGTCGTGCCCCATGGCGCCGATTGCGGCAGGCGCCAGCTGCACGCAATCGGTCACTTTCACGCCTGCCTATCCGGGGCAGCGCATGGGCGCCGTGGTTCTGCTGAATAGCACCGGCCAGGTTCTAGGGACTGCCTATCTTTCCGGCGTCGGCCAAGGTGGTCTGGGCGTTCTGGCTTCCGGTAACGTGTACTCGGTGGCGGGTGTCTACCGCACCTGGAATTCCACGCAAGATGGCATCCTGGCCACGCTTGCAAACCTTCGCCAACCTGCCAGCGTGGCGCTCGACGCCGTCGGCACAATGTATATCGCGGACAGTGCCCACAATCGAATCCGCAAGGTTGCCGTGCCGGTCGCTCCAGCCTTTGCCGGCATCATCTCAACGTACGCAGGGACCGGCGACTCAGGCTACTCAGACATTCCCACCGCGGCCGTGAGCGCCACTTTGACCACTCCCGCTGGCGTTGCCCTGGACGGAGCGGGCAATCTCTACATCGCAGACACTGGCAACAATGTAGTCCGCAAGGTCACAAAGGCAACCGGCATCATCAGCACCGTGGCCGGAAACGGCACAGGGGGCTTTGCTGGCGATGGAGCGGCGGCGATATCGGCCGAACTGAATCAACCCTGGGGCGTGACCGTGGACGGCTCCGGGAACCTCTATATTGCCGATACAACCAACCAGCGCATCCGCAAAGTGGACGCGCTGACCGGCATTATCACCACCGTGGCCGGAAACGGAGCCCTCAGTGGGCTTGGGGACGGCAAGGGAACCTATTCGGGAGATGGAGGACAGGCAACCTCGGCTGGCCTCAGCGTTCCCTTCGCGGTCGCTTTTGACACGGCTGGCAACATCTACATTCCCGACTCCGCCAACAATCGCATCCGCAAGGTGACGAAGGCGACCGGCGTCATCACCACCGTGGCGGGAACCGGCTCCAACGGATACAGGGGAGACGGCGGTGCGGCAACCGCCGCCTTTTTATACAGCCCTTCTGGTGTCGCTCTCGATCCGGCCGGGAATATCTATATTGCCGACACCCAGAATGCAGCCATTCGCAAGGTGAGTTCGCCAGCCAGTCCTACGCCCGGCATCATCGCGACGATTGCCGTGAATGAAGCCGGGACGTCTCTCAGTCCGGGCGGAACGGGACAACTGGTGAACATGTTTGCTCCCGTGGGGTTGTGTCTGGACGGGGATGGCAATCTGTACATTGCCGACTACTACGACATGTTCATCCTGGAGATGAGGAGCAATCAGTCTGTACTGAATTACACGGCGACCCCCGTCCGCCAGGGAGACAAATCTCTGCCGCAAAAACAGGTGGTGGAAAATGACGGCAACGCCCCGCTTGATTTGACCGTCATCACTCACGACGCAAATGCCGCGCTGGACGGAACGACGACCACTTGCACCCCCGGTACTCCCTATTTGGCAGAAGCCGCCAGCTGCGTGATCGGCGCTGTGTTTGCGCCCTCGGTTGCAGGCAACCCGCTGACCGGAAATATCGACGTCGGGCAACTGGGTGACACTGCAAATGCTCCGCTCGATATTCAATTGGTCGGGAACGCAACTCTGGTGAATTCGACAGCGGTCGTCGTGTCCTCCAATAACAATCCGTCCGTGTATGGGCAAAGCGTGACCTTTACAGCAGCCTTGGCCACGGGAGCGAGCACCGGCAACCTGACCGGAACGGTCAGCTTCTTCGACGGAGCCACGACGTTGGCCACAGCCGTCCCCTTGAACGCGCCGGGCACAACCGCCACGGCTGTCTTTGCGACGACCAAGCTTGCGGTGGGTTTGCACACGATTACGGCATCCTATAGCGGAGACAAAACCCACTTTGCCGCCACCTCGACCGACAACTCGGCTCTGCCTCTGATCCAGACCGTGAACGAAGCCACGGCCACCAAACTGACGACCAGCGGAAGTCCCTCTGTTCTGGGCGCCAACGTCACCTTCACCGCGGCTGTGACGGCCCCGGGCGGAGGCGGCATTGTTCCGGATGGCACTGTGACCTTCAGTGACGGTGCAACAATCCTCGGCAACGTAGCGCTCAATGCCAGCGGTGTAGCCACCTTCCAAACTGCGGCGCTCTCCGCCGGACTGCACTCGATCACTGCGGTGTACGGCGGGGACGCGGCTATTCAAATCCTCGGCAGCACCTCGAACGCTCTGAGCCAGGATGTGCAGGCCTCATCCACCATCGCGGTGACCTCAAATGGAAGCCCGTCGGTCTATGGAACCCCTGTCACTTTTACAGCGATAGTTACGCCCGGCGGAACCGCCGCGGCCACCGGCTTGGTCAAGTTGTTAGATGGAGCGAAACAGATCGGACAGGCGAGTCTGGTAGGCGCTACGGGTGAAACCACGTTCATCATCCCTTCGCTGACCGTCGGCTCACATACCATTACGGCCGCCTATCAGGGCGATTCGAATTACGGCGCCAGCATCTCCTCGGCGATCACCCAGCAAGTAAATCAGGCCCAGACACTCACTACGGTGGTCGCCACGCCGAACCCAGGCATCGCCGGTAAAGCTGTGGCCATCCGGGCTACGGTTCAAGTAATCGTGGGTGCGGCAACCACCACGGGCACTGTCACATTCACCGATGGAGCCACCACTCTAGGAACCGCGGCCCTCGGTGGCTCCGGAACGGCCACCATCAACCCAATCCTCGCCCCAGGGCTTCACTCGATCGTTGCAACGTATGGGGGCGATATCAACGACGCCACGAGCGCCTCGGCCGCCTATCCGCTGACGGTGATTCTTGCCACGACACAGACGGTCGTCACCGCAACACCCACCACCGCGCTGGTGCTAGCTCCAATCACCTTTACCGCCAAGGTGTCCGGCAACGGCGGATTGCCGACAGGGAGCGTGAGCTTCTTGTCGGATGGCGCACCTCTCGGCACCGCGAACCTGGATGCAACGGGCACTGCCACGTTCACCACCTCCGGGCTTGCCGCTGGCAGCCACGCTATTGTGGCCAGCTATAGCGGAGACGCGAATGACTTGCCCAGCGCCTCTGCCTCAATTACCGAGACAGTGGGAAAGATCGCAACGGTCACCGATCTGGGGACCTCGAGCACCACCGGCGCCAACCCGCAAGTGATTCTGGTAGCCGCGGTTCTGGGCAGCAGCGGACCCACACCCACCGGTACCGTAACCTTCACCACCGGTTCAACGGTGCTCGGGATATCCACTTTGGATTCCAGCGGAGTGGCGACTCTGACCCCGGAACTGTCCTCAGGCGTCTACAGCATCGTTGCGGCCTATAGCGGCGATGCCCAGCATTCCCCGTCCACGTCGCAGGCGATTCAGGTCTCAACCGTGGCCACCGGGTTCGATCTCATCGTGACTCCGGCGAGCGTGACCATGGCGACCACGAAGAACGCCACGGTCAACGTGGCTCTGACATCAATCAGCGGTTTTACCGACACCATCGGACTGGGGTGCGCGTCGCTGCCGGCGGGGATCACTTGTCACTTCTCGAGCATCAACGCGGTGCTCGCGGCCAACGGCGTTCAGCACGTTCAGCTCACCATCGACACCAATAATCCTCTCGGAGGGGGCGCAACGGCCATGAACTCCCACGCCGGGAACCCCGGCGCGTACCTGGCCGGCTTGCTGCTGCCTTTCAGCGTGTTCTTCGGCTGGAGCCTCTGGCGCTTCCGCAAGCGTCACGCAACGGTCCTGGGAACAGTACTGTTGCTGCTTCTCTCCGGGGCCGCCCTGTTGGCGACTGGCTGTGGCGGAGTCACTTCGAGCAGCGCGGCGCCGGGCACCTATGTAATTCAGGTAACAGGGACGGGCGCCAACAGCGACGTCATTCATTATCAGAATGTGACCCTGACGATCACCAAATAGAGCAGATGGGTCGATTCATGAGAAGCGTCGTAGGAGAGAGATGAAGAGCTTGCATTGGGTCTGCGATAGGTGGTGCGGAATGATAGGTCTGCGAGTAGTCTGCAAGGCGGTCCTCCCGGCACTGCTGATAGCAGTCGTTTTCACCCCTGGACGTTCGTCGTCGGCTCAGGTGGTACCGGCAGGCAGTTCCGGGGGCATCACGCTGTCGGCGGGAGCCACAGGTTCCGGCTTCTATGTGCAATATGGCGAGAGCAAGTTGCTTGGCGTCACTGGTTTTGCGGACTTGGATACCCGGCGCCGGCTTGGAGTCGAGGCGGAGGCGCGCTGGCTGGTCTTTCACCAGACCGCCGATGTGCATGCCACGACCTATGCCATCGGTCCCCGCTACCACATGAATATCGGAAGATTCCAGCCCTATGCCAAGGCGCTGGTGGGCATCGGGCAGTTCAATTTCCCATATAACTACGCGCATGGAAATTACCTGGTAGTTGCGCCGGGAGGCGGAGTCGACTTTCGCATGGGCAGCAGAATCCAGCTCCGGCTCGCCGACTTCGAGTATCAGTACTGGCCCCAGTTCACGTACGGCGCAATGTCTTCCGTAGGCGTCAGTTCCGGCATCCGCGTCCGCATTTTCTAGCGCGACCCGCAGGCGATATTCTCCCGGTCCAGCCCGCCAGAGGCCGCGTCATTACAAAGCCAAAAGACCGCGTACCGCAATGAGGGATGCTTTTCTCTGGGCGTGACTCAAGTCACAGAGACCCGGCAGCAGCACCATTAGCCTCAAACTGTGGGGTGTATTGCAATGTGAGCGCCCCCAAGCAAGCGAGGAGTGTCTGTTATGGCCTATGTAGTGACCGATGCCTGTACCAAGGATTTTGTTTGCGTAGCGGAGTGTTCTACCGCTGCCATTGCGCCTATGGCGTCTGATGCGGCTGCTGGTACCGTTTCTCAGGTGTTCATCAACCCCGACGAGTGCATCGACTGCGGAAACTGTGCCGACCTCTGCGCTCAGAATGCAATTTTCCCTGCCGACGAACTTCCCGCCGACAAGGCTGACTTTGCTGCCAAGAACGCCGCCTACTTCGCGTAAGGCGTTTGCTCGTTTGCCGCCACGGCAAGCTGAATTGCACGTGAAATTGTGATCGCCCGGGCGGGCTCAGCGCTCGCCGGAGCGGCGTGATTCATCCGTAAGTCTGCGCTGCATCAAGAGCGCAGGCTTCGCCGTTTTTCCTGGCCCCTCTCCAATCGACCAACAGCTGAAATGTCCGACTTCTGCGATCGTGCACCGCTCTTTCACGGTTCCGTCTTTGCGGGCGGCGCGGCCTGGGGTGCAACTGCTTGTGTTCCTGGTGCCGAGACCGAAGTGATCGGCAGAGTGAGCGTCTGCACTGTGCCCGGGTCGTCGCGCAGCCTCAGGTAGAGAGTGCCGTTAACTGGGTGCGGAACGCTCAGTTGGGTCCCGGTAAAGTCCGGCGGCACATCGGTGGCGTTGTTCAAGTCCGCGGTGGCGCCGATGGCCGCGGCCAGGAAGAGATTGCTGCCGGTCAGGGTGCAGGGCTTGCCCAGGCTGTGCGGGCAGCGCAAATCCTTGAACCCGGGCAGGCGCACCAGCGTCCCCAGCGGCAGCCAGTCGCCGGTAACTCCTTCGGCCGACACCACTCGCGCCCGCACCGGCCCAAAAGCCGAGGAGCCGAACCGGGCCAGTGGCTCCACCACTGCCATGGCCGTCTTTGCGTCCTCCAGCATCAGGCCGCCATCTGCAAACGCCAGAACCGTGTGAAAGCTGCCGTCCTCAGCAGAGATCTCGACCTTGGCATTGCGCTGAAAGTTGGCTGGCACGTTGGACTTGAGAAAGAAGACCAGCCGGCCCTCGACGGGCAGGTCGTCCGCGTTGCCTACGCGAACCGGGGAGGGCGCGGCAAGCGTCGACTCCTGGGTCCCTTTGCTCAGCAGCGTCACTTGCGGCCGCGGCGGGTCTACGGTCACAGGCACCTTCAACTGGCGTCCATCCTGCAACTGCACGTGGGCAAAGTAGTGCCGGCCGGGCTCCAGGCTGGCGGTGGGCCCGTTTGCGTGCATCGCCAACTGGTCGGAATCCTGTACCCGGCTCAGGGCGGTGGGGGTCAGTGTGACGCCTTCGAACACCACCTTGGCGACCTCGTCCAGCCTGGTCCCGCGCAGCACCGCCTCTGCGTCTCCTGAGCTCAGGGTAAGGCGATCCAGCGAGGCAGCCTCCTTGTATGCCGTCAGAACCAGCCGGTCCGGCTTGTCCAGCCCGAACTGGAAAATATCCAGGGTCACCGGCCCCGGGGCCGCGTCCTTCATGGGAACAGCCACTTCCAACAGCTCCGGCTTGGGTGACTTCCAGGCCAGCTTCAATGAGTTGCCGGCGGCGCTCTGCTGCTCGACTCGGTCGACGCAGAGTGAGCTTTCGCCTTCAATGTGCACGGTGTCTTCGCGGCCCACCACCAGCGCAGACTGGTCGCCTGCCGCCAGGGTCCATTTGCCGGGCTGAGCTGCGCGGATGTGAAAGCGCGGCCCCTCCCAGTTGTCAAAACCCCACTTGCCGCGCACCACGCCGGTCAGCTCGCCCTGGGCAAGCAGAGGGCCCGAATGATCCAGCACCAGCCCGCCTTGCGACGCGTCGGCTCTGACCGGCAGATCCACCGGCGCACTTTTGGAATCGCTGCGAGCCTCAATGTGGAGCGTGAGCTCGTGAGCCAACGCGGTGGCGAACACCAGTGGTGCTCCCTCGGCGGGCAACACCAGGCCGGGCTTCTGCGCGCAGTAGCTCTCCACCGGGTTGACCGGATGCAGAGGCGGCAACTTGGCCGGACCCACCGGCGGCAACGCCACCACCACCACCGACTTGGGATCGCGGAACGAGGGCGGCACATTCAGCCGCAGGTTCAGCGTGTCTTTTGTGGGCAAGGCCAGCGCGGGAATGTATTGGAAATGCGCCGTATGGAGCGAGGACAGGATCTTTGCCGTGTCCACAATCGCGCCCACGTAGGGGCTATAAGCGCCGCCTCTGGCCATGCTGGAGTAGCTGAGCTGGTTCATCAGGTCCACCGTGGAACCGCTCGCCAACTGGGATACCAGCGATTGCGCATTGGCGTCGTCCAGCACCAGCCCATCGGTGTGCTGCACCAGGCAGGGGGCCTGCTGGTCGGTGGGCTTGTCAAAACATTGCTGCTCGATCCGGATACCCAGGCTGCGGGCCGCCAGCAGGGCGTGCTCCTTCAAGGATTTGGGATCGCTCTGGGATGTTTCCTTGACCTCGGCCAGATAGGCCTCGAGGCGCATCCGGTCCAAACTGGCGGCCTGCAGGTCCTGGGTGGCGCGCACAAAAACCCCCGGGCGTCCGCGCACAGCGGCGCGCAGGGTGCTGAAGTCGCCGCCTGTTTCTGGCGCCAGAAAGATCAGCGCCTGCTGCGCTTCCGCGGGAACGGTGACAAACACGCCCTCGCTGCGCACCGCCCGGCTCCAGGTCTCCAAGCGGGTAAACCACTCCGGCGGCGGAGGATTGGTGGCTCCGCGCAGAAAGGCAACGATCAGAACATAGTGCGTGGACTGGCTCTCGGGCAGGTCGGGATGAATCCACAGCCGGTCTCCAGGCAGCAGGTTGGGGGTCTCGCCGATGGGCAGCGTAACCTCTCCGCGCTTCACATGCACGTCTACCTTGGGCCCGGTCAAATCAAAGGCCGGGCTATCGGCGTGTAGTTCGGCAAAAGCAAGACACCAGAACAACAGCAGCAGCAAACAACGGCGCATACCCTCTATTGTACGAAGTTGAGCGCATAAGGGCGCAAAACAGGCCTCCAACCCCCAATTCAAGCAGGATTTGACCCCCCGACCCAATCGTTGCTAAACTGTATTTGCGGGGTGGAGCAGCCCGGTAGCTCGTTGGGCTCATAACCCAAAGGTCGCTGGTTCAAATCCAGCCCCCGCAACCAAAACAATCTAAACGACTTATGATTGTTTCTTGGGCTACAAAATTCCCTTCAAATCCCCACGCAACCCCACGCTAAGCGGAAACACTGATAATCTCCGCTTTTGCGGCAGGTTTTGAGGGCAATACCATTTGCACGACGGCACCGTGCGCCTTCCGTTTTTCCGTCATATAAGCATTCCCATATTGCATGGTCGTGCTCACCTGAGCATGGCGCATGAGCTTCTGTTGCACGCCAATGGGAGCGCCGCAGGCATCCAGCATTGAACGGTAGCTGTGCCGGAACATATGCCAGCCCAGCCGTTCAATACCGGTCTTCTTGCCTGCCGGTACAAGGATGTCTCCCTGCAAAACCGAAGAATGCCAGACGCTGCCAGTGTTCGGGTTCGGGAAAACCCATCCCCCTTCACTGACCGGGCATAGCACCCGCCACTTCAGAAGAATCTCCGCGAAAGCCGGATCGAGAGGCATTTCATCCTCGCTATATTCCGTCTTTACACGTCCGATTCTTCCATGCACGGTTCCTCGCGTGATCATCAGTGTGCCTTCTTCAAAATCGAAGTCGGCCCACTTCAACGCAAGGATTTCGCTCACCCGTAGCCCCAGGCACATGGCGATGGTCACCATGGTGCGGTAAGGCTCCTCCAACAGGTTGCAAATCTGCCGGAATTGATCTGGCGTGAGGATGAGTTTTCTCTTTCGCCGCCGATACGCGCCGCCTTTGATTTCGACTAGGCTCAGAGGATTGCGCTGTGCGGGCATCAACTCCCACAACATCGCAAGCTCCAGCATTCGATGAAAGGCAGCCTTGATATTCTGCTTACTTTTGTGCGAAAGGTTGAGATCCTTCAGCCATTCCTGTACAACAAGTGGCTTGATGTCCGTCAGCAGCACCTTGCTCCATGAAGGCCGCAGGTGAACCTTAATGACGGACAGGTATCCAACCGTTGTACTGAACTTCAGGCCCTCATCGACGGTTTCACCGGGACGCTGCGCCCTGATTTCTTTCAGGCGTTCGTCGGTGATGAACTTGTCGAGGACAGTTCCGAAGGTTGGCGACCGCTGCGCAATGTAAGCCTCGCTGCCATTGATCTTCAGCAGCAAAGCCTGCAAGACACGACGGACGGCGGTTTCGGTTTGGTATTCGACCGTGCTTAATGTCATCTGTCGCATCGGCAAACCCGGTTTTGAGTGGTCGCGAAACCGGAACTCCCAGACATCGGGGCCGTTCTTGCGCGACACTCGGCGTAACGATCCATTTTGAAAACGCTCGCGTGAAAAGTTCATTTCTGCTCTCCCGCATCACGCAGAGCGGCTGGCTGTGTCCATTGGACCTTACCGGCAGACCGTGTTACAAGTCTTTTCTCCAACCATTCGTTCAATAAGGACGCGCGAAAGCGCCATCGGCCACGAACGCGGAAGGCGGGAACAGTCCCATCGCGGGCCATGCCCTCCAGGGTCTTCCAGTGCATTTCAAGAAGGTCGGCGGCTTCACGTAGTTTGAGCAGACGTTCAAATGCAGGCTCCTGCAAAGCGGAGCCCTTTTGCGAGTGCGGCTGGTTCAAGGAGCACCTCACGATTTAACTTGCCGCCGATCAGGTTTTACTTGCGCAGGGGAAGGCGGCAAGTTATTATACTACTATTCTGACTATGAAAGTGTTTTCTGTAAACATCTATGGCATTCCGACGCAGAGACGAGAAACGCAATGATGTTATCTCCTTGCGGATCAACGAAGAACGGGTCGCCATCCTGGAGCGACACCGGCAGGTCCTGATGGAGCAGCTACGTCGCCCGGTCTCGCTCTCAGAAGCGGCGTTCCTCGTCATCGAGGATCGCGCTGAGACGGTTGACCGAGAGACCCAGCGTTATGAATTGCTCAAGAATCCGGCCGAATCACTTTGGAAGATTCGCCGGAAATGGGAGACGGAGCACACGCTTTTGCTGGCGGAATGGGACGTTCTGATGGTTTATGTCCAGATCGGGGCAGAGGAACAGCGGCAGATGCCGCCGCTCGTGCGGCCCGCCGCGCCATCGCGGGAATCGTATCTCGGGCTTTTGGAAGCGTTCGAAAGCGTTCTTCAGAATCAGAAAGAATCGTCGGAACAGAATCTCTGGTACTACTTCGCTAATCTGGACGGGCACCATCATGACATTCCGTTCCCGGAAGACGATGGCGAACAGCGGTTCGAGGCTGTGCTGCAACTGATTGACCTGCACAAAAAACGATTGCAGGTCGATGAGGATTGGGAATATCCCGGCTCGGTTGGCCGCTGCCTGCTCACTGCCGTTCAATCAGACGCCGGTGAGAGTCGCGGGCTTGATCAGGCGTTTGCGCGCTGGTGGCCGGTGCTCTGGCGCATCGCTGCCCGTGGACATTGGCTCCGGCATGAGCTTCCCGTCCGAATTGTTACGCCGGATTCATCCACCCCGGCGGAGAGGCACAGACTTCCGGCTCCGATGGAGACTCGTGGACTGGTCCTCTCCTTTATATATGGCGGCGGCAACGATGTAGCATTCCAGATCGAGTTCCGCGCACCGCGGAACTTCACCTATAGCATTCCCCTCTATCCCGCCTTGATTGAGTTCCACGCCATGCTTCAAGAGTTAGGACAACCGCCAGCCTGGAACGGGCGGACCTTCCATGCGGTGACAACTACCGATGAGGTATCCGGCGAAACAAAGTACACGCTATGGCCGAAGCAGCAGGACTTGCAGATTAATTTCACGGACAAGGAATGGCAACGATTGCGCGATCTGTTCCGCCAGGCGTGGGAGAAACCCGAGATTGTCGAACGGCTGGCGGCACTTCAGCTTGAGTACGGCGAGCAAGGTTGAATAAACGGAGGCGGACATGGACATCTCCATCTATGACCCACGGGACGACTACGATTATGTGCCGGCGCGAAGACGCCAGCCGGAAGCACCGGAGCACAGCCCCGACCGGAAGCTTGATCCGGATCGAGCCGGAGATGTTTCTCCACAGAAGGAAGCCCAGCGGGACGAGCGCAGTCCGATCCAACGACGACTGGAATCGTTGGCACAGCGAGCCGCCGACCGGCGTGTGATTTCGCCAGAGCACTCACGACGAGAGCGCATGGTGCGGCATGAGCAGCCGCGGGAAGAGCGGAAGCGGGAAAGAAACCGCGCACCTGACGCCGAGCCTCGCATCGGGCGGGACCGTTTGCCTCAGATCGCGGTGGACCTCCGGCTGCGTCAGGAAGAGATTCGTACCTTGTCTGAGCTTGGCCGCTTCCGTGTCATCGGGACGCGCGATCTAGCCGATACCATCTATCACGGCAACAGCGGGCAGATGGAGCGCGACCTCAGTTTCCTGCGCGAGAAGGATCTCGTCAGCACCGATTTCATCAATGCCCGCCGCGACGGACGGAACCAGCCGGTAGAGCGAATTCAGGTGGTGACCTTGACGCCGGAAGGCAAGAGCCTGCTGCGGGAGACGGGCCAGGTTCGCGGCGATCAGGAGATTTACTCCGGGCTGGTGAAGCCGCGCGAGGCAGAACACGACTCCCAAGTCTATCGAGCTTACCTGAAGGAATGGGACCGGATCGAGAAGGAAGGAGGCAGCAACCCGCGCGTCGTTCTCGACTTCGAGTTGAAGTCCGATATACAAAAAGCGATTCATGCGCAACAGAAGGCCGAGCCGGATGAGGATTTGAGCGTCATCAAGCAGCAGGTCGCCGAGGAGTTCGACCTGAAATTTATCGACGACTCAATTCAGATCCCCGACCTTCGCATCGAGTACGACCTCGACCAGGGAGCACGCAGCGGTCACTCGGATGTCGAGGTTGCCACTGCGGCCTATCACGGCAAGCATCTTTCGGCGAAGGTGCAAGCCGGGTTCCGCATCTACGCCGCGGGCTCCGACCGCGCCACCTTGACGGCGCGGATCGAGAACGACCACGCGCTGATGCAGGGGATTCTTGACCTTTGATGCTCGACGATCCCATCCGCAGTATCGAGTATTTCGGCTACACCGAGCGGGAAGCGAGCTTCCTATACCTGGTGGCCGTTCACTCCGGCTACTTCCTCCGCCGCCAGTTCGACAAGTTCATCGACCGAAGAAGTGGGGCCATTGCGCAGCAATTTCTCCTCAAGGCGAAAAACAAGGGCCACATCGATGTCCTCGACTTCGGCCAGCAGCGGCACGTCTACCATGTCTTTTACAAACCGTTCTACAGGCTCCTCGACAATCCAGACTCGCAGAACCGTCGCCGGAAGAGCGATACCGAGATCAAGCTACGGCTCATGGCGCTTGATTATGTCCTGCTGAATTTGGCCCACATCTTCCTCGAAACCCGCGAAGCAAAGGTCAGGTTCTTTACGGAGAGTCTCGGCATTTCCTCCCGTGATTTACCGCAGCATGGACGATACTCTCGACAGCCTTTTGCCGACCGGCTTCTCGTCAGCTACGAGAAGGAACAGAAAACTTCGCGATTCGTCTTCATCGAGGAAGGCACCCGCACTCTCGTTCGCTTCGAGAAATTGCTCGCCGATTACAAGCGTCTGTTTCAAGCGCTTCCCAGGTTCGAACTCGTCTACCTGTCCGACTCCAAGGTTAATTTCGCGGAGGCCGGGCGTTTGTTCGAGAAGGCTTTTCCGCAAGCACACGCGGCCAATACTCACGCTCTCTATCCCAAAGGCTCCGAACATCTGCTGAACTGGTTCAGGGTGCGGGCACGCTACGATGCCGAACTCGGCGGCCTTTCGATGCAGGATTTCCTTTTGCTTCGGGAAGGGAATCTGTTGTACACCGCGGCGGAGCACAAGAAACTGTACGAGCAATGGCGTATCAAACGGTTCAGCGCCGGCGAGATTCCTCAACGGCTGGGAACCAAATCTCCCTCAGTTTCTTTTCGCACGGAGCTTCTGGAGTTGAGTTATCCTATCTTCACCTACCGCCACTTACCTCCCAAACCTCCATCCTTCTACTCTATCGACCGGTCCCAGGTGCGCTCTGCCTAACGATACGTCAACGTCTTATAAATCAATAAATTCCATATAGGGAAGAGCCGATCCGGGGTCAGGATAAACCAGAATCTGAATGGGGTCAGGGCGGGAACGACCACGCATATTCGTGCTGCCACTTCGTTCGGTCGTTCCCGCCCTGACCCAAACGATTACCAAGTTAAGACCGTGATTGGTACAAACTCAATACTGGTACTGGACCAAAGCAGGTCCGCATCAGGTCCGAAGTCAGTACCTCGTTTGATCCGTCGTGGATTCGTTTGGCATCAGGAGCGGATTCTCTTCCGATCCGTGATTGATCTAAGAGAAATACACTTTGGATCACCTGAGCATCATTCCGCGTACCGTGACGGAACTTCTGAGCGCAAGCGGGCTGTCATCTTCGCATGCTTGCCAGAACAAATCTGACGATTCCAATGTGCGCTGCGAGATTCATGTCCGGAAGCAAATGTGGTAGGCCTCGAACTAACACCCCGTTCTCACGCGATCCGCTCCAGAGCCAAGTGCGATTCAGAATCGATCAGTAAATAGAAAGTGCGACATTCCCCGGAAGATGGCAGTATAGCCGAGGCGCGACCCGCGTCAAGCCCGCGCAAGCGCGCCGCCTACGGCGGTCTTCGAGGCTTGACCCGGGCCTCTCCGCCTCGGTCTAACCTCTCTGGCTATCGGGGAATGTCACTTTGGATACCGCTCATCCCATCGTCACGGCCCCCGCCGACATGCGTGGCCAATCCGGATTTCGCTTTACAGTCGTTCAGGCGATTACCGCCGCGCAGGACAATCTCTGGTGGGCAGTCCTTCATGCACGTAAAATGCAGGACCAAGGTGACCAAGTTCGCGGCGTACGCCGGCACCGTCACTCTCGTCATCGTGATCAGAATGAGAGATGCTGACGACATCATCTGCCGCGTGTGGGGGCGGAGGTTCCAGGAATCACATTTTCGGCATGAAACCCCGGAGTCGTCTGAGGTGACTTAGAGAAGCGGGTCCATGTCGGAATAAAGGAAGCCTTGTTGTGCTAGTGCGAGCCTGCGGGCCTCGTATCTCTGTTTTGCATGGTCATACGTGAGGCATTGCTCCGATTCGGTCTCGTCCCATATGACCTGCTGATTGATTTCGCTCCATTTGGCATGAGCCTGGGTCACAATGAAGCCGGGGCGCCAAATGTCATCTGAATCATCGAGCCGCAACTCATAGAATTCCTGTCCCTTGAGCGGGGCTTTGGGATCAACTGTCCTTGAGAGCACTTCCTGCACGCCATCCATCATCTTCCAGCGCCCTCGGATTCTGCAACAACAACACATCACAGTTCGTTCTTCCCTGAACCCTACGAGCCTGAGCGACGATGAAAGAAGCTTCCGTTTCGACTGGCCCAGGCCCGACAGGGCGCGGCAGATTCGGGCTATCTCTCCACCCCCTCTTCCTGGTACTCCATTTCGGTATTGATGGCCCAGATGTTGTCCTTCGTTGCGATGCCGTTGACGATATTCTCGACGGCGGTCATCGCGGTGAGCATCGAGTGGTCCTGATTGTTGTACTTGTGCATGCCGTTGCGGCCCACGAGAAAGAGGTTCGCGAAGCGGTCTGTGTAGCCACGGATAACGTCGAAGCGGCCATAAGTTCCAAAGTAGGCGGGGTACGTCTTGGGGACGTGAACAACATGGGAGTCTTCCACGTCCTTGGCCTTGAGAATTCCGATTCTGGCTGCTTCCTCAATGGCCAACTTGGTCATCTGAACATCGGAAAGTTTCCAGAGAGGATCAGTTTCGTTGCAAAAATACTCCAGACCAATCCAGACTTTGTCTGGATTGCTCACGAGCCACGGGCTCCAGTTGTTGAATATCTGAAGGCGGCCCACCGTCACCCCTGGTTCCTGAATATATATCCAGTTGTCCTTGAGCGGTGAACCGTCGTCCTCAGCAAGGGCCAGCTTTGTCGCCAGCAAACCGACCATAATGAAGTCGCGATAGATCAGTCCTTCGCTCACCTCGGCAACCTCTTTCGGTACTTCACCGCTCACAGCGCGAATCAGATCGCGTACCGGCATGGTCGAGATGAAATAATCACTAGGATAGGCGATGCGCTCGCCCGCTTCATTGACGCCTTCGACCGAGATCACCATGTTTCCCTCGATATGGATGCGATCAATGGCCACGCCGAAGTGAATCTCACCGCCATCTTTGAGGATCTGTGCTGCCACGTGTTCCCAAAGCTGACCGGGACCGAGCTTGGGATAGAGAAATCTCTCTATCAGCGAAGTCTCCGTGTGCTTTTGAGCTATATCGTCGGATTGCCTGCGCACGAATGTTTCCTTCAGGTAATGCACCACCACGCCCTTGAGCGATAGACCCTTGATGCGTTGCGCGCCCCATTCGGCGCTTATATCGTGGCACGGCACGCCCCAAACCTTCTCGGTATACGATTTGTAAAACATACAGTAGAGCTGTTTGCCGAAACGGTTAATCAGGAAATCTTCAAGCGAATGCTCTTCGCGTTGCGGCATGAGTACGGAACGAAGATAGCTGAATCCACAGCGGAAGGCACGGACCACTCCCAACTTCTTCAGTGTGCCGAAGGTCAGGCGGATGGGATAGTCGAAGAAGCGGCGCAGGAAATAAATACGGCTCTTGCGCAGGCGCACCAGCATGACCAGATCTTCAGTGTGAGGATCTGGGGCAGAAGCCGCTGACGAAACGTTGAGCTGCTGGCCCTGATGGCGAAGCTGACACCTCTCGCCTGTGCCGGCCTCGACCGGGAGCATATCGAGCCACCACCGCATCACACGGTCCGATTTTGAGAAGAAGCGATGCCCGCCAATATCCATGCGGTTGCCCTTGTACCGTACAGTCCGGGAGAGCCCCCCGATTGCATTGCTGGACTCAATCAGAATGGGCTTGATTCCCGAGCGCCGCTGCAATTCGACGGCTGCGGTGAGCCCTGCAGGGCCCGCCCCGATAATGATTGCCGTGCCGTGTTTCATGAGCCCCCGCTTCATCCCCGATCCGGGTGAATTGTGGCGCTCCTCAACTGTATCCCAATGACGATCTCGCGTCCGCTTTCGAGGGGCGGCACATTTGCTGGCAGAGATGAGCAAGTGGGACCACAGATTGCCACAGGCAAAGTCAAAATGGCAAATTGGACCAATTTCAATTTTCTTGCGGAGGTGGGCTGTCCGCAAAGACGATTTGAGAAACCTCCAGGCCTCTACGGTGGTTGCACGTTGGGGGGGCGCAGGAGCATTATTCTTGCCATGCAGGAAGTCCTGTCAAAGACCGACGATCCAAGCCCCCCCTGCACGATCAGGAATTCTACGAGTTGTGGCTCTACGATTCTGACTCCGTCGGTGACCCTGTTTTCTGTCTACGCGTAACCCGCGCGCGGTGGGAAGATTCAAATTAAAGGTGTGGGGTGGGACGAGCCGGAGGTCGAGGCATTCGCGACGCCACAAGAGGCCAAAGAGGGATATGCGACACGGAGGCAGGCTCTCGCCGAAAAAGGCTTCAACTATTCGGACATGGACCTCTGACAGGCAATGCGCGGAGCCCGGTCCGGACGAACTCCACACATTCCGGAGGAAAGAATGAAAACATCACGGATTCTCTATGCCTTGTTTCTTTTGTTGTCGATGGCTCTTTTGCCAGCAGTGGCCGCGACGATCACAGCGGCAGATGCCAAGAACCATATGGGAGAGCAAGCCACCGTTTGCGGGAAAGTGGCCAGCGAGAGAATGGCGACGAGCAGCCGAGGAGAGCCGACCTTTATCAATCTGGATTCAGCCTATCCGAATCAGGTTTTTACCATCCTAGTGTGGGGCGACGACCGAAAGAACGTGGGGGAATTGCCACGCGTTGGCTCACGTATCTGCGCATCGGGCGTCATCCAGGATTACAAGGGCGTGCCTGAGATTGTGGTGCGAAGCAGCGGTCAGTTGAGCCATTGATGCACGGATTCGAATGATACTACTTTCGCACACAGATACTTTGGCTCCATGTTTCCGCATGAATATGTTTGTGTGCGTGTCCGGTTATGGAGTCGATATCTACAGAGAAAAAGTACACTCCCGGTGGTTCGGCGTGAAATACCCATGCGAAGTCTCGTTCGGCGCTCTCTCCAGGTCCGAAATGCATGTTCAGAAGTTTAGCATCGCTTACGTCCACAATTTTCTGCCCATGCTCGAATTCAAGAGGATCTATATAGGTCGCAATAGCAGACGAAGGGGGTGTCATGTCCGACCGCCATGCCTGAATGTGGACGCCATCCGTATCGAATGATGCAATGCCTTGATTTCTGAGTTTGAGATTGAAGTAAACATAGCAGGTACCTGGAAATGGTCCGGGGCGCTCATCCGTAAGAGCAGTAGAAACATCGACCCTTTCCTCAAGCGTAGGTTTTTCGCCCGTGAGAAATCTTGTATAAGCCCAATATGCAGCAACAAATAAAGCGACGATCTGAACCCATTTTGCGATGGTATCGGTATTGGCCCAAACCCACTGAACTATTCGCGATATCCGGTGCGCGATTCGTATCATGTTCCCGTGACCTATCTGACCGCCGAAAAACGGCTAGCACAGACGAGTGGGGTTCTGTTCTTGTAATGAAATGGCATGGATATGGTCGCTGTGCTTCTTGACCGCCCATTGAAACAGACCGCCGCAGGCCGGGAGTGCTTCGCACGTTTTGCATTCGGGAAGGTAGAGTGTTTTCCAATCAGAAATGGACTTGCGTGCGTAGTTCCACAAGGAAGGTCTGAGCACGCAAAGCTGGTGATTGTAGATCGATACCGTCATATTTCTGATGGAGAGATATTCAACCGCCTCTTCGAGCGCATCCTGATAGTCGTAGGGGTCGATCCACAACTCCCCGATGTTCCGCGGAGTGTAGCCGGTATATTCGAGGCCCATCAGCGCAACATGCTCGACGAAGGTGAGATTTCTGTAGATGTAATCAACAAGTTTGGTCAGTCGAGGGATTGTCAGTCTGTGAAGTACCACCCTAACCTCCACGCGGATACCGTTACGAGCCGCCTGGTGTAGGCCGGTAACGGTCTGATCGAATGCTCCTTTCGCCTGGACGACAAAATCATGAGCCCCTGCGAAGTCGGAATAGAGCGGGATGCCGAGGCTGATCTTCGGGTGCTCAAGTTCGGCGAATCGTCGTGCATATTCCGGCCACGCAAAGGTCCGCCCGTTGGTAAGAATGTGCAGTTCTGTGTCCGGCATTGACCGCTTCAGTTGCGAAATCAGCGTGAAAAGACGGTCGCCGAGAAGCGTCGGTTCTCCCCCGGTGATCGTCAGGTAGGGCGGAGGAGGCGCAATCAGATCGATCAGCTCAAGATTGCGCACGGTGAGCGCATCGACATCGTCCTTGTCCTTGGGGGGCTGCGAGCACATGAGGCAATTGCTGTTGCACCGCTCGGTGACGAAAAGATGATGATGCAGCTCGTAGGGGCGATAGAGCGAGCGCACAAGGCCGGTTTGGCCCTCCAGCACGACGATATCGCCGTCACGCAAATGAGCAGATTCGCGGAGAAGGTGCACGTAGGGCATGCGCGGAGAGCTTTCCAACGCATCATGAGAGAGGATCGCCCGGTATCCCGCGACGTTCTCATCGGCTGCATTGAATGACGCATCGTGCGGCGGCACGAAGCGAATTCTCGTTTCGCGTTGTTCAATCGGCATATCCTCAGTCGCAAGGATGCCGACGATGCTGCCCTCGAAGTTGCTTGATACCCCCGTCGTCGTCAGGCGCATTCGATGACCTCATTCTTCACGGCCTCGCCTGTGATCCACGACCAGAGAATCCGCATGGTGTCGTGATCATTCTCCTCAATCATGGAGAATAGTTGCTTGATGACCTCCATATTGCGATTACAAAACCCACTCGTAGGGCGATTGCCGTACATGTCGCCTTGAGTCGAGTAGTGGTACACCGGGTCGGCGGCGCAATATGACTGGAACGCGCAGTCTGAGCAACCGGCTAACGCCTGTGTGCACGATGCTTGGAACAACTGGAGGGCCGGATCGCTCGTGAAGAGGCTTCGGCGCGTATCCTTGTGCACGCTGCCGAGACGGAACGTCCGGTCGTGCATCTCGGCCAACATCCGGGACTCATCGGATGCGTACACATCGCCATCGTAGTTGTAGACCAGGACGCTCCATGCCTCTCCTGCGGGCGATTGCATATCGACGTAGCGCGTTCCGTGCGGCGTGAGGATCTTCGTTAGTAGAATCTGCGTGTAAACTTCGGCGATCCGATATCCGCTGCCGTTGACCTTCAGAACATGTGCGAGGCCCTTCTTATAGAACTCGAGAAAGCGCTCCATTTCGTACCCAGTGCGATGACGCGTCTTGATCGCGAATCCGTAAGGACTGATCGGCCGTAAGAATATCGAATGGAATTTCTGGCGCACATATTCATCGACAATCTCGACGGCATAGTCGAGCGACGCCGATGTGGTCGTCATGAGCGCGGCAACGCTCTCCATGCCGAGGATCGCGCGGCTGCGCTCAATTCCCTCGATAGCTTTCTCGTAACTGTCATTTCCGGGACGGGGCCTGTTCTTGTTGTGAAGGAACGCCGGACCGTCGAGGGAGGTGGAGACCTTGACGCCCTCATCGCGGAAATATTTCAAAATGTCGTCCGTCACGCACGCAAGGTTGGTGCAGACCACGATGTCGAGATTCTTCCCTCTTTCGAGTGCCTGCGTTTTCGCACGCGGGATGATGTAACGGAGCAGATCGAACGCGAGCAACGGCTCACCACCCTGAAATTCGAGCGTGATGTCACGCGCGGGGCTGTCCATCATCATGGTGATGGATCGGTCCGCAGTTGCGGTGCTCATATCGAATTCTCCACGCGTCGCCGTCTGCCGGGATACCTGGCAGTAATCGCAAGAGTGTTCGCAGCGAAGAGTCACGACGAAGATATGCAGCTTGGTTCCGCCGTTGATGTGGTCGAATTTTGTCCGTACCTTCGCCGCCAATACATCGAGGAGAGCGGACGACGAATTGTCATAGATAAAATGCTTCGCCTTGAGGTCCCGATAGAGATCCGAGCCGTTATCGAGGTGCCCCTCGGCCACCCCCCGGACGGTTCCAGTCGGCACAAAGAGGAATTCTCCCGCCTCATTGACTAGAACTTCTTTTCCATGCAGACGCATGAACCTGAAGGGAAGCAGATGGAATTCTGTGGGCGCGGGGGCGACCCGCTCAACGGGATAGAAAACGCGCGCCATAATCGTTCTCCGTCAACGTTGAGGGTTGCTTAGGATCTTGAACATGCTGTCCGGCTTCGTTTCTTCGATGATATCGCCGAACATGCCCTCAGGCTGATCCTCCAGGACCCCGGATTCCGAGAACGCCTTCGCAAGAAGAAGATCGCGTATACCTGATGTCTTGGCTTCTATCTTCTCGCGTAGCGAGAAATCCATCGCGCTCGTGGTGAAAGCTTCTTGAATCGACGCCGCATCAAACGCCGAGGTGACATGTCGAGGCGTCAGAACCACGTCCGCGATGAGTTCGCTTCTGTTACGAACGTCGCAAACGAAATCCCGCGAGAACCAGTAACATGTTTTCAAGAGCGATTCGGCGCTAATAATGGCGAGGTTGACCTCTACGACCGCTTGAGGCACCTGCAGCACATCCGTGCTCTCGGACTGCCCCATCGTCAATATGCACTCGACGAGTGCGATGAATGGGAGGAGTGCGAAGAGTGCGAGGAGTGTGACGAATGCGAATCGTGGCTTGCAATCATTTTGAAGGTCTCATTCTGTTGTTTCAAAATGAGCTTCGGAGCCAGCGGCTTGACGCTCGCGGCGCTTGTCGTAGAGATCGTGTTCGCATCAGGGGTGGGTTGCGCAACTGCAAAAGGTTGGAAGCTCGTACCCGTTGCGACGATAGCGCCGCCTGCGAGTACAGCCAATTTGCCTGCGATACCGCTAAGGAACTTCTTCTTGTCGCCCTGCATGTATGTCCCCTTCCTGTCCCGGGAATCTTAGTTGCAACGAATTATATACCAAGCCTAGGTATGAGCCGCTATATTTCTGTTTGGCGCGTCGTCTCGATGGCCTTTGGGATGAGAAGCATTCGCGATCAACAAAGATGAATACCGTAAGCGATTGAAGTGTAACGCCTTGTAGGCAGGTCGCTGTTCATGCTCAAGGACTGAATGGTCAGTTGGACAACACAATCGGACGCCCTCTGGGTTGTGAAAACACTCTTCTCTGGGAGCGCCGTTGCGGCGCTCGTGTGCTTTTTTACAGATCGATACGTGTTCTCGCTCCTGAAGAACCATTGGAAGCTGATGCTTTGTTGCGTTGCCCTGGTCCTCCTATGGCGCATCCCCGCGGAGGGAGGATTCTTTCACGGGACTGAGTACGAAGACTCCTATGTCTACACGGTCGCTGGACGTCAGATGGCCTCTCCCTTTCGCATCGCACCGAGCGGAACCGAGCCTCCATATTCGATCACGGTTTGCACCGTGGGCAGCTTGAATTTGTGCAAGCGATCCGGCAACTTCCCCGAGCATTTGATCGGATACCCGTATATTCTCTCCGTCGCCTCCAATATTTTTGGCTACAAACCATCCATCGGCTCATTTGTGAATATCGCCTTTGCGTGCCTTTCGGACATCCTGATTTTTCTCATCTGCATGGTCATCGCGGATGATGTGATTGCCGCTGGAAGTGCAGCGTTCATCTTTGCCATAACGCCTGTTTTCGCGGTGTGGGGACTTGAAACATCTGCCGAACCGTTCTCGAACGCATGCATGAGTCTGGTCCTGTGGTTTTGCATGCGTCATCTTGGGGCGCGACCGGCGCATAGTGGTCGTTGGCATGTACTCGTGACATGGTTCGCGTTCACCGCTGTCCTGCTCTTCTCGCTTACCGTGAAACGAGAGAATATCCTTCTCTTGATTGTCTTGCCGGTGATTGCCCTCTTCGTGCAATTCACAGCGAAGGACTCCGGCAGGACCTCTCTTCATCGTTCCGGATGGATTCTCCTGAGCGCGGTCCTCGGCGTCATCCTCTGTCTTCAGATGAGCGTATTCCAACCGACAACCCAGGAGACCGCGCTCCTCAAAGCATTTCCCCTCAGTTTTACTCAAATTGCGGGGCTCTTACCCGTATACTTGCGTTCATTCTTCGTCATTGAGTGGTTTGGCGGTGCGGTCTTCCTGGTGCTCCTCGGAGCTATCGTTGCATGGCGGCGAAAGGCGCTTGAACTCTTCCCGCTCCTTTTGTTTGTTGCTTACGTACTCCTCTATGCGTTTCACATCCGTGGCTACTACGAAATGGCATCTGGCAGCACCGACTCTCGTTCGGCACTTCGTTTCTCGATGAATCTGATGACCCTATGGTGCGTGCTTGCGGGCCTCGGCACTTCATGCGTGCTTGGATGGGTTCGGGGCACCCACGCTTGGGAACATCACAAAGTGGCTGCCAGATGGATCGCGGCGGGCGCACTAGCGGTGGTGCTCGGCCTGAGTTATTTTGCTACCGGCTATCTGAGAGAGGACGTAGTAGGAGATGAGTTCCGGATGAGGATCGAGCCATCGCTCACCGCAGCACGTGTCGCCGTCAGTGATTGCACGAAGGAAAACTATGTAGCTACAGCAGAGCCGCTCATTACACAGATGTATGCAGAGCCAAGTACGAATGTTATTGCGCTCTATGATGTCAATCGTAGCGTGCTGCAAAGTGTTGGGTTTCTTGAAGGCAAGACCGGTGTCGTGTATTTAGACGAGGAAATTCATCGAACGCCTGCGGACACCGAAAGATACAAAAAACAACTGGAGTATTTAAACCAATTGGAATGCAATACGCTAATACGCAATGAGGTTTTCTCAGTTATAAGAATATGCACGGAAACCACTGTCCATGATGTGCCACACGCCCGCTAAATCACTGCATCAAAGGCGAGCCAAAAAATTGCAAAGGCTCCTTGCCAATTCGCGTAAGTTCCAATTTCTGCTGCTTGACCGCTATTGAGCTAATCGAACAGAGATTCAGATTTGTTGGCCATCCTGATATAGCCAACCACGCTGGATGGCGCATTGCGCGAGTATCTTGGCAGCCCTTTCGATACCATTTTTGGCAAGGCTTGAGAAGTCGATGAAGCAATGTTCAGGAAAGGGGGTTCCGTCGGCAGTGACAGGAAGCGTCTGCTCAGCACATTCTGCGTTGGTAATGGCCATCACACCCACCGAACTGAAGCCGAGCGTGCCGGTGTAATGCTCCCATGAAGCCTTCGGTTGTATCTTTTTACTGTCATAGACAGACAGCTTTTTTTCATCCTTGGGAGTAGGACGGAAAGCCTGTGAAGTTGGACGGCCATTTTGAACAAAGCTCGGATGTATTTGTCGCAGCAACAAGGTGTCAGAGTCCACTTGCTTGCTCCTCGACCCTTCGGGTCTCAAGTTGCTTCAAAGCATCATTGAGCTTGCTCCATCCATCTTTATCGGCCAGCGAAATTGTCTCTTCGTCACAGGTCCGATCTTGAAGATTCAAGGCTTGGTACTCACCCTGCAGTGTTTCTAGATTGATTTCAAAAGAAACTTCCCAACCGTTTAAGGTCCACTCGGCCTGCACTCCACCTTCGGCGGTAGGGTAGATGTAAGGCAAAGGCAAGTCATTGTCGAAAGAAGAATTGAACGCTTTCTGGAGCCAAACGAGCTGGTTCTTAGCTGGTGCTTGGCCCTTGCCGTCTAGCCAGCCGTCCTCAAGCTTGGACAATTCTTCAAGACGCAGGGAGATATCCAACGGATCAAGCGGCGTGGCGTGCTCAATTGATTCGAAGCTCTTGAGATGATCGTTCCGATCTTTCCTCACAATGCCTTGAATCAAAACGTATTCATCATGGCCGGCATTATAATTTTCAAATGCTTCCAGGATTGCATCTTGATACAAGTCGCTGAGCGGCCCTCTCAATCTAGTGCCGTCATTGAGTTCCATTTCGAAGGTGTTCTTGCCCTTGTCTGCTTCAGGAATTCTGACCCGCAACTCGGTCTCTTCAGTCCATTCTTTGACCTGCGCATATCGCATCAATCGGTTTCTGGATTCCGGAGTAAGGGTAGCGTATCCGTCTTTGTGCTCGAAGGAAATTGACTCATCAGCGCGCAAACCGCGCCCGATACGATCAAAATAGTTCAGCAAATTGGGAGGCAAACCTGGGGCGACACCTTGCTCAGCTGCCGCAATAGATTCAACAATATCCGTCCGAGCTTGTTCAAAATAAACTAGATTTGCCGCAGACGGGAACAGGCTAGCGAAGACTAGGCTGATCTTCAGTATCGTACTGCCTTCTTCAACCGAGGTCAGGTGTAGGTCTACACCCGCTGTAAAATTGCGCGGGATTCTTTCCCGGTTGGGATGAACCTTCCGAAACTCCCACTTAGCAACTTCAATTAGCATTTCTTCCAGAGCAGAAAAATCCTTCAATAGTTCCAATGGCACAGTATGGCCCTGAAACCGTTCGCCGTTCAGTTTCGGGTTCAGGAATTCCTGTTCCACGTTGCCAACCTATTCCTTCTGATGCCATACAATCCTGCCGGGTTCAAAGGGAAATCAATCTTCAGCATCCCCGAACAGACACCAACCACTGATTGTACATATACCCGAAGCGGGCACGAAACCCGTTACGGCTTGGACGCGATGGTTCTCAAACTGGTCAACAGCCGTTCTGCGATTAACAGCATATCCATTTGCAGTATCCTTCGGATACTAAAGAGCGTTGCCATCTACTGCCCTGGGCAATGCAGGCCTTGATGTCGGCAATCAACGCGCGCACAATTCCCTGGTGTTACCCAAACACTTAAAATGGACCCCGTTTAAGGTTTTCTGGCAGGTTCCTGGGGCCTGTTTAATTGATCGATATGAAAATAAACAGTTTATGTGACACAGGGTGCACTTATTAAATTTTGCTGCCCAAAGATTCGACAGTCTCAATGGCAAGAATTATGGATCAAATTCAACCCCACTTTCCCCCCACGCTAAGAACTCTAATTCGCTCCAAGCCGCTCTTTTTGGCTGCCAGCCGCTCCGAGCGATGTCTTTTAGCTACAACAAGTTAACGCCTCATAACCCAAAGGTCGCTGGTTCAAATCCAGCCCCCGCAACCATCCGAATTTGCGTAAAGGCTCCGTCAGAGCTATCGCTTTCAATCCCAAGCAGATGCCAACTTCCCTCGGCGACGTAGTGCGGCTTCCCGTCTCCGCTCTGCGGGATCATTCTGATCTCAGAAACATGATTCAGTAGCTCGCTCCGAGCCTCAACAGGCTTCCTGGCTAGCAGTGTGCGGAGATCTCCAAGCCGCCGCGTAATGAAGCTCCGAATCTCCGTCATGTGAGCATCGACCGAGTTGGACCCACCAGCGAGAAGCTGGTCGGTAATCTCGCGCAGTTGCTGCTCCCGCTCATGAATCGCCGCGACGAGAAACGCCGACGGTCCCGTTGCCGCTGCAGTCTCGGCCAGCCGCTTCAATTCCC
>Ga0224529_1000405_pt1 | contig 32706 bp, 37 predicted proteins | sample CBST50metaG_FD_179893 | JGI IMG/M metagenome (GOLD analysis project Ga0224529, IMG submission 179893) | Peat soil microbial communities from Stordalen Mire, Sweden - C.B.S.T50 | ecosystem: Environmental > Terrestrial > Soil > Wetlands > Peat | place: Sweden: Norrbotten County, Stordalen Mire...
TGCCGACAGGTCCATCCAGCAGCTCGCCAATCTCACGCCGGCCGCATGGATCGCAAGACACACTTCCGGAAACCTATAAAACCGAGCACCGCACCTCGTCAACCGTGTGCTTGGTCAGACGCATACAGAACCTCTACCATCGAAGCTACTGATCGGTGCTCCCGCTGTGCTGCCAGACGCAACAGTTCCTTTATGTCCGGCGAGGTCCTGATGGACAAAGTCTCGCCCTTGAGACGTGGCATAAAGCCTCCAAATGGGGTATAGCAAATGTAATGCATGAAGCATTGCTAAGGCAATACAATTTGAACGAACACTTTAAGAGCCCAAACCATGCTGTCAACCGCTTTGAGATTGCCGCTAATGGGCGCATTGAGCAAGATTGGGTAGAGTGGATCCCCCGCAATTTTGTCCATGATCCAGCGCGAGCAGCAAGTCGCAAGAAGTTGCATGCGTGCTCCAGCTGTGTTCAGACGAATCACCGCCTGGCGTTCTTCCTGACAAACATTTGGGTGATCGAGGACGATTCTCCGAATGTCAATATAGGTCTACTATAGAACGATATTGACTTGGGAAGACTCGCGCTGCATACTCTGTTCATGCCCAGAACTCGGATGGACGAACTGTTTGCGCTCGCCGAAGAGCAAGACGGCCTGTTTACGTCCAAGGAAGCACGCTCTCTCGGTATTCAAGATTCCGTGCTGGTCCGATTGAGGCAGCGCGGGCGTCTGGAAAGAATGAGCAGAGGGGTCTACCGGATTGCACACTATCCGGCAGAGCGGCTTGCCCAGTACCGTGAGGCTGTCCTGTGGGCGCAGGCAAGTAGCGGACCTGAGCGCATTGCCTTGTCTCATGAGACTGCGCTGTTGCTGTACGGAATCTCCGATGTGAATCCGCCACGGGTGAATCTCACTGTTCCTGTGTCGGCTCGGATGCGACGGGTCCACCCAAAATGGATCGAGATCCATCGGGCCAACCTCTCCACAGAGGACATCCAGCTGCATGAAGGGATGCCGGTCACTACGGTTGAACGCTCTATCCTGGATGTTCTCGCGACCACTCATCGGAGCAACTTTGCGCGCGAGGCAATCACAGATGCCCTCCGCAAAGGGCTGCTTAATCTGGCTCAGGCGGGTGCCCTTCGGAAGCGCCTCAATCGCTCGGCGTCCGCTACAGCCATTTCAACAAACGCAAGCAATGTTAAGGCGAATGAATCCTCGGCTAGTTGAGCGCCTGAAAAAAACGTTGGCGCGGGTCGCCAGAGAACAAGGGCTAGCCCAAGAACGCCTTCGGAGGTGGGCTTCTTTCCTTGCTCTTTGCGGTGTGCTCGAAAGAGCCGTCCAAGAGAGCGTCCTGGGCAACTACTACCTAAAAGGTGGTGTCGCCATGGAACTTCGCTTTGCGGAGGGTGCGCGCGCAACCAAGGATGCAGACATCGGTCTCGCCGGTGAGCGAGCGGAACGCCTTCAAACCTTCCGTGACGCATTGGCGCTGGGATTCGATGAGTTCAGCTTTCAACTGAAGGGTAAGCCGCTCAGTATGGACAATGCGGACGCGGTTCGCCTGGAACTCGGTGTCTTATACCGAACCCGCGCATGGCAAACCATCGACGTTGATCTCGGCCCTGCTGGATCTGGTGTAGTTGATCTGGTGGAGCCGACGATCCGTGGTCTTAGCGGGATGGGCCTCAGAATCCCGTCGTCGGTTCGCCGCCTGAATCTGAGCGAGCAGGTTGCGCAGAAGCTGCACGCCTGCACGGGGCCTTATTCGAAAGGTCGGGCGCGCGATGTGCTGGACATCCTGCTCATTGATCTCTTGGGAAAAATAGAAGCAACGGCGGTACGTGCAGCCGCCGAGCAAGTGTTCACCCAACGCGCGACTCATGACTTCCCACCGGTAGTCCAGATTCCGGCAGAGTGGAAACCGGAACTTGAGGCCCTTGCAAAAGATCTCGGCTATCCCGCGACCTCCGCGGAAGAGATTGAAACCCGGTTCGGCAATTGTGTAAACAAAATTGCGAGTGCTGGTTAAGAGTGCTGTGATTCATACTCGCTCACAAGCGCTGAGCTGTTCCGTCGTTTGCTGTCCTCGCGGAGGCAGGAAGGCGGCTCTGCCGACTCGGCTTACCATTTCCGTGCTTGCTCTGCTTTCAACTGGCTTAACCGGCATGGCCGCTAAGCCGACTTGATTTCTTTTTGAATTAGAGGTATCACGGACAAAGTCCTAAGCGGGACACGCCGGTGCGATAACACCGACGTATCCCTGACCACACCTCACCTTCCTTGAAAGGCGACGATATGGCTGTCTCTAAAAATACCCGCAGATCCGTTCCGGACACAAACGCAGTCTTCCAGAAATTCTTCCAAAACAGTCAGGTCTCCGACGAGCGCGAGTACGCTTGGCATCAAGCTATCCGCCACGCTGGAGGCGGAATGCCTCCGTTACGCTTCCCAGTCTATGAGGATCTCTATCTCCTCAACGTATACGCCCAGAGCATGGTGGACCAGTTGAACGAGATCACCAGCAAGTTCTCCCTCAATCAAGAAGCCTCTACATACCACCAATGCCTGATCCAGTACGTGCGCGCCAGCGTCAGCCAGGAAATTGTTGAGTTCATGGCCGCGATCGAGCACACGGACGCATGGCTCTTCGAGAGCCAGCGAAAGGTTGAGGAGAAGAGTCTTCGCGATCCCGATGATGTCTATTCCCTGGTCCGCGACCGAGAGCAGGAACGGCTCCAACAAGGACTCCCACCGCGCATCCGCTTCCTCGACGATGCTCAGGCCAGCCGGTAGAGGAGGACACCATGGGCAAAGATGGGAAGAAGAAACGGGTAGCCAATCGCTTCGAGATAGGCAGGCATGGCGGATGTGAAGCGCGGCTCTATGAGTTCCGCGAGAAATTGCCCACCAACACAAAGCCGACTGCTCCGGATTCAGGTGACCTCGACGAACTGCACACTGTGCGCATCGCGGCGAATACGTTCGACGAGGCTCTCGAGTATCTCCGCTGGCACCAGCCGCACTTCGTGATCGAAAGCGTGCAGAATCTCGGACTCATTGTGATGGCCTCAGGCTCCCCCCTGGACTGAGTTCCGTATTCGCGGGAGGTCGCACTTGCACCCAAATAACAACGAACACTATCCGCTGAAGACGTTCGCTCAGTCTGAAGGCCACGGGAGGTCAACACGATGGACTCTATTGTCTTCGAACATCTGCTATCGCTGAACCGCAACGTCGCGGCGGCGATCGACATCCTCAAAAAGCTGGCAGAGTACCCGGAGTTACATCGGGATGACTTTCTGGCCACCTCCTCGTACTTTCGGGAGCATCTGTCCAACGCCAATGTCTCGATTCTGGAGGCGCTTCACGAATCCGAGGAGAATGCTGGCGGCGACGCATACAAGGACCGTCGTGCCTACGAGAAGGCGGTTCGCGATCCGGACGATTGCTATTTGGAGGTCATGCAGCGGGAGCAGGAGCGGCAGGAACGGGGCCTTCCATCCTTGATCGGCATCCAGTACGGGATGCGCGGCGCACGCATCGACGAGACCCTTCCGGAGGACAATGCTGAAGCTGGAATTGACGGTTCGGAGTCTGAAGAAGAGTCCGACGACGATGCGGAAGACGCGGCGGCGGGCAGTGAATCGGAGCGACGCGGCGAGCTTCGCCGACAGAAGATCATCGCCCGTGTCGAGGAATTCCGGACTGCGCAAAAAATGATGACGCGAGAGTTCCACACCCGCATCGGCGTGTCCGAGGCCCGGAGCTGGAGAAGTTTCGTAAGCTCCGACGCGGATGAGGCATGGAAGCACGTCACTCCTCAGATGTTCGAGAAGATCGCCCATCTCTTCGGCATTGACAGCGCTGACCTGCTGAAGTGAGCCGCGAAAGATCCGTCCTGGGAATCTACCGGATTGTGGACGGCCATTGTTTGCTCGATCAAAACAGAATGATCACTTTGCACCGGACGGAGGTTCCTCAATGACCAAAAAGACCGTGAAGGTGGAACGCGCTGTTGTCGTGATTGAAGAGGCGGCAAATAAGCGCGTTCGGCAGCTCAGCATAGAAGAGCCCCATGCGAACGCGAAAGAGGTTTACGTGGTAATGCGATTCGATGACGATACTCAGCTCTATATCGACCTCAGATCCCGGCAACTGTTCGGTGTGCAGTACCTCGAATACATCAATGGGGAACTGGAACCGGTGAAGACGTATCCAGTGCGGTCGTTGTAACCCTAGCTCGCCTTCACAAGCAGTCAATCTGACATTCAGAGATGGGTGCTCCCACGGGGGAGAGCATCCATAGGCGCTGGCGGCTTCCATGCCCTCTAGATCTGCGTGGGAAGCACGCCAGCGCTGGCTTTTCAAGGACACGTCGCGACCTCTCTCCGCGCGCGATCGCTTGAAGAGATCAAGCGTAATTATCCAACGGCAGAGCTGGCGACTTTACGGTTGCTGGCCCCTCAAATGGCCTACCCCAACAGGTGGAAGCAGAAGCACGAACAAAAGCAAAGACCTTGCGGTGTTATCGTCACAGCCGCCGCCTAGGCAAATCGAGGAGAGCATACTCCCGGAACTGTCAGATTTCTGCGTCCACCCGGCAGAGCCGGAGGATCTCCATTTTGGATTAGAGGACCTTGTCGGCAGCCATAAAGATCGTTCGAGTCATAGAAATAAGTTGACGGGATTCTGTCGGTGGTATTGCCGAAGAGAACTCTTGGGATTGTTGCGTCGACCTGGCAACCAACCGCTCGCGAGTAAATTTGGCCAAATTGCAGAATCTGATTGCATCGACAAGATCAGATATGCAGAATCCTGTTCAGAGGTGCAAAGCTGCTTCGAACGTAAGGCTGCGTATGCAAGTGTTCCTCTGAAGGCTATGACGTCTTAACCCTGCTGTTCGTGAGGCGGGCTATGGTGGCATACCGAAAGGGGTACAAAAGGCTGCGATACACCGAACGGAGAAATCCGTTTCGGCAATCAGCCTATGAGGTTGGCGAACCAATTGGAGCATGATGACCTGTTCCAGGGCGTATCGTCCTTGTTGACCGGTTAAGGACGGAATACTCTGCGCCTGTTTCATGTACGCAACAATACTGATCGCATAGTCATCACGCCGCGCCCGCTTAACAGCACCGGCTCTTCATTTTCCATGTCTGCTGTGTTTCGTATGAGCAACAGGACTGAAGAAGAGCGTGATGTCCAATTGCATTCATGGTTTCCTGATGATATTGGTGGACTCCTCTTCTTGCCCCACCAACACGCGAATCCCCATGTCGCGATCCGCAGTACGGATGCGGGATATAGAAGTGACATACGGAAATCCCACCCTGAGGGCTGAATGCAGATTGCGCATTCAGGCATCTTGCCTTCGGCTCCGCTTCCCCCCAAAGGCAGGTGTGTCATGATGCAGCACAGGAAGTCGTTGGAAACCCACATCTATGTCGTCGTGATCTCACAGGAGGGTAGTTTCGTCCGGGCAGCCAGGCGGCTCGGTATGCCACAACCATCGTTAACCCGAAAGATTGCGACGCTCGAGAAAGACCTTGGCGTGCAACTATTCGATCGAAGCTCACGCAGGATCGAGTTGACCAAAGCGGGCAGGCTTTTCATTTCGGAAGCCATCGTTGCCGTACAGTACGCGGAACGTGCGTGGGACCTTGCCAGATATCAGGCGCGGATGGAGCAAGGGCCATTCCGCATCGGTTACTCTCCTTACGTACACAGTGCATTTTCCTCTCAGTTGCAACAACTAACCGTTCCAGGAAGCGATCCGCCGGGTATCGCGATCGAAACCGCATCTACCCCGCAGCTCATAGAGCGTGTTCTGCGGGGTCAACTTCATGCGGCGCTGGGCGTGCAGCCCATCGTAGACAGGGATCTTTCAGTAGAGCCCATAGGACAAGAAGGATGGGCTGTCTGCTTGCCGCGAAATCACATCCTGGCTCAGAAGCCGGCAATCAGTGTGACCGACCTTCATGGAGCCATCGTTTTCTGGTTCCCGTCTTCGATGCACCCTGCGTTCTTTCGCCGTTCCGTGAAATACATCCACAGCCTCGGCGTGTCACCCATCTTTAAGGAGGTGCATGCCAATATACAGGCGATTGAATTCGTGGCGCATGGCTTCGGTCTGGCCCTGTTGCCGCGATCGGCAATTCGGCTGGCACGTAGCGGCATTGTGTTCAAGCTTCTCTCCGACCGTTATCTCAAACTCGAGACTGCACTATTCATGCGAGAGGATCTGAAAGCCGGTCCCTTGCAGGACTTCATCCATGATCTATCTTTCCGGCTGCGGAGGCTTGGTAATGAAATCCAGTGACATACGCGGAACGTCCTTACGCTTGGGCGTTCCGCTGCTTTTCTGCTTTCCCCATTCGACCTTCTCAAGATCATTCAGACTGGATCACCCCGGAGATCAGTTTCAATCAACTGGTATTCTGGAAAGGTATTGGTGCGCTGAATGCGCAGAAGGACTGGAGAACGATGGTGAAGAAACAGGCAGGACGGAAACCCAAGGGAAACTTACTCACTGAGATCGATGCGGCGATCGTTCTCTTGACCCGCGTGCGTGCACTTGCGGCATCCGCATCAGCTGAAGCAGGCGCACAGCCTACGAAGCAGACACCTATTAAGGCGCAGTCCAAACGGACACTCAACGCGGATGCCCGCGAAGCAATTGCCGCGGCGCAACGGAAGCGCTGGGCCAAGGTTCGACGCGCGAAGAAGAAGGCAGCGCGGGCAGCGCTTGCGCAGTAGCAGCCTGCGTCAGGAAGTTCCGACACGCACGAGTTGCTGAACTGCGCGAACGCCATCGATTTTGGCAACATGGACGATCATATCGATGGAGCGCCGGCATTCCTCCTCCACATCGTTGAGCGATACACCACCGGAACCGCGCAGAGCTAACTGCGACAGGCGATGCAGTGCATCGTCGGCTCCATTCGCATGAATGGTGGTCAGCGATCCACGATGTCCGGTGTTGAGTGCATCGACAAAGACGCGCGCCTCCGGGCCACGAATCTCGCCGACGATGATCCGGTCCGGTCGATGGCGCAGCGCCGCTTTCAACAGGTCCGCAAATCCGACCTGGCTCTTGTGCGTATCGAGCTGCGCCTCGGCAGAGATGACATGCGGCTTTCGGATATAGAGTTCTGCCACGTCTTCGAGGATCAGGATGCGATCCTCATCGGGGATGAATCCCGCGATGACGTTGGCTAAAGTCGTCTTGCCAGCACCGGTTCCGCCAGAGATCAATAGGTTGTCGCCACGGCGGACCGCATCGACAAGCTGCTCTGCTTGCTCGGTGGTGAGCATACCGCGGTCGATCAGGTCTTCCATGGTGAAGTCACGCGATGTGAATCGGCGGATGGTTATCATTGGCTGCGGATTGACGACGGGCGGGATGAGCGCCGCCATGCGGCTGCCGTCCGGCAGACGAAGATTCAGGATGGGTGAGTCGGCATCGAGCTTCTTGCCGAAGCGGTTGGCGATCACTTCAAGCCCTGTAAGCAGTGCACCGTCATCAAACCGGATGGCGGGCTGCAAAACGATATGCCCCTTCTCTTCGATCCAGACCGAGCCATCTGGGTTGACCATGATCTCAGACACAGTCTTGCTCGCGAGCAGATGCTCAATGGGTTTCAGGAATGGAATGATGATCTCGAAGCTCACGATAAAATCCTCCTCGGATCGAAGTCGACCCGCTCCTGGTCGAACCAGCTCATGGTGATGGGCAGGAAGTCCGGCTTGAGATAGCAGTAGGTCGGTGGCAGCGGGCTGACGCCATCGAAGGCGACGACCACGGACTGCGCGTTCTTCAGATCGAAGAAGGCCTTCTCCTCGAAGAGCGGCTCCTTATGTTTCTGGTACTGTTTCGAAGCCGAAACGGAGCCTTTGCTGGACGAGGTGCGACCACTGAGCCAGCCGACATTGGCGTTGGTCGAGGATTCGGAAACGGTGTAGCTGATGCGAGTGCGGTCCGCCTTGCCGCACAGCTCCGATGCATACCGGGCTGTTTCTGGATCTGATGTCGTGAGAAAGACTTTGGTGCGAAACGCCTGGAGCAGGGTCTTCATGCCCTCGTTGGGAAGAGCATCTTTGAGGCTGGCGATCGATTGCGTGGCAACGATGGGGATGCATTTTGGCTGCCGGGAGAGAGACAGGAATCGCTCGTCCCCTGTCGGGTTGTCGCCGCCGACCGTGGCGAAGTTCTGGTACTCGTCGCAGATGAAGACAGACGGGCGATAGTGCCGCCCTGGTTCCCGATCCATCCTCGGGATGCGCAGCAGCATAGCCCGCTGATAGTCGATCTTCATCATGGTGCCGATGGTCTTCGCCAGTGCCGGGTTCAGGGCCACAGGGAAATTAAGGCCGACGACTTTCCCTGACTCGATCAGTTCGTCGAACGAAGCCAGAATCTTCCCGCGTGGATCGTCTATGCAGGGCTTGCCCTCGTATAGCTCCCTTGGCGGGCAGAAGACACGGCGCACATCGGGGTCGGTTTCAAACAGCGACAGAAAGACAGCGATGCCCTGAATGATCGACGTCTTGACCTCGGAGCGAAAGAACTTCCAGTGCTCCCAGTACCAATACTGAACACTCAGGAAACGTTGGTGGACCTCGGTGTCGAAGGGCTTCCGCGTATACACAAAGAACTCGGCTGATGTCTCTCGTGTCAGAACAGATTCGAGTGCCTGGGTCCAGCGAATCAGATAAAGGTCCGAATCCTGATTCCATGCGAACCCCAATGGTCCGAGCAGTGATTCATGCTCTCGATACTCATCCTTACTAACCCCGATATAGCTTGCGGTGCTGAAGCGCGAGCCGGTAACGATCAGCATCTCTTCGAGCTTGCCCGCGCTGATGACGGTGCGGAAGAGATCGACCATCGTGAGGTATCCGTCGCGGATGCGATGCAGCATGATCACGTATCGGACGAGGTCGGTGTAGGATTGCTGCCAGAATGGTTCTCGGCCCTTGCCCCAGATCGAGGTAATGATGGAGGCAATGTTGAACGCCTGGGCATAAGCGTCGAGCGAATTATTGAGGGGGTTGTAGCGGATGTCGCCATCGAGCGAAACCTCAACATAGTCCTGTTCCCGCCCGCACCATTTGAGGATGCGCTGAAGCTGGCGGCAGAGATCCCCCTTAACCTCAAGAACGATGCCGGAGAGCTTCCGCTTCGGGTCGTGGGCCATGAAGGAGAAGAGTTGCCGCATGGCCGGCAGGATCAATCCATACGTCTTACCTGAACCGATTGAGCCAAACGACGCGATACCTGTATAGAGGCCACGCTCCGGGATCGAGAGCCAGGACGGGAAGGCACTCGCGCTCGGGATGAGTTGGTTGTGGATCTCTCCCAGGACCAGGGACAGTTCCGCACGGGTACGCGGATCGGGATAAGGCGGCAACGAACCGGCTGCCAGTTCCTGTTCATTTCGATAGAGATGGACGTACATGAGCGAGAAGAGCATGGAGAATGCAATGAACGGCGTGGAGTAGAGAAAGAAGTCATAGCTCCATGCGATGCCGTGGAAGATTTGCGGGCGCTCGTATGCGATCAGGCGGAGCATCGCATTCGCTTCGTCGAGTGGAAACAAGGTGTTGAGAAGGATGCCGCAGGTCGCACTCAATCCTAGCGAGAGCAGGAAGCGGTAGGCGACCAGCGGACGAATGATTTGTTGCAGCCATGGAGATGAACGCATCCAATTACCCTCCCGTTATGCGTGATTGATTGCGGCCGTTGTGGCAGGTTCCGGTCTCGATACGTTGTCTGCGCCTGACTTGGCCGGAGCGACTGCGGGCTTCGTGCTGCTGGCGGACCGCACAACATTCGCAGCGGAACTCGCCTTGAATTTCTGGAAGTCTTCCTCCTGCGTCAACGCGAAGCGCAGAAGTTCATTCACGATGTAGTTGGATTCGTTGTTCGACCATTTTGCCAATAGCTCGATGTCTTCGGCGATGGCCTGGTCGATGGAGGATTGCAGCTTCGTGCGCCGTATTCTGCTGATACCGTGGTCCAGTTTGAATTTGCTCATGAGGTTCTCCTGTCGATGATGTTGTGATCCAGTCTGTATCTGTTGCGGATGCGCTAAAGATCAGCGATTGCTTCTGAACTGATCCGGTTCGTATCCAGCTCAGCTCGGTGAAATATCTACGTTGAATAGAAGTGTGCTGAGGGGGGAGCGACCAGCGCGGCGTCAGCCGTCGCGAAAGGTGCCGTGGCACCGGGGTCGCTCCCCCCTCGGCACATACTCTCGTTCACCCATCACCTCCTCCAAGTAGTTGTTTTTGAATGACTTCTTCCTTGAAGAGCAGCCGCCCACTAGACCCGTCGCTAGACCCAAGCTCCGGCTTGGATTGGCTCTCGAATTTGAAGTGATGGAGCGGGTAGCGATAAGGCAGGATGATCTCAGTGAACTTTCCATTCGGTCCCTGCTGCAGAAATCGCTGACGAATTCGCTCCGCGCTGGTCGTGCCGGTTTCCCATGCCGAGACAAGCGCCTCGTGTTCGAGCGTCACATAGATCGATTCGCCTTCATGAAGTACGGCAAGATCGCGCAATGTGAGAGGCCGCTTTCCAGTGCCGGCGTTTTCCCGTGCACGGAGGTATTCGAGGAAGTGATCGACACCGCTCGGCGTCATCGGCGTTACGCCGAGCGCTCGCGCCTCCGGGTAGCGGGCAGCGAATAGCGTGCGGGCGCGCTCGAAGCTCTGATTCGAGTCGACGATGTAAAGCAACTCGAAACTCGCGAGCGCGGCAAAGACAGCGTGGTACCGACTGACAAACTTTTCAAAGCTACTGGTTGAGAGCGCACCCTCGTCGAAAAAGGTGAAGCAGGGAACGTCCTTAATGAGGATAGGAAGTTCGTCAGCAAAGTCCACGCCGCGCGAACGCGGGAGAATCGCTTCACTCAAGCCGAGAACCTGGGTGAAATAGCGGATCTTTGATTCCGCCGTATCGAGTATCGTCGCGTTGAGATGATCGAGGACGAAGTCGAGCAACATGAGGCGAGACTTGATCGCAGCGTCGCCCTTCAGGCGCCGATGGTGCGAAGCGCCGAGTCCGGCTGCAGCGTACACCTCGACCGAGATGAGGTGGTAGACAAAGCGAGCCTGTCCGCAGGCAATGCTTTGGATATGACCGAGCGCGAAGGCCCGGCGCAGGAACTGCTCGGCCAGAGCGCCACGGCCACGTTCGATAAAGCGGACATACTGGCGGCGCAGGAAGTACCCCGAGTGCAGCGCGGCCAAGTACAGGAACACGGCTTCACGCTCCGTGTACCCCACAGACTGCAGCACCGGAATGGGATCGTAAGAGAGGTTCATAGGTCGAGAATGTCCCGCATCATGTCGTGATCGTCTTCGATCTTCGCGCTAATGCTGGAGCGGTCCGCTCCGGCGGCATAGGCGCGGAAACCTGCCTGCGCCTTGGCGCGCAGGTGACTGCGCCGATAGGCGGCGGTGAGAACTTCGATGTCTTCGTGACCACCGACGCGAGAACCCTGGTCTTGATCCTGTCTGGCATCCTGATTCCGAGTGCTTTCCACTTCACGGTCGAACTCGATGCGGGCATCGGGAATCTGGATCTTCCCGTTAACAAAGGGCAGCTCCTGTTTCTCCGCGACCTCCTTCTTGATTTCGCTCATGCCGCGTTTGGGATCGGCTTTGCGGACGCGGTAAATGTCTCTCTGGACATCGGCTTTGATTTCAAAGTCGAGCTTGACGCGGAGATTGCTGCCACCATCGCTCTCGATCCGCCGAGCCGCATCGCAGTAAGCGCGGTAGATGAGTGAGTCGTGTTCGATCTCCCGCGGCTTGACGAAACCGTAGTAAACGGTTTGTCCTTGCGGAACTTCACCGCTCCTGTTCAGCCATGCACGGCCATCGCGAGTCAGCGTGGCGACCTCGACGCGTTCGATCTGGCGACGGGTCCCGTCGCGGCGAAGATTGATGTGCCGGGTTTCGACCAGCCCTTTCGAGCGCAGGTAGCGGAGATCTTCATCGAGCTTTCTCTGCTTGCCGTCATAGAGGTTTTGCGCAAGGTCGCCGGTGCGAACGGCGCGGAACCGCCCCAGTTCCAGCATGGTTTTGCGTTCCTCAGGTCTGAGTTGCATGCCGATGGTTTGCGCGGGGATGCGATCACGCCGTGTGCGCCGGTCGTCGGCAACCTCGCGCGAATCTTTAACTCTTCGGGAGCTTGTTGATACCTCGCGCTCGCGCTGCGGAGACTGAGAAGGTGAGCGCGGCGCCGGGCCGTGATTGAGCCGGTACTGGCTGGCGCGCTCTTTGAGTGACTGAATATGCTGCTGAACAGGATGAGGCTCTGGCTGCTTTGAAACCTCCTGCCTCGGCGTATCAGGCTGGAGTTCGCGGCGACGCGGGAGATCCTGGGGAATATCGATTCTCATTCATCCTCCTCATCCTCGCCATGCTCGAGAGGTGCCGGCGAAAACTCGATCGCTGTTTGATCGGGCGACGATCTCGCCGCCTTCTTTCTTGCGCGGCCAGCAGCAGACGAGGACGTCGATGGCTCCCCCTGAGTTGGCGTGGTCTTCGGTTTCTGGCCGACCACACGACGCACGTCGTAGTCGGCGACGCAGGTGAACTTGTCCATCTCTTTCTCCGCTTGTTCGCGCAGTTTGCGGACCTTCGCGACAAGGTCGGCACTCCGGTCGAGGTAAGAGTCGTCGGTTTGCATGGCTATGACGGTTCCTCCTCATCGCTGAAGCGAGACAAGATCTCTTCGGATAGCTCACTCTGTCCCGTATGGATCTCCTGGTCGAGATGCCGGAGCTTGCGACCGGTATCTCGCAGGAAGAACTTGCGTTCAATCCAGATGGTCAGGCCGAGCAGGTTGGCGAAGAGCAGAGCACAGTAGAGAGCGATGCTTTGGAGGTAGGCGTGGAGGATTAGGGTGCGCCACGGTACCAGGAAGCGCAGTTCGTGGCTTAACCAGAAGCCAAGCGCGAGGAAGATGAGCGTGGCGACAAATGCGGCATTGGCGATCATTGGTATCCTCTCTGCCGCGATGAAAGAGCGGCGTGTTCAGAAAGAGAGCGGAGAGGCCGTAGCCTCTCCGCGACAAGGAGCACATAGAGCTTTAGCCGTGGTACTCCTCAATGACACCGACGGTCGGAATCTCCAGTCTGCGAATCTGTGTCGCATGGATCTCATAAACTGGATTCGTAAGGTTCAGCGAAGCATAGCGCTGAATCGCGATTTGCCCATCGACCTCGACATACTCGCCCTGCTTCATGCCGCGTGTGAAGCCGCAGAAGAACGGTCCTGGGCAGACCACGCGATACCATGCGGTGCGCGAGATCCACTCGTTGGCGGGCCGCCACCACACGCCAGACTCCACGCACAGTGTGAGCACGGAATAGGCATCGTCGGTAATGCCGTCCGAAGAGGGCGCTTCGGCGTCCTTGCCGAGAAAGCCGCGTAGCTTGATGGTGTTCTCGAAAAGATTCATGGTTGCACCTCCTGGGAGGAGAACGCGGCCTAAGCCGCGTCCTCCTCGGTGATCGGCTCAGCGTCGAGGTTATCTTCGCGTGAGCTCTCAGGCTGCGCCAGCTTGCGAACGATGTTGGCGCGAATCTCCCAACCACGGCGCTTGACCGTGGTCTTCTTCTTGCCATCGCCGACCTGAGCATCGTACTCGGTCGAGCGCAACTCGCCTTCGATCTCCACGTAGTCGCCCTTCTTCAGGCCTTTCGCGTGGTCGGCGGGCTTGCCGAAGGCGACAATACGATGCCACTCGGTGTGGTTCACCCACTGGCTGGTCTGCTTGTCCTTGTAGCCGGACTTGGTGGCGAGCGACAGAATCGTAAAGGTCCGCTGCTGTTTGGTGGCGATGTTCTCGGCATTCTTACCGAGGTAGCCTTTCAGAGTAACGGTGTTGGTGTAGAGTGCCATTGCTTTTCTCCTGTTTGAATTTGCCCGGATTACCCTCGGGACACTCTTGCGCGAAGCGACGCGAGTGCGCCCCGCTCCCAAGGCAAGAGCTGCATTTTCCGGAGTGGGGACCCAACGCATCTGGTTGGGGGAGGAGTCCGGGAAAAGCAGAAGCTCGCAGTCCGCAGAATCGGGGTCCCCGGCGCGCGGTCTGTGCGTGACGGGGTGATGTGGCGCGGGAAAAGCGCCGAGCGAGTGACCGAGGGTGAGCAGGGAAAATACGGGAGAATTGGCTCTCTATGAGAACACTTGCCTGAAGGGCGGTGCCTATATAAGGATGCCGATGCGACCACACGGCAGTGAAACCATACCCTGCGGCTTGCCATGCTTCCGACTGCAAAAGCAGTGAGCGGGTGGACCGCACGTTCCAGTGCTTCGCATTGTCTTCCGCGTCCCGCCATGCGAAGGGTTCGCGCCAGGGCGACGGAATCGAAGGCCAGGTGCACCGCCTGCGCGACGGATCGGCGAGGTCATGTATAGACCCGCATGCTCGCACTTGTTGGGAGGTCCGCACTAGCATTGCTCGTACTCGCGTCCGCCGGCTCACGAGGACCTCCGCGAGACGATCTCCTGGACTGCCGCGATGCGTTGTCCGATCCAGCGCATGACTGGGACAGCCATAGAATTGCCGAGAGCGCGGTAGCGCGGACCATCGGCAGCCAGCTTGCCGCGATACTCGACGAGAGTGTAATCGTCGGTGAATCCTTGTAATCGCTCACACTCGCGTGGGGTCAGGCGCCGCACAGCCATCCCCTGTTGCGCGACCGTCGTCGAGCTGTTCTCGATGCTGCCTGGCGCTTTCGTGCGGATGCTTCCCGCCACGTCGGTCGGAGTAGCTGTACTCGCAGTGCCGTCGCTGCCATGCAAAGTGAAGGCGACAGCTACTTGTCCGCCGCCATTGGCATGACTGCTCTCATGTCCCATTCCGCGCAGCGTGGGAGCGATCTGATCTACGTCTGCTCCATAGTCCTTCGCGGAGAACGCAACATAGCTGTTGCTGCTACCACCAGACGCGGCACGTACGCTAGCGGCGTCTGCCGGTTCTGGCATGGCTCCACCATCGCGCCCACGCAGGTTGAAGGCAAGGGGCAATAGTGCGAAGCTATCAGAAAGATCCCGGACGGAAGAAGCTTCATAGCGCGTGCTCAATGTCCCCGCGACCAGCGGCACACCGCGCCCGGTGCCGTCTTCGCTCGCATCGAAGCCGTTGGCGGAAAGCGAATGCGTGATGAATGTTTCGGTCTCGAAGTCCATGCGGCCTGACGCGCTGGCGCAGGCATTGGCGGCTGTCGCCACGTCGATGGGACCCGAGGTGTTGTTCCCGCCGAACGCAAGTTGACGGATCAGGCCGCCGTCGAGATCGAAGTCTGTTCCGAGGCCGCCACCACCATGAGTGCGTGCGCCAATGGTGGGGGCAACGTCTTTCCGCGCTTCCCGGCGCGGCGGAGGATTCCCCGACAGGCACGACTGCTCAAATAGAACCGCCGCGGCAGCTCGCCAGTCTCCAAGATGTCCGACAACAAAGACGCGGCGCCGTCGTTGGGGTACTCCGAAGTATTGAGCGTCCATGACTCTCCACGCGACGCCATACCCGAGTTCGACCAGCATCCCGAGGAAGGCTCCAAACGTCCGTCCATCGTCAATCGACAGGACACCGGGGACGTTCTCCCACACCACCCATAAGGGCCGGAGTCGATCAGCAAGTCGAGCAAATTCGATGGTGAGGTTGCCACGCGGGTCATCCAGTCCGGCTCGTAACCCTGCGATGGAGAAAGACTGGCAAGGTGTTCCTCCGGCCAGAAGGTCGATTGTTCCCACATCATGTTTTCCAATCCTGGTGAAGTCGCCGGCATTGATCACAGCCCCGTCGGCGGGCAGAGCAATGACGTTGCGAATGGCTGCCGCGCGCCGTTTCGCCTCTTTCCTGTCCAAAGCGTCATGCGGACTCGGCATAAAGATGGGCCGCGACGCGCGGTAACGCGAGCGCAATAGCCAGCAGCAGAAGGGATCGATCTCGGCGAACATCGCCGGTTCCCAGCCGAGCGGCTGCCACGCCACCGAGACCGCTTCGATTCCTGAGCAGACGGAGAGATACCTCACGCGGCACTCCGGGGCTGCGGCCCACGCTTACGTGCGCAGAGCGTCTGAAGCGCGCCGAGGATGTGTTCCATTGAGGTGTTGCGACCATACAGCACCATGTCCGCGTAGCGGACGGGCGCAAGGTCGCCGGCACGGTCGACCAGTAACAGGGGCATGTGGCCCGCGACTTCGAGAATGCGATGGACCAGACGCCCGGCAAGGTCACCCTGCTGCGCATGGATGAGCACGCAGCAAGCGAACACCGCGCCGGAACTTCCAGCGAGCAGTGCGGCGTCCGCACAACCTTCGATGGCAATGACCTCGTAGGGATGCAGGCGCAGCGCAAAAGCTGTTGCAGATAACAACTCGGCGTCGGCGCAGTAAAGCAGGATGGGCTTCTTTGGTTGCATGACATCTAGCTCCCGAATGCCTGGTCTTCGTGGACGTAGCTGATCACGAGGCCGAGTGGGTTGGTAAGCAGCATGGCGTTTAGTACTTCATCGCGGAATCCATAGACGACGTTCGCGGTCCAGCGTTCACGGCTCTGCTCCTGCTGATCGCCAAGTGAATAGAAGACCTTCTCGAATTCGATGTGGGCGCGATACGGGGCTTGCCGCGTATCGTCAAGCACCACGGCCTTGATCTCGATGTCCACATTCGGCGCGCTGGGATCGAGCAGGAACGTCTCCAGAGTTTTGGCTTTGGTGACGCGCGCCAGGGTTGCGGACTGCAGCTCGTTCGAGAAGAAATTCAACGACTCGGCAAAGCCCCGCTGCAAGGTGGCGTGATTGCGCCCGTAGTAAAGCTGCGCCCAGCGCGCCAGATAGTATTTGCTGACGCGCTCGACGGGGACCTTCGAGAAGTCGGCATAGTTCACGACCTGGCCCCGCCCGATGTCCGAGACCGAGATGACGAGCGGCTTCAACCGCAAGGCAGCGGTCTGGGCGCGGTAGAGGAGCGCAAGCAACGCGAGCGCGACCATAGAGAGAACCAACACTGCTACCTTCAGGTAGGTGTTGGTGACAACGGGTTCCGCATACAGCTCCAGGAACCTGTGCCCGGCATCGGTGGTTACAAAGTTTGTCTCTGTCATGGTGTCATTTCCCACTGAGGTCTACCCAGGTTCCGGCGCGTCCACTGAGGATCGCGCCTGTCAGTTCCGGTATCTTGTGGAGGCCGTAGATGCAGACGAAGGCCAGCGTGAGCAAGGCGGGCAGCAGCGTCACGATGTTCGAGAGCGAGAGCGTACCGATCACACCGAACATCCCGACAACCACCTTCGAGAAGATGAAGACGAGGGCCGAGGCCACCACCTGGTAGAAGCTGAAGCCGATGAACGCCTTGAACCATCCCCAGAACAGCCAGTCCAGCTTGGGCACGATGAACCAGGGGATGAAGATCGGCCCAATGAGCACGCAGACAGCCGTCGCAACATAGCCATAGGCGATGACAGCGAAGACAAACGCCTGCATGACCATCAGCGCGAGGCTTGCGATCATCCAGGTCAGGTCTTCGGAGAAGCTGAAAATGCCCGGAGGTGCACCTAACTGCTGCTCGGCGGCGGTGATGGCATCGACGATCTGCTGCGTGTTGTCAGCCTGAATCTGCGCAGAGAGTTGTATGGCCTCTTTGGTGATGAGATCGCTGAAGCTATAGCCGACACCGGGAATCGGTGACGAATAGTAGGTAAGCATCCCCAGGCCGAAGGCGATCATCAGGATCAGGTCGGCAAACTTCGCGAAGTGAAATCCGCCTCCATGTCCCTGCGCAGCGGACAGCGCGGATTTCACGCCGAACCAGACAATGAGGATCACGGCGAGGCCACGGAAGATGTCGAGTCCCGTGGCCTCAATCGCCGCGCTCCTGGTGGTCAGCAGGTCATTGATGGCCTGCGACAGAAAGGTGAAATAGCTCTGGGACATGGCCTACCTTCCCGTGGGGCTGAGAGAAATGGACTGAATCGCATTGGAGATTCCGCTCGTTGTCTGCTGCATCACGTTCGAGAAGTTCTGCTGGAAGTAGATCGCGTTGTTAATGGCTCGGTTCTGCGCGTCGATCTGCTGTTTCTGGGCGACCAGCTGTTGCTGGATAGAGGCCATGAGGAGTTGGTTCGTATCCTGCTGCGAGTGAATCTGAAGCAATGTCGCCGAGTTGATCTTGCCGAGCAACGCGGCCTCTGTCTGCTGACTGGAATCCGTCGAAAACGTGTCCATATCGAGATTGGAGAGCTTGGTTGCGAACGCCTGCTCGTCGGTGCGGATGGTGCCGAGAGTGGCAAGCGTATTCGTGGTGGTCGTCTGCGCAAGCTCCGACGTGGCGTACTGGTTGGCGACCGTGGCCTGGGTGCGCGAGTCCAGTGACGAGTAACTCCCGGACGGGAAGCTCTGCGCCTGCACGTAAGCGTTCTTGTACCCCTGCTGCGCATTGGAGAGCGCGCCGTAGTTGAGCGCGTTCACTAGTGCGGAGGTATTGCCATAGGTATTCGGCGGCGCCTGCAGACTGGTCCACTGCGACCAGTCTGCTCGATAGCGCGCGCCCAGATTTTGCGGCAACTGCGACATCTGGTAGGCCAGGTTGTACATGGTAACGATCTGATTGCGTGTGGCGACGGCGGTCGTGTAAAGCTGCGATCCCTGCTCGATCTGTTGGATAGCGTGGGCGCTCTGGGTAGGGTCGTATACGATGCCGGAGCCGAACTGCGCGTGCGCGGCAGGCGCGAGCAGTGCGGCAAAGGCGACGAGAGAAAATGCGAGTCTGCTATGCATTGAGTTGCTCCTTTTACGAAAGGTGCGCGCGGCGCGTCAGCGGCCGTGCAATAAAGGTTGTTTGTTAGCGCGACGTGCATCGGTTAATGCGCCATAGTGATAAGGCGATGGCTTCGGCGGGCGCGAGGGAGAGGCGCAGCCGAGCACAAGCGCAAGAAGCGCGAGCGAAGCAAAGCGCATCACATCACCCCCGGCATATCGTGGTTCTCATACGCAGGCAGAAGCATGTCCTGGGTGATATAAACCTTGATCCGGTGGCCTTCACGGATGGTGATCGTTGGTGGGATGTTGATGAAACGATCGAGCACGTTCGCGCTCGACTGCGAAAGACTGGAAGCGATGCCGGACTTATATGCTTCTGTACCGGACTGGTTGTAGCCGGCATTGTTATTACTTGCTTGGGCTGCTCCGGCAATGACACCCAGCGCAATCGACGCGCCGAATATCTCGACGTAGTGGTTATTCACCTTGTCCTTAAGTCCGGTGGCTCCGGCCTGATCGAGACCGTGAAACTGGTCGAGATCGACGGAGTAACCATCGGGCATCAGCAGGCGATGAAAGGTGACGGCGAGGCGTTTTGCCCCAAGGCCAGCGACCCTCTGCACGTCACCGAGGATGAACGTGCCCTCGGGAATCAGCATGTGCTGCCGGTCTTGGCTATAGATGGGGTTGGTCACCATGACCTTCAGCGGCCCGGCAAATTCACCGTCCAGACGATTGACTAGCACCGTGTCGATGGTCGTTCCCTCGAAGACAACGAAGGGTTGACCGTGCGCGGAGTTCACGTTTACCTCCGGCGCACGTTTCTTATCAGTTGCGGTGGTGGCGGCCTGAGGCAAGCTCACAGAGCGAGCCAGAGCATTGTCACTGCTGGCGGTGGATTCCGCCGATGGGTGCGAAGTGCCGCCATCGGCGGAGACGAGGTTCGACGCGAAGCGAGCCTTGAAGGCTAGCGCCTTTTCCGCATCCGCGACTGGATCGCGGGGCGGCTCCGTGGACTGTGCCGCCACGGGCGGCGGCAACTGCGTAGCAGGCGACGCGACGCCTGGCTGTGCGGCATTGGCTGCAGACCCGATACCCCCAGTAGTTAGCGGTGCCGTACCACCTCTCTGCGCTGCGGTCTGCTGGCTCTGGCGCTGATCCGCGCTGAGGTCCTGCTCCAACTCCTGAATCTTCCGCTGGTTCGCGTCCGTAGAGGCTACTGTAGGTGACGACGTTGCCTCTTTCGACGTGGGCTTCGGGTGATTCTTCGAGAACATCACCGCAAGCAGAATCAACACCGCGAGCCCTGCCACGACATAACCCTGCGCCTGTTTGGGCACCACGCCTTCGGGCAGGATGCGCTTGTCGCGGACTGCCGGAGTTGGCTGCTGCTGTGCCTGCGCGCCCTGGTATTCGGGGGATGGTGGCGCGTTGGTTTGTTTTTCCTCTGCCATCGCCACACCTATTTCGCTTTCCGCTCGAAGGAGAGCTTGTGCTTTCCGATTTCGAGATAGCCGTTATCAACAACCGTTGGGATGACATAGGTGCCATCCTTCAACTGGAAGGTGATGAGATCGGGCTTGCCGTCCTTCAGCTCGTAGATGGAGAACTTCTCGGCTGCCGACGACTTGATGTAGGTGAACTTGTCGTCGTGGTAGATGGCGGAGACGTCGAACGGGCTTTCGTTGTGGTAGACGTAGTCGAACTTCAACGCCTGCGTGGGGTACTCTGAGCGGAACAACTCGACAGCAGTGGCGGCGCGGGTCTGCGCCATCTGCGCCGCAGTGCGGGCAGCATCCACCTCACTGGCCGGCACGAGCTGCCGGACGCCATTGGCGGCGGCCAGCGAGGACGGGTCGGATGGCTCGATGACGACCTTCAGGTCGGGATCGCCGGACTCGACATCGTCCAGCGTGAATGAGTACACCGTGCCCTTGTCGGTAATCAGGTTGAGGTTGGAGTGGATGCCTTCCTTCGCAGGATGCAGAAAGCAGTAGTTGCCTACGGCATCGATGATCCAGAAGTCCTTATCGCCGGTGGCGACCTCCATGATCTTTTCGGTGCCGGGGAGTTCGATCAGCGTGGTGTAGCGCATTTTTGCGCGCACACTCACGATGTCGTTGGCGTGGTATTTGACGATGCGGGCCTGTTGCTGACCGTGGGCAACGGTCGCAACCAGGCCCAACACTAGCGGGAGGATAGGAGAGCGGTTCATCGATTCACCTCATGCGGATTTTGGGTTTGTGTGGGGTTGGGGTAATCGTGGGCGAGCCGGATCAAGCCTTGTTCCGGCCCGAAGCGGGCGAAGTAATCCTGCTTGCGGATGTTGTCGCGAGCGTTGTTGGTCGCCATCCAATAGCCGAGAGCATCGACTTCGAGCACCAGCTTCTTGGTGCCACGCGGTTGGATCAGCAGCAGCTCGCGTTTCGGCACCAGCGACTCCAGCAACTCAAGCTGGGTGTCGTTCAACTGGAAAATCTCGGCGTAGAGCCTGCGGTCGATGTTCGGATTCGACAGGAAGATTTTGGTGGGGCAGGACTCGTTGACGATGTGCAGCATGTCGGAAGCCGCCAACTCCACGACCGATTGCGTCGCCAGCACCATGGCTGCGTTCTTCTTACGCCAAGTTTTCTCTGCCCTGGTAATCCAATCTCGAATGGTTTTGTTCTTGAGAAATATCCATGCCTCATCAATGACAAACATCTTGAATGTCGCCGTATTCGCAGGCTTCTCAATCTCTTGCGACGCCCGCTGCAACACGTAAAACAACAGCGGTTCCAAGATGTCGGGGTAATCCGACCACCCATCGAAGTTAAAAGTCTGGAAGCGCGAGAATGTGAGTGTGTCCTGGGGATTATCGAAGAGATGGCCGAACTGACCGGCCCCCGAAGAGCCGAATCTTGTCCAGCGGTGCAGCCGCTCTCCGAGAGGCCCGAGAATGGACGCGAAATTGGTGATCGTCCGTATCTCGGCGGGCAACTTGTAAGCGCGCGCGATCGCAGCGAAGAGCGCCTTCTCATCCTCTGGGGTCAACTCATAGCGTCCACCGGCCTCGATGAGCACCCGGAGAAACAGATACAGAAAATTCATGTTCTCGTGTGTGGCCGCAAGCGAAAATGGATTGATCGTGAAGCCGGGATTCTTCAGGCCGACGTTCAAGTACGTGCCGCCGAAGGCCCGCGTCAGCGTTTCGTAGCTGCCGCCCAAGTCGAAGATGAAGGTTAGAGGATCGTATTTCTGCACGGACTGAAGCAGAAAGCTGGTGGCGAAACTTTTGCCTGATCCCGTGGCTCCGAGCATGAGCGCATGGGCCACGTCGCCCGAGTGCATGTTCATGTAGTACGGCGTGCCGTGAGTCGATTCGAGAACAGCGAGGTACTCGCGTTCGAGATGAGGGTTCCACTGGTTGCCGCTATCTACGGTGAACAGGAATGACAGGTCGGCATAGTTGGAGTTGAGCGCCCATTGCTTGCGAAGGTTGAACTGCTTGTTGCCGGGCACCGTGGCGAAGAACGCATTCAAGAGGTTGTAGCGTTCCTCGTAGAGCAGCCCGTCGTGCTGGGTGAATAGCTTTTGAAACTCGGCCACTGCCTGCTCCACCTTCGCGCGGTCCTCGTCATAGATCACGACGGACAGCGTGAACTCGCCGAAGGACTTGCCTTCCATGCCCATCGCCGTGAGCGCATTGCCCAGCTCCATCACTGCCGCTTGTTTGGAGTCATCGACCAGTTCGTCATGCGGACCGGTGTTCTGCCGGTCCTGAAGATTCGAGACGAAGCTGGTCTTGGAGTTGTGATGATGCCGGCGTCGTGATGCAATCTCTTTGCGGGATTTTGCATTGTCCACTGGATGCCACTCGGTGACGACGTGGAAGTTGGCCGGGATGTCGAGCAGGCCATTGAGGATCAATGGCCGGGTCTCGCAGGGAAGCTCCTTTAGCGTGAGGACGCGGACGTAATCGTCATCCATGCGCAGGTAGCCACGATGCGCTTCCAGTTCGGAATCGCACATTTGCCAGTCGAGATGGCGCGCACCGTAGAGCCGCGCATTCTGAAACTTCGAGGGGCGGAAGTTTACGAGACGGCGCAGTATGCGCAAAGTCTCCTCCGCCCCTGGCAGCTCGACCGTCATCAGGTCGTTAAGCTGCCCACTCAAACTGTTGACCTTTTGCTGCAGCCGCAGCCGGTCGCGTTCGATCTGCTCATAGATCAGCATTCGTTCCTTGTTGCCGGAGAACAGGGCGCGCAAATCGCGCAGCGACGAGTGTGGCTGCTTCGGCAATGCGGCGACCGCGTGCAGCATCCCGGTTTTCTGGTAGCTGCCATCGATCATGACGACCCAATAAAGATCGATGGAATAGAGCCGGTCCGCTTTGGAATGCAGAAATGCGCTGCGCTGTTCTACAGTCGCGCGCACCAGCGGGTTCTCATACTCTGCATGGGGAATTGCGGGCCGGTTCCGCTTGAATAAAACCTGGTACAGCCGGCACTTGTCATCAAGTGAGCGGAAGGCCGCTTCGAGGCGCTGGACCGCGTAATCGCGGCCAGCGTGGTTGAGACTCTCGTAATCAATTCCGCCAATACGGAGCGCGGCACCGAGGTCGCCTGATTTTGTCAGAAACGAGTGTTCGTCCCAAAAGCCGTACAGGTTCACCTGGGCGGCGAATGATCCCGCTTCCTTCCAGCCCTTCGTAATGTCGTCAACTTTGACCATCGTGCCTCGCAATGCGTATCTCTGTGTCGTCGGCCTTCATGGGGTCGTAGCGTCTACGGAACTTGCCGGAGTTAAAAAGCACGCGCAGAATCTCCACATCATGCTTGGTTGCAATGCGGGCAATAATGATGCCCACGACGAACAGGCCGATTCCGCCGAGCAGCGAATGCAGCAGGGAAAAGATGGCGCCCCCGGAGATCAGAGCGACGAAGAACAGTCGCCGCTCCGCTCCGAGGACAGTCAACGGACGGTTCATGGCCTTGAATACCGGACTGACCCTCGCGTCCGCTGGCCTAGACATGGATCACCTCCTCTCTAGCTTGGAAAGAGCCAAGCCATGAAATTGACTGCGCCTATAGCCATACCCACGCCGAAAACGATCCCGGCGATGGTCTTCTTGGACTGGCCTTCGCCGTAGGCGAACATCAGGCCCCCGACGACGATGGCGACCAGCGACAGCCCGGTCGCAATCGTTCCGGTAAAGGCGGTTTTGAGTACGTTGACCGCGTTATCCCACGGATCGCTGCCAGTGCTTTGGGCATACACAGGCAGTGCCGCGAGGAGGAGCAGGGACGGAAGCGCAAGTCTTCGCGCATAGCTGCTGAATTGCCGGACGCGTCGTCGTTTCGATGAAAGAGTTGTTTGCATAGGGCTCCATTTCAGTTGCTGTTTTTTAGGGCGAGTGGGACTCGTCGTGCAACGTCATGGAGCGAAGGTAAGGCTGAAAACTACCCGCGACCCATATCATTTCCGACCGACCTATTCAGTTTCGACATAGATTCGAAGACACACTTTGTTGTCGATGGGACACAGCCGAAAGGAAGACGTGAGGAAATCATCTATACGCCGCGCGTGCGCGGAGAGCATGGCATTCCCACGATGGACAGCAAGGAATCCGCGGGCACGGCGCGGGTCAAGGCTGCGATAGTCACAGCTCAGATGGGCGGTCGCCTTGAAGCGCGGCGGGCGCGCGGGCACACTCCATCACGGAGTGGGAATGCCGGAAGATGTGGATCGTCTGGCGATCCTCTCTCTTACGCGGATCAATCGCGCGCACGCCTGAGCGAAGTAGGCATCATCGAGTTCAATGCCGATGTACCTGCGGCCCGTCAGTGCGGCGGCTGCGCAAGTGGAACCAGAGCCAGCAAAAGCATCCAGAACGATTTCGCCTGGCAGTGAGAAGCTGCGGATGAGCGAGGCCAGCACCGGAACTGGTTTCTGCGTCGGATGCAGCTTGTTACCGCTATAGGGCATATCCATGACGTCGGCTAGCGGCTGCTTCGGAAGCGGCGGTCTACCCTTCGCGAGCAGGAATCCTTGCTCATGCTGATACCGAAGGAACCTGCTCTTCGAGCTATAACTCTTACGAAACACGATGTGTCCGACAGGTTGAAAACCCGCGTTGCGCCACGCTTCGAAGAATGCATCGATCTTCGTCCATCCGTAGAAGCAGAGCATCAGGCGGTTCTGCTTGAGGACGCGAAATGCTTCCGACATCGCTGGCTTCAACCAGTCTGCGTTGACGTCGTTCTGAATGGAGCGCCCCTCACGGTCGTGATAGTTCACGAGATACGGCGGATCGGTGAGCACGAAGTCGACGCTGTTGTCCCGCATCTGACGCATCACGTCGACGCAATCGCCGTGAAGAATCCGGTTGGTGAAGCTGCTCTGCTCGGTATGAACTGTGGTTGCCATCGCTTTGAATCTCCTCTGGTCCCGCGTCTCTGAAATCACCCGGGACACACCGCGCGAAGCGATGCGAGGGACCCGCCTCCCAAGGCAAGCGTGTGCTTTTTCGGGAGTGGCTCGAAAATGTTTCGCGTTCGGTGCGGAAGATTTTTGAGAGGGTACCGAAACCCGGACGGGCGGCGTGAGCCGAAGCAGAACACGCGCAGTCCGCCAGGGCGGCGGAAATGGCCCGAAGCAGTGTCCGGGGGATGCGCAGGGATGCGGGGCCAGAAGACTAGGGAGATAGATGGAAAACGCCGCGAATCATAGGGACACGCCACCATGGTTCTCGCACGGCCGTTGCCCGAAAAGTCACGAGGCGACTCAACTGAAATGCATCTCACTCAGGGCCATTCTTGAGACAGCAGAGCCATAATCATGAATTGACTGCTCTGGTGTTTGCCGATCGTAGCCATTGTAAAACGCCGCGGAATCCCGATCGTCACTCAGAAACGTTGTAGCAACCACTCCCGTCGATTGGGGAGATCTAGGGTTGTGCTCTATCCACGATTCGAGGTTTTCTTCTTTCTGGCTATTGGCAAAGCTGCCCTTTTTCAGATCGACGAGTTTGCATTACTCGACGCTTCTAGGGCCTATCAATGGTTGCAACTGAATCCTTACGTAGTGTTGCTGTTGCAATTTCATTGATCAAAAAGAGTCTAGCCATCACCCACGTTTAGCGACCAAGATTGTGTCGCCATCTCTCAGCTCGGCGCGGTAGGTCTTCTTATCGGTAAGGTAGACGATCTTATGGCCCGCGTCGACGGACGGTTTCATATTAGGCCGGTGCGCCATATGCGGTGAAAATCCGCCTTTGCGGAGCGCATCGGCCTGAGTCTTGGTAAATGTCTGGTCATCGACCTTCGGTAGCTTCAAGACCGGTCCGCCGACCGCCAGAAATTGGTCGTCCCAATCAACGCCGATCCACCCGCTTCCTGCAGAAGGTTGCGATGCATGTGCGATGAGCACACTCGAGTCGATCAACGCTCTTGGTATGAGGCCGAGCTTCGTTCCTACATCGGTCATCAGTGCGTTCACGTCAGCGATGGTCTGGATAGAGCGTATGTGGAGCGACGTGAGAGGATGGCCGACACCACTCAGCTCCAGGCCATGAGTGACGACGGGGATCACGGTCGCTTTCGCGCCTACGCCGACTCCGGCTTCGAAATTAACCCAGCGCCGCTCGAGAGAATCTGGGGACAGCAACACGACGATGACCGCACAGTGCTTCAGGCCGTTCACGATCGTCGTGAACCAGACGTCGCCACCTGAAATGCTCTCGTAATCGGACGACACGAATATCGGTAGGTCCCGCTTGAACGTCTTCTGCAGGAGGTCTTTCAGGAGGAGCGCCGTTCCTCTTTCCTCCGTGATGTGGCTGATGAAGACTCCTGTCTTTTCTTCCTCTGGCATGCCACTCCTCCGTTGCTCTCTATGGTATCGCCGAAAGCCATAATGCTTTCATAGTGCGCAGAATAATAGGGCGTTGCAGAGAGTACACTGAGCGTGGAGGTGGGGCATGGGCGGCAGGATGAAGCGGTGTTCCAATCCCGCCTGCAAGACGAAGAGCGGCAGACGGCGAAGGTTCTCGTCCGACAAGACTCAGTGTTCTTTCTGCTATTCGCCACTGGAAGTAATCCCCCAACGCCGCGCCATAGCAAGAGGCAGCGGGAAAGTTGCAGGTAAGACTTACGTCGGGGGAAGGGCGTCGCATAGCCCGGTCGTGGGGAATAAGCGGCGGAGGAAGAAGCAGCCGCAGAAGAAGTGGATCGTGAAGAAGACAGGCGGTAAGTGGTGAACATTAGAGCGAAGTGCATCAACAAGGCATGTGCAGCGTACGAGAAAGAGAAGTCGGTCTTTGTCGGCCAACTCCTCGGCTATGGCGCGCCGAATGAGCGCGTGATCTGTTCAGTGTGCGGTTCTCTCATGAAGACAACCCAGACTTCTGCGCCGAGCGACTACGGTCGTGATTGTTCGCGCCCATCAGGGCGCAGGAGTCCGAGCAGGTCGGTCACAGGCCGGAAGCCAGCTCGCCGGAAGAGCACCCGGAGCACCGGCCGCCGCTCGAGATAACTTCTTCATCGGGCAACGCGAGAGTAGGCAGATCACCATTCCAGAACGCTGTCCTTGCTGCGGGTCTCCTTGAGCGCCTATCCAAACAGAGCATTGCTGAATAAACTGCTGCGCGATTACAACGTCGATCTGATCTGATTCGATAGCGAACGCGACCTATGACTAGTGTAGAAACGTATTTACGCTACCAGGACGTCTTCGGAACGCCGTCCACCGTTGAACAATTCGAGGCGGAGCTGCGTTCACTCCATCTAGGCTTGGTCCTTCGCACCTTCGCCGCTATAAATGTCTTGTGTTCAAGGCGCGGTCTTTCCCGAGATCAGAGGGCTCAGGTCGGTATCATCCGGGAGTTATTCGATCCCACAATCGCCAAACGGGTCGAAGAGAGAGGCCTGACGGTCTTCCATCGTCACCAATGTCTTTTTATCCTGCGCGAAGCCGCTCGATGCTGCCCCGATCTTCCCGACATGGTCATGACGCAAGAAATATCGCACAGGCTCGGGATATTGGCTCTCATGTCCAACGAGCACGACTCCAACCCGTCGCGGGCATCGAGCCTGGAGCCGTGGAGCGAGGCGTGGCTGGAACAGATGATCTGTGACTTCATTCCGATCACTGAGGCAAACGAGCTGAGATTCGACTTCGCATCCGTCCCTCGAATGCATAAGATCGTCAATTACCTCGCTCCGGCTCGCGTCACTCAGCCGGCCTACTTCGATGTAGAAGCCCTCTTTGAAAAAGCTTCGGGTTTACCGCTCAAGCTTTTCGAAGCCCTGATGATCGGAGTGCTGCCGAGGATCATGCAAAGCGCGGCCGACCTCACCATGAGATCTCCTCATTATGGCGTTCACGTTGATTTTTACGAGCAATCAAGATTGTCACCTGCACACCGAGACGCATTCCTTCGACTTTTGAGCAGTACCCCCGAGGAGCTCCGAACACGTTTAACGAGCAGGCCACGGATACTCAGCGATTTCACTGCGCTGAAGGAATTCCCTTTTCTCAGAACCAAGCAGGTCCTTATCCCGCTCGACACCTTGTTTTGCATGGAGACGTTTGAGTCATCGGTCTTCTGGACCATTTACAAGTCGTTACCGGATCGAGAGCGCCAGAACTTCTCAAGCTTTTGGGGAAAGATCTTTGAAGACTACATTTCCTGGCTTTTTTCAAACTCCGTCGATCAGAAGCTTAATCGCTTTTATGCCGCTCCTCGGTACGTAGAGGACAACGAGGAAGTCTGCGATTTCATCATCCTTTGCGGCACGACGGCTTTGTTCATCGAATGTAAAGGCGGGGTCATGCTCGGGTCGGCGAAGTACGGCGGTGCCCCGTCTGCACTCCGAGCGGAACTTGGAAAGAAATATATAAAGCCTCGGGGCGTTTATCAGGTGGCGCGATCGATCACCAAGGCCCTCCGGCAATCGCAAAGACCGTTGATCCAAGGCGTCGATCTTAGCGACATACGAACCGTCATGCCCGTTCTCCTCACACGCGACGACATCGGAGACGGCTTCTTCGTAAACTCTTACCTCGATGGACAGTTCACCAAGGCCAAGCGCGAACTTAATCTCTTCTCGGAGATCTCTCCTGTCTATTGTTCGAAACTGTTTTCAATGTCGGTAGACACGATTGAGAGGCTATCACCTTATCTCTGCGACACGAGACTCGCGGAGATCCTAGCGGAGCGCTACATGATGGACCCGCTCCTTCTGACGCCCTTCTTTGTGAAACCAAATCGCGTGCTTCGATCGAAGGGGCCGGATCGCCCACCCACGCTTCTACGGGCAATGAACGATGAGTTGCGCGATATGCTAGCTGAATTCCTGGATTTGAATCGAGATGCCACAGTCAGGGAGCAGGAGGTTCGTGCGTCAACGATCTGTCCCCCGTCAGCCGGTATGAGGGATTGCGGTAAGCCATAGGCCCGCTCCGAATACACAGGGCAGACTACTGAAACCTTTGCTCTCGGTTGGCGGGTCAAAGAAACTGGCGCTTCGAGACGGCGGTTTGCGCCCTCTCATCCGGGGAATTCTTTGTCGTATGGAGGCATCTGCGCAGGCAACATCTCTCGCAGTATGGCGAAATTCGACTCTTCACTATCCAGCCCGCCCGTGTCCCGGTCACGATAGAAATCAACCCAGCGTACCAGTAACGGGCTTTCCTTTGGCACGTACATCATCGGTTGCGCTTTCATTACGACGAGGTAATTCGTTGGAGGCCCTACGGTCTTCTCTTTCTGCGCCTCGAGCATTGCCTCATGGACATGGAATACGGTCCGCGCGAGGCCGAAAGCCAGGTTCTGTCCACGTTTGTTCAGCTGACTCATTCCGAGGATCGACCCACTGCCAATCGCATGCACACCCGGACTCGATTCGGATTGGATGTGTTCAATCCCCTTTGCGCAAAAGAACATCGTGTTCTCTGCGGTAAATCCACCAACGATGCAAGAAACATTTAGAGGAGTGCCGCGAATAGCCTGCATCCCAAATTTTTCCGCCATGATGTCGAAGTCGGCCTGAGGAAGGAATCGGTCATGGAACTCTTTGAGAGTGATTCCCAAACTCCTCCGAAGTTCCCAGTCGATCTTTGGTCGGAAGACCTGGAAGCGAGCTTCGTTGATAGCTTCCATCACTTCTTCGCGGTATGGATCCCTGTCTGTCTTTGCTAGCAACTCCATCTGTTGCACGAGCCGACCCACGAACTCATGGCATTCGGAGATTGATCCAGCAATCGCTGTGGCGCAGTTGTATGGTGGCAGAGAGTACTGCTTGCCCGCCTGATCATTGGGATCAACAGGTGATGTCCCGTGGGTGACCCGAGTGTCGGCCGCGAGAACGATAGATGGGCCTGTTAAAGAAAGCGCCCCGATACACACGGTCATGATATCTTGTCACCGTCCATGGCATTCTCCTGTGAATGCGCCGCCGATAGGCGGCTCGGGAGTCTGTTCAAACATTCTATGATTCAGATCGAGCTCGGGCGGCACGATGTCGTCCATGTCCTATACTTTAATCTTTTGTCCACAGGGGCGAAGTGTATCACGCAGGGCAGTCAATCAAGCTCGGACCTGTCGGAGGCTGCGGTACCGACTTCCGGCCCTGCTTCGATTGGGTGGCGGAGAACGCAGTCCAGCAAGAGATAGTGCTGTTCCGCACCGACCTCTGCGGAACACTGCCCGAAAAGCAACCTTCTGTTGAAGTCACATGGGCAAAGACCGGGGGCAAGAGATGTCCATTTGGCAGATCCGCACCAGTGGAACGCTTTTCATTAGAAAGCCCTCAAAGACACGCACTTCGACACGACCGATTCTGGATCGACGCATCATCCGAGTCACTCACTGAGAGCTGATTACTCCCGGAATGTCGGCCGGTGTTCGCCGATTAGCTTGCGTCTGATTCGCAATTGACAGTTAACAGTTCAAGTCGCATTACCGCGACCGCTTACCCTTTAAGCATGATTTGGCCAATCCTGTCATTGTGCCTTTCGCACCACGAAGTGTCTCACCGAATCTATATCAAAAATGAATAGGTCGACTGGAAATGAGATAGGTTACACCCCATTTATTGACTTAATTTGGGTGCAGCCGGAGAGGAGGGGGCAGCTTTGGCTCAATTCCAGCGGCTTCGAGGTGCGGCGTGTTGAATCAGATCACAGTTCCTGCAGTGATGCCTGAGCGATTTGTAGATGCCCGTGCGGCGGGAGAATTCCTGGGGCTCCACGCGATAACGGTCCAAAGGCTGGCTCGTAAGGGTGCTCTGCCTTCGCACCCTGTCAGCGATGGCGCCAAGGTGCGCTGGCGCTTCCTTCTGTCTGAACTCGGAGAGTGGCTTCGTTCGAGAAGGAACGGAAGTGCTTGCGGTTGAAGCCACTATGACGCCAAATGTTGGTCTTTCAGAGGTACATTGGAGACACCAGTGCGATCCGCGTCTCCGAAAAAGGAGCGGACATGAGAAAGACGCGGTATCAAAACGGTTGCATTTCCCTTATCAAAAACGGGAGCGGCAACCTCGTATGGGTGTTTCGATGGAAACAAACCCTGCCGGACGGAAAACGTGTTCCCCGCCAGAAGGTGATTGGCACCCTGGAGCGCTACAAAGACAAAGCTGCGGCAGAAAAAGCAGCGATTGGTTTGCGGCTGATGATAAATGCTGACGGACCGAACGAGATGAAAGCAATCACAATGGAAGCCTTGATCCAGCACTACCGCCTGACAGAGTTGATCGACAAAGGAGATGAGGGCAAATCCTTTTCGACGCGGGATCGGTATGGCAGTTGTCTGAATTGCTGGATTCAGCCGAGGTGGGGAAATTATCGCCTCGGCGATATCAAGACGGTAGCCGTTGAAGACTGGCTGCGGACGCTGAGATTGAGACCGCCTCAGCTACTGGAGTCTCAGTTGGGAACCAAAGCGGAGAAAGACATGAAGCCCCTTGCCCCCGCGACCAAGGCCAGGATACGCAACCTGATGAGTTCTCTGTTCAACCATGCAATTCGGTGGGAGTTCACCGACCGGAACCCAATTACTGGGCCGGTGCGCGGATCGGGTGTGCGCCAGGGCAGCAAGCGGGAGCAGATCCCGATGATTCTTGAAGTTGAGGAAATGCAAGCGCTGTTGGCTGAACTCTCTATTCGGGAACGCACCCTGGTTTTTCTCGCGATGGCTACCGGACTGCGCCGGGGAGAACTGACCGGACTCAAGTGGAAAGACATGGATTTTGCGAACCTGCTTCTCCATGTCGAGCGTTCGGTGGTGAATAACGTTGTGGGCCGATGCAAGACGGAGGCTTCGAAGAAGCCGGTGCCAGTGGATGAATTTCTGGCGCAGGACCTTCTGGAGTGGTACCGGCATGCACCCTGTGCCGAGCCCGAGGACTGGATTTTTGCCAGCACGAGCAATCGGGCGGGCAGAAAACGGGGTCTGCATCCGTTGGGGCTGGTTGCAGTGATGCGGTACTACATCTGGCCAGCCGCGAAGCGGGCAGGTATCACCAAGCGGCTCACGTGGCATACCTTCCGCCACACCTTCTCCACGCTGTTGAAGGCAAACGGAGAAGACATAAAAACTGTGCAGGAACTCCTGCGGCACGCCTCAACACGGATCACCATGGACATCTACACGCAGGCCATGTCGCCGGCCAAGCGTGCAGCGCAGAGCAAAGTGGTGGCTATGATTCGTCCTGAATTGCGGAAAGATGTCGGCTTGAACGGCGAAAACAGGGGAAATGATGTACACGAGAATGTACACGGAAATTTCCGGCCAAATCTCGTAAGTGCTTGAATCTATTTGGCGTCCCCGACGGGATTTGAACCCGTGTTATCGCCGTGAAAGGGCGGTGTCCTAGGCCGGGCTAGACGACGGGGACGCAAATGGGCGGATGAACTGCCCTTTTGATTGAGCTCGCCCTTAATGA
>Ga0224529_1000412_pt1 | contig 32130 bp, 26 predicted proteins | sample CBST50metaG_FD_179893 | JGI IMG/M metagenome (GOLD analysis project Ga0224529, IMG submission 179893) | Peat soil microbial communities from Stordalen Mire, Sweden - C.B.S.T50 | ecosystem: Environmental > Terrestrial > Soil > Wetlands > Peat | place: Sweden: Norrbotten County, Stordalen Mire...
GGCAAAGGCAAGAAGCAAAGAAGCTCTCGACCAGTCCATCACCGAGTTCCTCCCCAAGCTCACATCCGATGACGCCATCGCATGGTTCAGACTTCCGTTCTCCGCTCTATAGAAATAGGGGAGATGCTCTAAAAGGGGGCGAATATTGGGTGCCTCCGGGTTTGATTGGTCCTTTCCGGGAGGTTTATCAGATCAGTACACACAAGGATTATCTTTCACCTTCAGACGCAAAGGGACGACCAGCGAAGAGGCAACCTCACCTGTCGCCCTCCCCGTTGGGGTGGAAGTGCATGGATCGTATTGCGCGGTGCAAGACAAATGCTGCGTCCGGCATCGCAACGCATTCCAACTGAATGACGAACAGCGAGGGTTGAATGATGAAAGATCTCAGGTTTGGTTCTATCGCGGCACGGGGAAGCCGACTGCGGGTTCAGGGGTTGCCGGGCGCTCTGCTGCTGGGTCTCTCCGGCGTGCTGTTTCTGGCCGGATGTTCCGGCAACTTCGGCGCGTCTCCCAGGGCAACCATCGGTACCGGAAGCCAGCAGTCCGGCACGGGCTCCACAGGCTCTGTGGTCTCCGGCGGCAAGCTTTCAGGCCATGTCAAGGGTGGCAATCCGCCCGTAACCGGCGCGACGGTCACGCTTTATGCAGCATCCACCAGCGGCTATGCGGGCGCTAGCACGCCGCTAACATCCGCACCCACGAACGGTTCGGGTAGCTTCATCCTCAGTGGCTACAGTTGCTCTCCGGACGATCAGCTTTATGTCGTGGCGACGGGCGGCAATCCCGGCTTGGGGGACGGAGGGAGCAACCCTAACCTCACCATGATGGCGGCGCTGGGCTCATGCTCCGCAGTACTGACGGGAACGCCGTCTTGGATCGATATCAATGAGGTGACGACGATTGCGTCGGCCTACGCGCTCTCCGGCTTTATGGCGGATGCGACCCACGTCGGCACTTCGCCGACGAACCTGGTCGGATTGAAGAACGCCTTCGCCACGGTGCCGAACCTGGTGGACATCCCCTCCGGCACGGCGCTCAGCATTACTCCGGCGTATAACCCGGCGTATAACCCGAACGTGAGCAATGTGCCGAATTACAACACCAGCCAGGCACCGCAGGCCCGCATCAATGCGCTGGCGAACGCTTTAGCGAATTGCGTGAACTCCGCTGGTGGCCATGCCGGGGAGAACAATCCATGCGGCAACCTCTTCACCGCCACAACTGTGGGCACGAGCCCAGCGCCCACGGACACGCTGCAGGCGGCGCTGAGCATCGCGCAGCATCAGGGCAACAATGCCAGCCAGATTGCCGGGCTGATCACGGCCAACCCATTCTTCTCGCCGTCTTTGACGGCAGACCAGAGCGCGGCGCTCACAGACTGGGCGCTGGCGGTGGTCTACTACCGGGGCGGCGGCCTGGCCACGGCCGGGGTCGTCGGCGACCTCATGCCGTCGGCGCAGACCCTGGCCATCGACGGCAGCGGCAACATCTGGGTTCCGGGCGGGTTCAACGGCTCCAATGGGTTCCTGGCCGTCTTCAACAACCAGGGCGCTCCGCTGCCGATCTCGCCCTCGGCCGCTGCGGCGACACCTGGCGGGTACACCGGCGTCGCCAACCCGCAGGCCATTGCCTTCGACCTGGACGGCAATGCATGGATCGGCGGCGGCACGACGGGCAGCTTGACGGTGATGGATGTGAATGGCAACGTAAAGGCCAATCCGTCTGATCCGGCGCTGTTGATCCCGGCGCCGCACGGTATCGCCATGGATCAGTTCGGCAACATGTGGGTCGCCTCCAATGTTGGTAACTGCGGTGGGGGCAACGGAGGAGTGAACGGCGGCAGCATCCTCGAGTTCGCCCCTGGCCCGGACTACTCCCAGGAACTGCAGGCCGGCGGCTATGTCAGCGACCCCACGAACGATACCTGCCCCAGGTCCGTTTCCATCGACTCAACCAACAATCTCTGGATTTCGGATGACGGAAACTGGAATGTCCCCTATGACCTTAACTACAACGGCGTCACGCAGATATCGATGCTGGATGGGTCGGCGACTACCACTGCGAACTTCAATGCGCCCTACCCCTTCAATTACGGGCTTGCGTTTGATACCGCGAACAATGCCTGGATGCCCAACAACGGCGGCTCCAGCCCGCAGCTGGTATATCTCAACGGGGCAGGCTCGGGGCCGAATGCGGTGACGGTGCCTGGCAGTGGCTGTAACTGCCTCAGCAGTTCGACCAGCCCGGTCGCAGTGGACGATGCGAACCGGGTATGGACAATCGTTACCCGTAGTTATAGCGGCGATACTAGCGGCAGTAACCCGCGAGTGCCGGGCGGACTGATCTCCTAACGACCCGGTTGCCGGGACGTTTGCTCCGTATCGTGACGGCGGTGCCTCCGCCTATCAAACGAACTACAACGGCTATCTGGGCTCGGACCTTCCCGATCCGACCGATTTCACCAGTCCATTCCTCCTTACCCACAACGCCAGTGGAATCGGCGTCGATGGCTCGGGGAATGCCTGGGTCGCCGGTCCAACCATGCTGCGTAACAGCCTCGGATCTGGAGTGGGCAGCCGGCTGGTGGAGTTCGTCGGTGTCGGCGCTCCCACGGCCATGCCGCTGAATCCCAACATGATTGGCGTGAAACCTTAACCCAAGGCAAGCAGCTTCCAGCCTCTCGCCACATGGGCGAGAGGCTGGAGGCCAACCCAGGCTGTTCCACAAGAAACAAGGAGAAAAGATCATGAAGAAGTTCGCTCTTACGCTTGCCGCAGTTGTCATCGCCCTTGCCACCGCCGCTCCGCTCCATGCGCAGGATACCGGGGGGTGCGAGAATTCGCCGGAGAACCCCACTGCCATCCTCGCTCTGGTGGGCGCCGCCGGAGCCTTCGGCGTCCACTTGAAGAATCGCTTCCGGTCGCGCTAGAAGTCACCCCCACACGCAGCACGAATTCAGAAGGTATTTTCCTGAGTTTGTCGTTGCTAAGGTCTCCGGTGCGGCTTCTGCGTTGCCGGAGACCTCGTCGCAAAAACCACCACTTGAACCGTCTCAGAGCAGCCTTCGACGTATTTGTTTCAAGGGAAGCATGGAGTTACGCAACATTGCAGCCGGATTCACCCGCACCCTATTCACCCGTACCCTGTGGATATTGGAGATCGCACTCCCATGCCTGCTCGTTCTTGAAGGCTGCGGGGGCACCACAGGTGCGTCTTCACCGGGAGACCCTCCCCCGCAGGGCATCGCCTTCCACGGCAAACTGATGAGCGGCCAACATCCGGTCGCGAACGCCGCTGTTCAAATGTATGCTGCCGGGAGCGGGGGCTACGGTGCGGCAGCCACTCCGCTGAGCGGTACGGTGAACACGGCGGTGGACGGCACGTTCTCCATTGCCGATGACTATACCTGTCCCGCGAACGACAGCCCGGTCTATCTCGCGGCGCAGGGAGGGAGTCCGGCGGCGGGCGGGGCGGGCGGAGCCTCGAACCCGGCGCTCGTCCTGCTGGCGGCAGTGGGTTCGTGCAGCGATATCGATGCGTCCACCATGGTGACAATCAACGAGGTCTTGACCGTGGCGGCGGCCTACGCTCTGGCGGCCTTTCTCGGCCCGAACGCGCAGATCGGCTCCAGCGCAACGAATAGCCAGGGGTTGCAGAATGCGTTTGCCAATGTGGCGAATCTGGTCGATCCGGCCTCTGGAACCTCTCCCGGCAAGTCGGCTCCCGCTGGGGCTGCCGTCCAATGGCCAGCCTCAGGCAATGACCTGGGCCACCGCGGGCGGGTTAGGAGTCGGCTGCTCACACTCGGGCGTTGCCCCGGCTGGATTGAATGCGGAGGAGTATCCAGTCTTCGATTTCACTCTCAACCCAACCCACCGCTTTCGCCACCTTCGCAATCCAACCTGCACTCCCCACTCCCCAATTGCTTCGCGCCTCTCGTTGCAGCGCCACCCAGTTCTGAACGATGCACATAGAAAAAGCCAGCCTCTACGCTGACTTTTGCATTGCATTGTTTTCTGAAGGATGTATTGGTGGACCTGACCGGGATCGAACCGGTGACCTCTTCCATGCCATAGACCCAACATTAGGCATTTCAATAACTTACAAGACCCCGGTGGCACCCTAAGTCCTTGTAAGCGAATACCACCCCGAGAACCAGCGTATTGCAAAACGTATCGCGTTTCACCTGTATTGGCCGCGCCGCATGAGCGGTTCTCACTGAGTTGCGCCTTTCTGATCTTCACCTCGGGGTATCCGCTACGCAGGGGATCGGCTTGGGGCATGAGTCTCTGATGGCTATATCCGATAGAATGGAGGCGTCACCGGCCTCCACAGCCCGCGTTCACTGCGCGGCCACAAGCACGGAGGATTTACGATGACCGACCTGACGATTATGCCTGAGAACTACGAAAATATCCGTTCTGGAATCGTCGAGCTGCTTAAAGCGGCCCGATCCACCGCCGCTCGGAATGTCAATTCGATCATGACGGCGACCTATTGGGAGATTGGGCGAAGAATTGTCCATTCCGAACAGTCCGGAGAAAAAAGAGCGGAATATGGAGCAACGCTGATTCCGCGTCTGTCGGAAGACCTTTCCGCCATGTTCGGCAAAGGTTTCGGTACACGAAATCTTGCTCAAATGAGAGGTTTCTTCCTGGCATGGCCAGAAGAGAAAATTTTGCAGACACCGTCTGCAAAATCCCCCAATGCCTTGCAGGGCAATCAGTTGCACACGTATTCGCTGTCTACTTCAGTTCTTGCCTCTTGTTTTTCCTTGCCGTGGTCCGCTTATGTCCGGCTGCTCTCCGTCAAGAATCCAGAAGCCAGGAAGTTCTATGAATCTGAAGCCCTTCGCTCAGGCTGGTCTGTCCGCCAACTCGACCGCCAGATTGGCAGCCAGTTCTACGAGCGTATCGCCCTTTCCAAGAACAAAGCAGCCATGCTTGAAAAGGCGCAAACTCCTGAATCAATCGACACCATAACGCCCGAGGAGGCCATCAAAGACCCGTTCGTACTGGAATTCCTCGACCTAAAGGACGAGTATTCCGAGTCGGATCTGGAGGAGGCGCTCATCCGGCATCTCACCGATTTCTTGCTGGAGTTGGGCGACGATTTCGCTTTTGTTGGTCGCCAACGGCGGCTTCGTATAGACGACAACTGGTTCCGCGTCGATCTCGTTTTCTTCCATCGCCGTTTGCGGTGCCTGCTCCTGGCCGACCTGAAGATTGGCAAATTCAGCTACGCCGACGCCGGTCAAATGCACCTCTACCTTAACTATGCCCGCGAACATTGGACCAAGCCCGGCGAAAATCCGCCAGTCGGCCTGATTCTTTGCGCCGAGAAGGGCGCAGCAGAGGCGCATTATGCCCTTGACAACCTGCCCAACAAAATTCTCGCCGCCGAGTACCAGACTGTTTTGCCCGACGAAAAAACTATCGCAAATGAACTGGAGCGCTCTCGCCGGGAACTGGAACATCGCAGGTTGCCCCCAGGAAGTATCGAATAATATCTCTCCATGTTCCTTGGAGCCGTTTTCCACCCTTGACTGCCGCTTGAGTTGCTGGCCGTCATTTATCATGGTGAGCGATGTGGAATCTTTGATTCTGAAGATTTTAGTTATGCCTCCTTTCTGTCCCATTAACATAGCAGGAGGCGCAACTCATTGTTTTTCTATGTCTTGCGTGGAGCATGGAGCAAATGTCCGGCCACGCACGGCACTTCGTCCACGAATTGATCATAAACATGCCTCAATCGTCCATCAACCAGAACCCGGAACAGATTGCCCGCGACCAGATCGACGCGAAGCTGGCCGAGGTGGGCTGGCGAGTTCAGGACAAAAGCAAGATCGACTTCAATGCCAGGCAGGGGATCGCGGTGCGCGAGTACCCGACCGACATCGGCCCCGCCGATTATGTGCTTTTCGTGGATCGCCGCGCCATTGGCGTTATCGAGGCCAAGCCGGAAGACTGGGGCCATAGGATCACGGTTGTTGAAGAGCAGGCCGGAGGCTATGCCGCCGCGAACCTGAAATGGGTCAATAACCGGGAGCCGCTGCCCTTTGTCTACCAGAGCACGGGCGTCATCACCCGCTTTACGGACGGGCGCGATCCGCAACCCCGCTCGCGTGAGGTGTTCACCTTCCACCGCCCGGAGACTATGGCGGAATGGCTTTCCAAGCCCCAATCGCTTCGCGCCCGGTTGCAGAATATCCCGCCGCTCGACCCGGCAGGCTTTCGCGCCTGCCAGATCACGGCGATCAAAAACCTGGAAAACTCCTTCAAAGCTGACCGTCCGCGTGCGCTCATGCAGATGGCCACAGGCTCCGGCAAGACCTTCACGGCGATTTCCTCTGTGTATCGCCTGCTCAAGCACGCGGACGCCAAGCGCATCCTCTTTCTGGTGGACACGCGCAACCTCGGCCAGCAGGCCGAGCAAGAGTTCATGTCTTACCTGCCCAACGACGAAAATCGCAAGTTCACTGAGCTTTACAATGTCCAGCTACTGAAGAACTCCTATATCGCGGGCAGCAGCCAGGTCTGCATCAGCACCATTCAGCGCATGTATTCCATCCTCAAGGACGAGCCGCTCGACGAAAGCGCGGAGGATGAGAACCCGGCAGAACGGCTGGTGCGCCCCAAGCAGCCGCTACCCGTGGTCTACAACGCGAAGTACCCGCCGGAGTATTTCGACTTCATCATCATCGACGAGTGCCACCGCTCGATTTACAACATCTGGCGGCAGGTCATCGAATACTTCGACGCATTCCTCATCGGGCTCACCGCCACGCCAGACGCGCGCACCTATGGCTTTTTCAAAAAGAACATCGTCAGCGAATACAGCCATGAGCGGGCCGTTGCCGACGGCGTGAACGTGGGCAACGAGGTCTACCGCATCGATACGGAAGTCACCCAGCAGGGCACCACAGTCCGGGCCGAGCAGCAGATTGAAAAGCGCGAACGACTCACACGCAAGAAGCGCTGGGAGCGCCAGGACGAAGACGAGCAATTCGCCGCCGCGCAGCTTGATCGCGCTGTCGTCATTCCCGACCAGATTCGCACCATCATCCGTACCTTCCGTGACAAGCTCCCGGAGATATTCCCGGGCCGCGACGAGGTGCCCAAGACCCTCATCTTCGCCAAGACTGACAGCCACGCCGACGACATCATCCAGATCGTCCGTGAGGAGTTCGACCAGGGCAACGACTTCTGCAAGAAGATTACCTACCAGTCCACCGAAGACCCGAAATCCGTCCTCGCTCAGTTTCGCAACAACTACAACCCGCGCATCGCCGTCACCGTGGACATGATTGCCACCGGCACTGACGTGCGTCCGCTCGAATGCCTGCTCTTCATGCGCGATGTGCGTAGCCGAAACTATTTTGAGCAGATGAAGGGACGCGGCACGCGCGTCATCGAGGCCGACGACCTCAAGAAAGTCACTCCCTCCGCCAAGGCCAAGACGCATTACGTGATCGTCGATGCCGTGGGCGTCACCCGGTCCGTCAAGACGGCCAGCCAGCCGCTCATCACCAAGCCCGGCGTCTCGCTCAAGGATCTGGCCACCGGCGTAATGATGGGCGTGCGCGACGACGATACTGTCAGCTCGCTGGCCGGTCGCCTCGCCCGGCTCGACAGGGAGTTGGAAGAGGACGACCACAAGCGCATCGCCGACCTTGCCGGCGGTACGCGCCTCACGGAGATCGTCAGCGGCCTGCTCAACGCCATCGACGCCGACCGCATCGAGGAGGCTGCAAAAATTGAATTCAAATGCGAGGAGCCAACAGACAACCAGTGCGACCGCACCCGCGACCGGCTCGTAGGGCAGGCGGCAAACGTCTTCACCGGGCCGCTCATTGACCTGATTGACACGATTCGCCGGGAAAAAGAGCAGACCATCGATCACGAGAAACTGGATAACATTCTTGAAACCGCATGGGACGGCGACGCCAGGCAGAATGCCGAGAACCTTACCCAGGAGTTTGCCGCCTACCTTGCCGAGCACCGCGACCAGATCGAGGCGCTGACCATCTTCTTCTCGCAGCCTGCGCGGCGCTCGGAGATTACCTACGCCATGATTCAGAGCCTGATGCACACCCTGCGCACCGACCGGCCCAAACTCGCGCCCGTCCGCGTCTGGCGTGCCTATGCCATGCTTGATGAGTACAAGGGCGCGCAGCCGGCCAATGAGTTGACCGCGCTGGTGGCGCTCATCCGCCGCGTCTGCGGGCTGGATTCAAAGATAGCGCCCTATGCCGAGACCGTGAAACGCAACTTCCAGACATGGATCATGCAGCGGCACAGCGGATCGGGCGAAAAGTTCACCGGCGAACAGCTTGAATGGATGCACATGATCCGCGACCACATCGCAACCTCAGTTCACATCGACCGCGAAGACCTCGATATGGCCCCCTTCGACGCCAAGGGCGGGCTGGGCAAGATGTATCAACTCTTCGGCGCGGAGATGGACAATGTGCTGAAAGAAATGAATGAGGCGTTGGCGGCATGACGGAAATAAGCCCCGTATTACCTAATTGGTGCTGGGCACACCTGTCAGATCTTCTCGTAATGCCAACGGTGAATATCGTTGACGGACCATTCGGCTCGAATTTGAAGGCATCTGAGTACCGTGCTGATGGGTCTCCGATTCTCAGGCTACAGAATATCAAGCGGTTCACCTTCATCCCAAAGAACATCAAGTTCATCGAGGAGTCAAAGGCGCAACAGCTGACACGCCATGAGTTCGTTGGAGGCGACATTATCATCACAAAGCTGGGAACTCCGTTGGGTGAAGCGTGTATCCTCCCTGAAAATATACGAAGCGGCATAATCGTTGCCGATCTCGTCCGCTTGCGTCTGGACAATTCGCAAATTGACAAAAAGTGGCTCATGTATGCCATCAATTCGCCTGATGTTGCCCGACAATTCAAAGATATGACAAAGGGCACAACCCGTCCTCGCGTGAATCTTGGGCACATAAGAAGCCTCCAGTTTTGGTTGCCTCCTCTACGAGAGCAGCGCCGCATCGTCGCCAAGATTGAGGAACTGTTGTCCGAACTCGACAAGGGCGTCGAGGCGTTAACCACCGCCCGCGAGCAGCTCAAAGCTTACCGCCAATCCGTTCTCAAACACGCCTTCGAGGGCAAGCTCACGGAGAAATGGTGTGCGCGAAATCCAGGTAGAGAGCAAACGCAAGCGCAAATGCTTGCTAGCATCCAATCGGATGCCAGAAAACGATATGATGACGCAATTCGTGCGTGGGAGGCTACCCGGCGTGTCGCCCAGACGTAGAGGTCAAGCGCCAGAGGTGACTTCTTGAGAGCTTTGACTGCTCTCAGATCGAGCGGGACTGGCGCGGCGATTAGCTGCTCAAAGAAGTTAGCAGATAGAGTCACCGTAGACTTCGTTGCTGCCTGCGTTGACAGCATCTTGGGCGTCCACCACAGATCGAGTCGGTCAGCCAGAAGCAGATTTTCGCCCCCGGAGTGATCCTGCCCGGCAGGATCAAGCGACCATCGAGTCGAGATGGCAGCGCCGACCAGGCGCTGTATCTGGTCGCGGAAGCGCGGGATGGTTCCCCAGTGGCCGCCAGTGGCCTGTAGGCCGAGTTGCGCCATGAAGCTCGAAAGCGACGAGCCAAGCACCAACTCTCGATTCCCGGTTCGGACTGCCTCGGTTGTCATCCAAATGAGAATCAGGCGGGGATAGCTGCCATACGGCAGGCCTGCTCCACCGACGTCACAGATGCGCAGAGTAAGATTGCCGTCGGTTCGGAGATACTGCGTACCGGTTTGTTCGCGGTGCGGCAGAGTGGTTTGAACCAGAAACTTTGCCATGAAGCCGAGAGCGCCAGCTTCGCAGGCACTCTCGGTCGAGATGGCCGGGATAAACGGCAACGGTGGAGGCGTATGGCGAGATCCCGCAGCTTGTCTCTTGCGCTGGTCAAAGCTGAAGCCTGTAGACATGTGCGTAGGCGACACGGACGATTTGAAGCGAGAGGCTGGCGACAGCCTCTCGATAGCAGAGATCGCATCTCTACCGAGGATCGCCCGTACCGATGTGTGTTCCGAACCCAATCTTTCACTTACCGTATTCCAAGAACTTCGGCTATCTCAGCCGTGCGAAAGTAGACGCGGCACCCGAGTCTCAGTCGGGTTGCGTTGATCTTGCTGACCCACTCGCCAGAGGAGCGAAGTGTGATGCGTAGACCATCTGGAGAGCGATCAAGGAGTACCGCTAGCTGATTGATGCTGAGTAGCGGCCCGTACTGCTTCGTTAGAGTCTCTTCAACAGTCGTCATAGTGTGTACCACATCCCTTCTGTGCAATGTACATCGCTATTAGTCAGGAAGTTCCGTCATAATCACCTGTTTTACTTATATACATCAGTGCCGTGTACATTTCAATACATATCGCATTCTCCTTTCATTTTTCTTTCCCAAAGAGGATCTTTCTTCAGATATTTTCAGGTGGGAGGACGATTCCTCCCTGTCTGCGGTCGCAAGTGCGCGCCCTCCGCCACCCTCCTCAGCGGGGCGGTTTCGCCTCCCCGCAACGCCCCTCCGCCAAGAACAACAGCAACAACCAAAGCCGCTAAGGGGAGCTTCGCCCCTCGCGCCCGCAAGGAGTGTCCCCAGGCTTCCGCGCTGCGCTTGTGCAGCCCTCACTGCGTTCGCTCTTTCCGTTCCGGCTTGCCTCCACTACAAGAGTGGGAGATACCCCTCCCCTTGCAGTTGCTACCCCCCACCTTCGCCAGGAGGCGTTCGGCATTTATGTAAATGCCGCGAACAATTCACGGCAAAAGCCAAACAGGAGGAACCACCCATGAACCCCATCGCCATCAACGCCGCCACCGCCAACCAGTCCACCCAGAACCCCAAACAGCCGCAGCAGAAGCAGACCGCAAAAGAGGTCATCGCAGCCAACGTCCAAGCCCTCATCGAGCAGCTAGAGCAGGGACACAGCGAAGGACTCACCGCCTATCTCGTCGCAATGGGAAAATTCCATACTTACAGCTTCGGGAACATTTTAGAGATCGCGCGACAAAAGCCAGAGGCGACCAGAGTAGCGGGCCTCTATGCGTGGAACCAGCTTGGCCGCAAGGTCAAAAAGGGAGAGCACGGCATTCGTGCGCAAGGCAGAGGAGAGCGACATCGGAAAGCTGATCGTCGAAACTGCAATCCTGCTCTCCGCCAGAACCCAACCCGACGGAGGAAAGGTTCTCCGCGTCGCCGCCCAAACCTACAAGGTAGACACCGACGCCGTCGCCCTCAAGGTGAAGCAGGAGTTCGCCGCAAAGGAGAAGGCGAGGTCAGAGAAGAAGGTGGAAACGAAGCCAGTAGTCAAGAGTCCGCGTAAGGCGGCATAACCAGAAAGCGATGAGAGCGGGGCAGCCTTCAGGCTGACCCGCTCTCATCGTGCGCCCGTCTTCCCGCCCTGAAGGTCGCTCTCGCCATAGCGAGAGCGTCATGTTCTACCCACCCAACGGGCACGAACTGCCAGATGCATGAGTATCTGTCACCCTTTGGTATTCACATAGGTCAATGAAAGCGTTTACATCCAGACGGTGCCGGTAGAGTTTAAAATTAGGTCATCAACATTATGTCGTCTATTTCTTTCTTGGTGAGATCTAGCGCGATTGAAACAATCCCAAGGATCTCAATAAAGCTCTCGTAACATTTTTCCAGATCATCCCAATTCATCGTCACTGCCCCACCATTTGCCCTGTGTACGATTGCGTGACGGGCGGTGATCAAGCTTTCCCAGTGAGCTGACATTTCTGGTCGTTTTTTTATTTCGGTGCTAAATCGAGTTCCTCTGATTTTGCTCAAATTATTTAACTTCCCCGTTATCTTCGATAACTCCGGGGTGCGGAATGTCTTATCCATCACCGAAGCCATGAGGCATCGATACTCCTCTATGCCCGAACTTTCAGCCTTTTTGCAGAACATTTCTTCCAATATGGTCTCTGCTCGGGAGACGATCAGCATAATCATTGTTCTTAGAAGATAGTGGTCAATCTGCTGAGAAATGCCGAGCTCTATCTTGGCAGAAGATACTGCGTCGCGATACTTCTTGCAGGTCAAGATAGCATCCTCTATGTGACGAATATGGAGTCTATTCTTAGCCAAACAGATACTTCTCCGCGAGTCTTACTCGTTCCTTCACGGATTCCTCGTCTGTAGTTGAACTACTGATTCTTTTTCTGAAATCATCGTCCAATTTAAGCTTAGAGAACCTCTGTGTAATATCTTTAGGGATTGGTAGTTTGTTGCGAGAAAACGCCACATATACAGCGTCGAAAGTTGCTGTATTCAGTCCAGATACTAAATGAAATGGCTTCGTTCCTAGCACATTTAGAACGGACTTTGTTACGTTGCGAAATTCGTCTCCAAATGCTTGCAATCGACTCTCTTCCTTCTGGCTCAGGATTTTAGAATCAAATTGATTTTCTTTCATAAACGTGGAGAGAAAATCCTTCATGGGCTTGGTGTAGCTTTCAAGCGAATGCTGAAGGGCAAAAAAACGAAGAATCAACTCTACGTCTCGCTGACGATTGTCGGTCTGCTTCTTTCCGAATATATCCCTCCACATCTCCTCCTCGTTAAGTGTGACAAGTAAGTCATTAAATCTACCCGCATAAACACAGTTTCGAATCTCTTGACCTTTTAGTAATGTTCCGCCAGTGTTAAGGCGCTCAAAAACATGATAGACGCAGGTATTATCTTTTGGGTTCAGTTGCTTGATTACGAAAGCTCTTAACACGCTATCCTTAAGCTTTTTGAAATACTGTGGCAAGTTCTTCTCTATATCAGCAAAACTAAGATTAAAAAAGGGGCTATTCTTATTCAGCCCAGTAAGCCGAAAAACAGGACGCTTTCCTTTTTCTTCTGGGCCGAAGAATCCTTCAAAAAAATACTCTATGGATTTCAATCTCTGTTGGCCGTCAACAACGTTCTGTACGCTATCATCACCAGTAAAAACAAATATAGGAGGAACAGGAAGACCAAGTAGGAAGGATTCGATCAACTTGCTAGCCTGAACTTGTGTCCAGACATAACGTCTTTGAAAACCAGGAACTCGGATTTCCGGTGGGTCAGCTTTCAACTTTGAAATTAGAACCTCTAACGTGAAATCCGCCGGATATGTAACGACGTCATATGAAGTTGGCGAGTATTCCTTGTCTTCTTCCTCGCTAGAGACAGATTCAATTCCACCTGTCTCGCCTTCCTTCTGCATATTGCGGTCACTCGTTGTGCGGCGTGTTAGTTTGTCATTCTGCATTTACTGAATCTCCAAAGCCATTGTGCTGTTGTGAATAGAGCGATTATACTGCGGCGCTCTGCATCTCATTTCCTTATTGGACGAGTATAACCAAACCCATGCCGTTGCGGTTTCGGATGTGCCAAGGCACACTTCAGCTTGGCATGAAGCTGCGGTGCGCACGAATCTCCAGCCGCAGTTCTTCGCGGAGCGCCTTGCTCTTCTTGAGGTGCTTGAAGAACTCATCGAGGACGCTGACGACGATCGCATTCACGCTGACGCCTTCGGCTTCGGCCCAGTCTCGGAGCGCGATTCTGGCCTCTGCGCCGACGTGGAGTAGTTGTGGGTTGGATAGCTCCATGCCTGCCTTGCGGGTCTGCTTGATGTCTAATTTCTCGCGGTCGACGTGACTTAAAGCAAAAAGGACGATCCTGGCCAGATCGCCCTTGACGCGAGACTCTTCCGTGATTGCTTCGCGTAGGTCAATAGGGAGACGAAGAGTCATGCCCGGACGGTCGTCCGTCCATCGCTGCCCTTCGCGGTTTACCTTCCGAGTCGTCTTCTTCAGCGCCACTTGAAACCCTTCCCGGACTCCGCCCGAGTCCAGATCCGCTCTCTGCCGTCATCGGCGAGTAGGGACCATTGAATAAGATGTCCTTCTCAACCCTTACAAAGAACCTGTACCCCGGCCTTACAACAATCGTTGGCTGGACGTTCATATTCCTGCGAGTCACTTCTACTCCCAGTTGGCCGACCTGCTGGCCGACCGCCTGCCCTACCTGTTGGCTGACGCTCGGCGATTGCAAGAGCGAAGAGTTCGTTCCCTGACTGACCTCTATCCCGGCAGAGAAGAGCGAGGTGAGCAGAGCGCCGGAGAGGATTCGTCCCCAGTGATTGTCCACCTGGTCTCGAAACCCTGCCGCGCCGGTACTGTCGTCCCCTTCAAACCCGCCAAGCGAGAGGCTGCTTCCGTCCGGGAAGATGACCCTTCGCCAAACTGCCTGCAACGCATTTTGACCGTAGCCAATATGTGAATTGTAGATCCCGACAAGTGTACTACCGGCCGGTACTAGAATGTACCTGCCAGTAGAAGAATCATACACATTTTCACGAACCAGTGCCCGAATGAGTCCCGGCAGGTCGGAGTTGAGCTGCTGTTCGAGTACCGCGGGAATGAGCCAACCGGCTTTGATTTCATACTTTCCCAGAGCGGGAGTCCGTGTGCTGGCCAGATAATTAGACTCCTGATTCCCGCGCTGCTGACCGAAGCCAGTCTTCTGCTGTTGGTCGTTCTGGCGTTCGTAATCAGTGCGCTGATTCGTCTGCGCCGCCGCGACCGGCTGCAAGCTGGCGGCTGGAGAAGCGCCACCAGTCCCTTGTGCGGCACGGGCATTGAGGAGAGCAGCCTGTATCGCTTGCAGTGGATCGGCAACGGCTGGCGATGACTGCTTATCTTTGTTGGGGAGATTCCCTTTGACAGAGGTTCCCGCCTCCATCGCCTCGCGCTCCCGGTTGTACTCATCTAGCCGCCGTTGCTCGGCAAACGACAGAGAGCCGTTTACAGCGGTCGAGGTTGGAGTCTGCCTGTACTCAAGTGGAGGAATGGAGTTGGCTTGAGTTCCCGCCAACGAGGTTGATCGGCCAGCCGGAGGCTCCCCGGTCAAGATGGAGGAGCGCGAGGCGAGAGATTCCGGGAGATGGGATTGCCCGGTATCCAGCCCATTGCGCGCCTGATCCGACAGCATCCCCTTCTCAATCGTCGTGGCAGGGCCGACGCCAGTCTTAGCTGTCTCCGTCTGCTTCGCAGCCTTCTTGTTGCGGTTGGCTAAACCATGCCGCATGTAGGCCGCTGCCAGCACGACCAGACCAATAAGGATTACGCCCGCCAGCGGACGGAGCTTGCGGGCCTTGGGAGCAAGACTGCCATTGACGCCGCGCACGACCTTATCGGTATGCGCGGCCTCTCGAATCTCATCCTGATCTTTATCTCTGGCTGCACTCTCAAGATCGAGTGACCCTGGTTTCTGTTCATTGGTCGCCATATTCAACTCCTCTTTCCGACGCTACCGGTGTAGGGTGTCGTCCGCGTAATCGTTACGCGGGTCTGCTTCTTGCCGACGCCGACGACGATAATCGCCTTATCGAATAAACGATCTACGATGTAACGCGAGCCATCGACTCGGAAGTTGACCAGCTCTGTCTTGCCGTTCACCACAATGAGCAGCGTCGGCAGCTCGCGGAACTGGCCATCGTTGGGATAGATCAGGTAGGTGTGCTGGCCATCGTCGAGGACGCGCTCGGGGCGATACGCTGCGTCTCCACCGAGCTTGTAGTCGAAGTAAAGATTGTCCAGAGCGTTGTCCGCCATCGGCAATACCTCGGCCTTCTTATCCTTCTCTCTTGCTTGCGCTGCGAGATCCTCGGCATCGTGCTTTGCCGCGTCCTGTCGAGATTGGAAGGAAGCCCACTTTGCGCCGTCATCGCCGGGATACTGAAAGGCCAGTCGAGAGACAAACCGCACAGGATCGGAGACGAGGCGAAGTACATAGGTTCGTCGATCTGTAGGAAGGATCAAGTCAGTCTCAAGGCCCGGCTCAATCGGCTTCACGATGAGCAGTGGCGTCTCATCGAGGCCGGAGCCGGAGAGGACAGGAGTAATCTCCCAGCGGCGAGAGTCTCCAATCTGAGGCTGACTTTGCAGATGCTCGCCAGCCTGCAACTCGATTGCGCAGACACGCAGCGGAGCGCAGACCAACACCGGCATCCCCTGCCCGAAGATATAGACCACACGCCCGTCAGCACCGGGCGTTGGCGTGGAGACTCCGGCCTCCAATTGATGAGAGACATCCGCTGCACTGACCGCAGCAGTGTTCAACTCGGCGTGTGGAGGCTTCCAGTTCGAGGGAACCTCCGAGCTTTTGCTCGTTGATGCTCCGGTCTGTGGAGGTTGAGCCGCAGGCTGGCGGCTCGTGATCGGCGGAATCTTCAGGGGAGGAATCGGCGTCAGCGGACTTAGCTTCGGAGCCGACTGATTGTCCTGAGCCTGCAAGACTGCCTCTCCAGCTTTGAAGTTATAGGTGGAGAGATCTTGCTTCTGCTGTGCAGTCAGAGCAGGCGCTGACTGCGCGCCCGCCGTCACGCCCACTATCTGGGCTGCCATTATCGTTGTCGCAAGCCATTTCATTTATTCAATCCTCCGTTTGCGGTTTGAGTGTCGCTGTTGGTCGTGACCACCTCGCCCCAGGTCAGATTCGTTACATAGAGGCCCAGCGGATTGACCAGAGCCTGCTTTGCGTCTGTCACCTCCTGCGTTACCACAGAGACAAAGGCCCGGTAACGATGACGGGCGACAAGAGCGCCGCTGAGGTCGCGAGTGACCTCTGTCCAGGCCACCTCATACGTCTTGGGCGATTGCTGGACGATGGATTCGACCGACGCATCGACCGTCTGCTTCGATAGAAGATCGAAGGGAGAGTTCGTCGAGTAGAACTCAGTGATCGTGGTCGACGCCGGAGAGTTCTGCCCGGTCTGCGCATAGACCTCGTCCACAAGATGCCGTTGTGCTACTGCGTCGGTAACAACCGTACGCAGGTCAGTGATCCATCGGGCGACGACCGCCTCCTGCAAACGCACATCTTTGACCGCAACCTGCTTGGCCGGAATAACCGGAACCGCTCGCCCCACATCGTCGAGCGCGACGACGTAAGGAACCGTATTCGAGCGGTAGCCAATAGCAACCATGCCGGTTACACAGAAGAAGGTCGTCCCCATCGCGATGAATGCGACGAGACGCCAGTTGTTCTTGCTTTTGATCTGGTCGCCGAAGCGCTCGTCCCACTCCTGACGGGCGCGAACGTAAGGCGTTTGTGCTATCGCTTTATCTGGCACAGGCTATTCCTCCCTCTCGATTCGTAGTTGTGCCGATGGCGCGTGACCGCTGCCATCGTGTGGAACATGGATGTTGGTTGCCTGCCGCGTCAAGGACTGAATGGCATTGGCAGACGAAGACGGGGCGGGCGCAGGCGCGGCGGGCGGTTCCGGTGGAGGCGGCGCAGGAGGAGAGCTGGCAGAGCCAGCCGCATCCATGCCGGGAACGGGCGGCGCTGGCGCGCTGGCTGTTTCCATCGCAGCCTCGCCAGCTCCACCTGCGGCGGAGGCTGCACCCATCGCGCCCTCCGCGCCCTCCATCGCACCGGCAGTCTCCGTTGCCGCCAGCGCTCCGCCGGCAGCGGCTCCGGCTCCTCCAGTTGCCGCAACTACAGCAACCGTGGCTGCTCCGAGCGCAGCCGCCTTGCCAATCTCCGCACCCATGCCGACAAGGTCCGCCGCACCTGTCCCCAGCGTCCCCGAGGCAAGCGATGCCGCCATCTTGGGGATCATCCAAGACGCAAAGGCAAACAACAGCATGGACATCAAGGTCGGAAAGATCTGAGTGATCGGCTGATCGGCTGTATAACCGTTCATCGTCGCAATCCAGTTGCTTGAGACCGTCTTGAAGACGCCCAGCATAAGATAGATCAGCATCAGGCGAACGCCGGTACTGACAGCAAACGAAATGTACCTTTCAAAGTAAGGCGAAGTCCACCGACTCCCTCCGAAGCCAAGGAAGATGTATCCGGCGGACATCACGATAATTGCTTCGAGCTTGGTTACCACATAGTGCAACGTGATGATGATGTAGGAGGCCAGAACAATGCAGGCAGCCAGAGTCGTCGTGATGGCTCCTCCGGGCTGGGTCAGAAGGCTGGTCGCTGAGATCTTGGTAAAGAGGTCGGACGCGATCTGAAGACCCTGAGTCATGATGTCTGACGGACTCTGCGCCATGGGAACTCCCGCCGCGTTCGCGCCAAGTTGGGCAAAGCTGTTGACGATTGCTGGAATCCAAGTCTGCCCATTGAGCAGCACCGCATAGAAGAAGGAGATGACCAGTAGCTTCTTAATCAGACTGAGGAATAGTCCGGTGAAGTCATTCTCGCGCAGCAGTTGCGGCGCTCCCCAGGCGAAGTCCAATAGAGCCAGGATGTAGAACAGATTGGAGGCTTCGTCCATGATGGTTGGAATCCATGCGTTTGCCGCCGACTCGATCTGTTGGAACGTCCCGCCAACGTCTACCGGCCCTTGAGCATGTGCCGTGGCAGCCGTGGCCAGAGCCACAGCCGCCACACCGAGAATGATTCGCCATCGCGCCATAGGTCACCTCAAAACGCCATGCCATCGGACTTGATTACCGTCTTGCCAAAGAAGTTGGCGCGCGTGTTTCCCGCGCAGACCTTCCCTTCGTCCGTCGCTGCCCAGTCTGCCGGAGCAATCGCTTTCTTCTCAGTGCAGAGCGGCGTCAGTTGTTTTCGCAGATCCTCATGTTTAGCAAGGAACTGCGCGATGCTGTCGAGTGTTGCTTGGTCAACATCGCCGCCACCGGCATTATGAAAGGCCGTCACAATCGGACTCGTCTCTATGTGCTTGCATCCCGCCAGCACCGATAGGCTCGCACTCAATACACAAATGCAGATTCTCTTCATCGTTTCCTCCTAAAAGACCACGCCATCGCTTGTGACCAGAGTCTGACCGAAGAACTGGTCAGAGTTTGCTTGCGTCGTTGCCTGAGCCTGTACCTGCGCTCCCTGATATGCAGCCTTGCTCTGCATATCCGCCATCATCAGTTGCCGCAGCTTCATCAGTTGCTCGGCCTGATTCTCGGCGATCTGGTTCCCAACCTCGATGGCCTGCATTCTTCCGGTTGCCGATTGGCTCTGCCCTTGCAGCGTCTTCAGCAGAGCTGTGTCGCTATCGAACTGAGAGTTCTGTAGCCCTGCGGCATCAAGCGCGCCGCGGGTGCTATCGAGGCTGGTCTGGCTCCAGGTCTGATACGCCGTGCTGTAGTTCGTCGATGGAGAATAACCGGGAAAGCGAACTTGGAATGTGCTATCCAGATTGCTCATCGTGTAGGAGAGAGCTTCGCCGGTGTTGACGATCATGCGCAGATTGCTGATGTCCGATTCCACGGTTCCGAAGAGCTGGTCGGTGATCGTGATTCCGTGCTTCGCCATGTCTGCAATCTGTGTGATCTGGTTTTCAACCATCAAGACCTGCTGTTCGAGTTGGCCGATAAGCTCCACATAATTAAGAAGCTGCGTGTATTCGGTTGCGAATAGGCCCGGTACCCCCGCGTGTGCGGGAACTGGGCTAATGGTCTCAGCCGCCATCAAGGCGACAAGAACAACGGAGGTTGCGCTTTTAGATAGCCATTTGGATTGCATGATTCGTCACTCCTTCGAAGTAGTCGATCCAACCCTGTTCCACTTTCCTTTCCTTCATCCAGGCTGCGATCCAGCCCTCGCCGTACTCTTCCGCCAGAGCGTCGATTCGTGCCCTATCCCTCTGACCGGAGACGCCGAGAAAGGCCAGCGCCACGGGGCCAAGGCGGAAGGAGATCATGCGCCGCCCAAGCCGCTGCACAATGTAGTAATCGCGTTTGGGAGTTGCGGTCTGAAGCAACTCAATCTCCCGACTGTTGAGTCCGGCGTACTCGTAGAACTGGCGCATTCCTTCGTTGCCAGCCTCAGAGTTCGGCAGGTAGATCTTGGTCGCAGTGCTTTGCAGGATGGCCGATGCAATGGGAGATTCCTTCACATCCGCCATGCTCTGCGTTGCGAGCAAGACCACTGCGTTCTTTTTGCGCAGCGTCTTCAACCAGTCCTGTATCTTGTCCCGCCATGCCGGATGCTTCAGGAAGAGCCATGCCTCATCGATTGGAACCAGCGTCGGGCTGCCATCGAGCGCTCGCTCCATGCGCCGGAAGAGATAGAGCAGAACGGCCATGACGGTTGCTTCCCCATAGGAGCCGCTCAGCAGTGTCTCCATCTCGCAGACAACGAAGCGCGCGGTCGTCAGGCCGTCATTGCGCGAGTCAAGTAATCCGCCCAAAGCTCCGTCGATAACATAAGGCTGCAAACCAGCCTTGAGCCTTTCGTCCTGAAGATTGGCCTCAAGTTCCGTCAGCGTCCGCCGTTCGCGCGGAGCGCTGGCGAGTTGCTGCAATGCACGATGAATACTGTTTCGTTCCCCCGGCCCAATCTCAATCTTCTGCATTCGCAGCACGGTCATCGTCTCGCCCATCTCGCCGCCCGCAAAGGCCAGCGTCGCTCCCAGCGCAACGATTGCAACGACGGAGATGGCATAGGCAACCGGCCCGGTCAACGACGTAACCAACGTCGTCAGCGGCCCTTCCCAAGGCAAAGTGCTTCCGGTCTCCGCTGCAAATGCGCAGCAAGAGCCCACCGTCAGCAGAAAACCAAGCATCAGTGCCATCTGAGCTGTCCTCTGCCGCTTCACAAGAAAACTACGCATCTCACTCATGGAGTTCCTCCGAGTGCCATCTGGCACGGTTATGCGAAAGATGATGACTTTTCGCGGTTGAACACCAGCTCCGACAGTCTTGCTCAGAGCCACGACGATCAAACCTGCGTCAGGAGATAACGACCGTTCTCATGCCCAGTAACGACAGCTACTTCCTGAACCTTTCTTCCAGCGACCGGATCGTTGACGACCGAGATCACCAGATCGACAGCGCTTCCGATCATGCGCTGTTGCGGTGCGTCGGTTGCCTCCCGCACCAAGGCTTCCAGCCGATCCAGCGCCTCTGTCGCGCTGTTTGCATGGAGCGTCGAGACGCCGCCCGGATGCCCGGTATTCCAACTCTTGAGCAACGGCAGAGCGGCGGCTCCGTCTCTTACCTCGCCCACCACGATTCGATCCGGCTTCAACCGTAAAGCCACCTTCAGGCACTTCAACTGATCGAACTCCGTCGTTGCCAACATGCTCAGGCTGTTTGCAGAGTCGAGTAGTAGCTCCTGCGTGTCTTCGATTACCAGTACGCGATCACCCGGAGTCAGCGCGCCAATCTCTTCGAGAATGGCGTTGGCAATCGTCGTCTTGCCCGCGCCCGTTCCACCGACGATCAAGATGTTCTTGTGAGCAACGATAGCCTGCTGAATAACCTCAAGATGGTCGAGCGTCTTGACCGAGTCGATGAAGTCTTCCTGCTGTGACCGTCGGTTGCGTGGGTCATCCTTCGTCGTCAAGATGCCCTGTCGTTGAAGGTCTCTGAGGCTTCGCTTCTTATCCGACTTCACGCGAATGGCGAACGAAGGCGATGGCACAACCGGCTCGATCAATCCAGCAAAGCGGTACTTCCAGATCGGAAGCTGCGTCTCCAAAACTGGCCGCATCTCCGTCACCGTCGTCTTCTGCATTGAGGCAATGGTCATCATTGCGCCGCGTGCCTGTTGACTGGGTAACTCCCCGATCTGCTCGAACGGCGCCCCCGTCCGCTTCACCCAGATACGCGAGTCTTCATTGACCAGAATGTCCTCAAGGCCGCTCGACTGATCGAGCAGGTCAACGATCACCGGCCCCAGCTCGTCACGCAGCTTCTCTTTGAGCCGTTCCTGCTTCTCGTCGCTATGCGAGTCCTGGTTCATGGTCTGCAATGTGCCCTTCATTAGAAGTTGTACGATCAGATCGTCCGTGGCCCGCTTGCGTCGCTATTCAGGTCTTGCAAAAGTCAACAATAGCGATGTACATTCCATTAGAAGCATCCTAACACGATTCCGGGCCAACTTTGCAAATCAATTTTCTGTTGGGGGAGTTTCCTATGGACAGAACCCTGGTTGCAGTGCAGAAGATGCTGACCGCGCTCGATGCGCCCGCCTACGACATCGGTGTCCTCAGCGAGCGAGGAATGCTTTCCGGTCTATCCAATCTTCCGGCGGAGGGTGTCTTCGCACGGCTATCGCTCCTCAAGGCCCACAATGCGCGTGGGGCACACATCTATATCCGTCCAGCAAGCGAGCACTGCTTCACTGTCCTTGACGATCTCAATCAGGACTCCGTAGATCAACTCTCCACCGATGGTTACGAGCCGTGCGCCTTGGTTGAGACCAGCACCGGCAACTTTCAAGCCTGGCTGAAGCACGATGCCTCATATCCGGCTCCGCTGTCCACCTTCATTGCTCAGGCGCTCGCTAGGCGCTACAGCGCAGACCCCAGCGCGGCGGACTGGCGACGCTTTGGCCGTCTCCCCGGATTCACCAACTGCAAGCCGAAGTACCGCATGAGCAACGGCCTCTATCCCTATGTTCTCCTGCGCAGCGCGAACGGAAGGCCGCACCGCATGGCGGCCTACCTGCGGCTGGAGATGACGAAACTCTATCAACTTCAGGAGCACGAACGAGATGTGCGCCTGACGCAGCATCACACCAATTCCGTTCAATCCACAAGACGGACTTCGTACTCCTGGCTCTCCCTTGAGCGTTTTCGTAACGCGGCCAAGTTCCACGACCGCCCCGCCGCCGCCGACATCGCCTTTTGTGTCGCCGCATTTTCGCTGCGGATGCCGGACGATGCCATTGCCAGCGCCCTCGACAGTCAGTACCTCTCCCGCGATCCGAACCCTACCAGAAAAGCTGCCTACATCGATCGCACAATGGCGAAGGCGAAATCATGGGCAGAACGCTAGATTCGTTGCAGGACTCATGCGTTCTCCAGCTCTGCTCAATGCCGGTGCGCGCTACTGGACCAACCACCTTCTGCTGCTGCAAGACCTCTGCAATCGCGACGGCAAAGAATGAGGAGGTCGAACAGGCCGCTCCATCTCCGTTTGCCTTTCTGTTTGCGTTCAGCGTGCCGCGCTCAAAACATCCACGCCCTGCGGACGCACGCTCTCGTTCCAGAGATTCGAGCCTTGCAGGTGTGGACTCCTCCCCCGAGACAAGCTCGTGTCCCCTTCCACAAATCTCTTCCATTCGCCTTGGGAGTGGCTCGCGTCGGCACACCCTTCGGGCAAGCATGTACCGCACCCAGCGGACAAACTAAAAAAAAGGAGCTACAAACCATGTTCAACAAAGTCATCCTCATCGGTCGCCTCGGAAAGAATGCAGAAGTCAAAGCTGCGCAGAACAAGAAGCCCTTCGCAGTCCTCAACATTGCCACCAGCGAGAGCTGGAAGAACGATAAGAACGAGTACGAAACCCGCACCGAATGGCACCGCGTCTATGCCTGGGGCAATCTCGCCAACTTCGCCAAGACGCTCCTCAAAGGGCAGCTCGTCAGTCTGGAGGGGAAGATCAAGTATCGGACGATTGAAGAAGATGTCGAAGGGACGCCGGTCAAGCACACCATCGCCGAGATTCACGCCGCCAGCATAAAGCGCCTCTCGAAGCTCGAAGCCGCCGACGATCCAACCGACGGCGCGGACGAGGAGTAATCCTCGTCTGTAAGCCCAAGGGCGAGTCGCTCGCCCTTGGGCGAAATACCTTGAGGGCATAGACTTATAAGCGGAGCCTTGGCGACTTTTCATTACTGATCGGTTGATACTAGGATATCAACCGATGGAGTAAATATGAGAGTTTTATCTTTGATCGAAGTGAATCACTGCGCTCCAATCGCATCGGCCTGCCAGCTCAAGAGTTTTGCTTCTGTGGCTGGAATGATTGCATGTGCGTTGACCTTGCTGCCCCCTCAGTCGTTCGCGCAGACGACCGCTGTCCAGCATCTCTGGCAGAAGATGCAGATGCCCACCGCAGCTGTGGTCGAGCAGACGTGGAAGGCACCTCCGCCGGAGTACGGGCCGGAGCCGTACTACGGGCTGAATGGCGCGGTGACGCGGGAAGTCTTCGAGCGCGATCTGGACACGGCGGTGCGGCTGGGCTTTCATGCAGTGACGGTGCAGCCGGGGCGAGGAAATACGGAGGCGTACCTGACGCCCGAGTACTTCCAGATGTTCAAAGTGCTGGTGGAGGAGGCGAAGAAGCGCAATCTGCGGGTGTGGATCATCGACGATGCGGGGTATCCGAGCGGATTTGCGGGTGGGTTGATCTCATCCCTGAAACCGGAACTGCGCATGCAGGCGTTGACGATTGCGCAGACGCTGCCGGTGAAGGGCGGAGAGACGCTGAAGCAGGCAGTGGGGTCGGAAACGATAGCTGTGACGGCGACGAATGCGACAGGGCAAAGGGTGTCGGTGCCGATAGTAGACGGCGCGATTGCATGGCCGGCACCTGTGGGTGGGGACTGGACAGTGCGGGTGGTAGATCATGTGTTTCGCACCTCGCCCACGGCGAGCGCGACCAACCTGACTCGGCAGAAGGATACGACGCAGTCGCTGGAGGACTACATGGACCCGGCGGCGACGATGGCCTGGATACAGTTCACTCACGAGGGATATTACAAGGCGATGCCGGAGGAGTTCGGCAAGACGATCATCGGCTTCCGAGGGGATGAGCCGGACTACTCGATTGCAGGGCTGCCGTGGACGCCGAAGTTCTTCGATCGCTTTGAGCAGGTGAAGGGATACGATGTGCGACCGTATCTGGCGGCGATGTTGATGGCTTCCGGTGGGCGAGGCGAGATGCCGATGAAGCTGACGGATGTGGAGCTGCGGGCGAAGGCGGATTACTACGACGTGTTCTCGCAGATGTTCGCCGACGGGTTCTTCAAGCCGCAGGGGGAGTGGTGCGCGGCGCATGGGGTGGAGTACCAGGTGCACCTGAACCACGAAGAGATGGAGATGCAACTGGTGCGGTCGGAAGGCGACTTTATGCGCGACATGAAGTACGTCGAGGTTCCGGGGATCGATGCGATCTGGCACCAGATATGGACGGACACGATTGCGGATTATCCACGGCTGGCCTCGAGCGCGGCACACATCTACGGACATCCGCGGTCGTTTACGGAGAGCTTTGGGGCGTACCGTCCGGCACCGGACCTGGCAATGGCACGGTATGTGTTGAATGAGCAGATTGTGCGCGGGATTACGTTGACGGAGGGGATGTCATACGGGGCTTCGAGTTCGCAAACGAGGCCGCCAGTGGCTGCGGCAGCAGCGGGAGCGCCTATTCCGCCGGCTACGGCTGTGACGACTGCGCCTGCGGCGGGGGCGGCTTCGCAACAGCGATCCAGGCTGCCCGCTGCGATGGCCGATCCGGGCTGGCCTGCGCTGATGGACTACATCCGCCGGCTAACCTATGTGATGGCGATGGGAAGGCCAGGGGCGGAGGTTGCGGTGTACCTGCCGTCGAGTTCGTTGTGGCTGGGCGATGCGGCGAGCGATGTGGCGTTCGTATCGACGGAGCGAATGCTGGCGGAACGGCAGATCGATTTCGACATTATTGGGCTGGACGCGCTGGCTACGGACCTGAAGGCCGGGACTGGGACGTTCGAGACGTTGAGCGGGAACAAGTACAGGACGGTGATTCTGCCGTCGTTGGCTATCCTCTCGCAGGCAGAGCTAGACCGGCTGCGGGTGTTTGTGAAGGGCGGAGGCAAGGTGTTGTTCCTGGGACGAACGCCAACGCTGATCTCGCGCAAGACGATCATTGATGCGCGTGCGGCTACGGCGGATGACTTTGCCTGGGCTACGGTGGAGACTTCGGCGCAGCTTCCGCCGACACCGACTCCGCCGGGCCAACCGCCAGCCGCGCCACCGGAGCAGATGGTGGTTCCAGCAGCAATTGAGACGGCGTTGAAGACGGCAGTGGGCGCGCGCGAGGTCGAGCTGGACTCAGCCGATCCGGCGCTGAAGGTGATGACGCGGAGGCTGAAGGATGCGAACGTCTACCTGTTCTTCAACGAGGGGGTACTGGGTTGCGGGCATGAGGTGACGATGAAGGCTCCGGGCATGAAGGTGGAGGTGTGGGATCCGGCGACGGGATTCGTGTCACCAGTGGCGTCGACGGAGGCGAAAGGACGCGTGACAGTGAAGATCGAACTGAAGCCGTATGAGACGGAATTGCTGTTGGTGCGGTAAAAGGTAACCTGCTTAGACTAAGCCGTATTGACATATAGGGATCCGTAAACAACAGATAAATATAGTAAGTGTTCTCCTGAGCGAAGCAGGTGCGGCTTTTTGCACCTGCGCAGTCGAAGAATCTCCGGCTTCTTTTCGCCGATGCACCGCCTACAACGCCCAATTTCAGGGACATCTGCTAAATCTATATGTCGATTCGGCCTAGGGCTTTGAGAAGGTGGCTCCCAAACTCCAGGGAAGCTTGAAACAGCAGCGACTTCTTTGAGCCTTGTTGATTCATTACTGATAAATGTTAGGTTGCGCCAGAATGAATTATGGAACGATTCCAAATCGTCGAGTATCAAATCTACTGGACAAGAGGGTACGCTCTCATACGGATCGTATTGGCAGACGCAGACTGGGCAAGCTGCAAGGCTCTATCGCCGCCCACGTCCAGCCTTACGTTCCACAAAAAGTTTGTAGGACAGCCCACTCGGGACGTGCGGGGATCGCGTACATCTCAAGCCCCGACCTCTCCTCGTAGGGCCGTGAGACGGCGTCCAGCAAATCTTCGAAGGGTTGGAGAGCCTGTCGCTGGCATGCCGCTTCCAGTGCTGCCTCTACAATGTGGTTATCAGGGCCAGAGCGAAACTATCACAAAAGCCGCGCCAAACGCACAGGATATGACTTGTCGCAGAACGAAGTTAAAAACTATGTGGATGAAGACGAGAAGCGTAAGAACCGGACGAAGTCGCGTGTGCGCCAAGGTGGAATGGCCGTTCCGCATGTTGAAGCGCGTTTTCGGATTTACGAAGGTGCGCTATCGCGGCATCAAGAACAATCATGAATGGCTGTGCGTGGCCTTCGTGCTGGTCAACATCTATCAACATCGGCGGAGGTTGGCAAGGATTAATTTACGGCTGGCCCCTCAAGGGGCGTAGTGTGTCCACTGGAGGCCGAATGAGCCTGCGGCTGGCAAAATATGTAATGGGATAGCTGCGGAATCGGCTGTTTTCAAGCTGATGCAGGGAGATTCTTGTTGAGCGGCCTTATAAATCGATATTTTCAGAGGTTCATTAGATCTTGGTTGTTAGATGGAGCGCAACTGGATCGCTGCCCCATGTCGTCGGCGGAATCAACTCAGTGATGCCAGCGCCAATCATACCCGCTCCCATGCGAACGCCTGTCAGGGGTTGATACCATTCGCCCGTGAGACGCTCCGTCAGCCCTTGTAGGGTCAGCGTGAAGGGTCGCGCAAAGTTGAGGAAGATAACGTACTCACGCCCTGCCTCCGCCAGGCAATAGCCATCGCTGGAAACTCCCTCGATTGGCTTCAGCCTCCAGTAATTGGTCGCTGCAAAGAACTCTCGCAGGCGCATGAAGTATGCGTATCCCGGCGGGGTGTCGCGCGGCCGGATGACGTCCCATGCGGTATAGGTGTAGTAGTAGGCACCAAATCCGCCGGACATATACACCTCCCAGCCGCGCCGGCAGACCTCTTCCGGAATCTGCGCCACGCTATATGTCTTGTCGCTCACGCCCTTCGGCCCACACTCGTAACCAAACTCCGTATTGATAACCGGCCATGCGCGCTGCGCTAGATGGGCGAGCATCACCTTGCGCCACTCCGTGTGTTGCTGGTCCGATCGATAGTCCACCAGTTCGTTGTAGACGCCGCGGTCATAGTTGGCGCGGTCGTCATGGACCGTCAGCAGGCGGCGATACGGATCGTTGGCGCGAAAGTAGCGCAGGCGCCCCAACTTGTACTCCAGATCCTTCTCGTAGTGCGCCTCCTTCGCAATGTCCCATGTGACGTTGGGATAGGCCGCATACCGTGCGATCATCCATCGGTAGTAGAGATCGTCCTCTGCGCTGCCATTGATTGGCCAATTGACCTGCTTGTTATATACGCGCAGCAGAATATGGGCGACGATACCGCGGCGGTACATGGAGTCGATCACGCGATCATAGTGCTGCCAGTACGCAAGGTTAAACCGGCTGTAGTCCGGCTTATCGTTCGTTCCCTCCCATGCATACAGTGGTGGTGGGCCGTAGTCATCGTCTCCGGTGTGCCCCTTGCGCCAGCTTGTATCCTGCGCATAGGCATTCAGGATAATGAAGTTGAATCCATAGCTGGCGATCTTGTCGAGAAAGGGATTAACCGTGCTGAGCTGTGGATCGGCGCTATCCATCGCCCACAGCCAGTCGCACTCGTAGCCCATCGGGAGCAAGCGCGTGCCATCCTCATAGACGAACTGCGAGGGATGGTCGGAGTCGACACGCAGTCCACCGTGTATCGCATCATTCGGGTTAGGGACACAGGAAAAGACTGTCTTCTGCTTATCGAGGTCGGGATCGGCGCAACTGGTTACAAGCGACCATTGGCCCACCACGGTCGGCGCGATGCGTACCGTCCACGTCCCTCGACCGTTGTAGAAGCCAGAAACCGTCATTCGCAATCCCTTCGGCCCAGTTACCTCTACCGAGAACGGGAGTGCAAACGGATTCTCCGGCGTAGCCTTCGAGGAGAAGGAGAAGTCCTGCGGCTGCCATCGTGGTACCTGTTGCTCGACTCTGGTTCTGCCATCCTCGGAGTTGAGGGGTGCAATCGGCGCAGAAGCGAGAGATGCGAACTGTGGGACGGCAGAGGCTGCCGCCGCGAGCGAAGTGAGTCTCAGAAACTTGCGTCGTTGCATGGTTCCTCTTCTTCTGGTTCGGACGAATATGGACGTCAACTCCTTCGCCGCCGCGTCGTTCTATGCAGTTGAACTGCGCCTACGCAGTATATTGGGCGGCCTAGTCAATGCACAAAATAACTCCTGCCTTAGAACGATTTTCCCGTAAACTCTATCTGAGTTTTCATTGCCGCTCGCTTTGTGTACTATCATGACATCGCTGATGTATCCTGCTGTCGATCATCGGAGAGTGTAATTGCAGAGACTTCGTGTCATTTCAATCCTGATCCTCATATCTATATCATCATTTGGCTTTGCGCCGGTGACCGCAGCAGGCGCTCAGGTAGAGCTGTTTTACGCCGCAGGGAAACCCCAGGTTGAGTTCGCCAGCAATGAGATACGTGCCGCACTTACGGAGCGCGGCGATGCCTGCCTTCCCCATTCGCTCGATGCTCTCGGTACACCGGGGAAAGCGGCGGCTGTAGATCCCACTCGCATCGTGCTTGCCTCCTCGGCGGAGGAGTCGCGCCATGTTGCGGAGACGCTCGGCGTCGATCCGCTGAAGACCGCCGCCGTGGCCCAGTCCTACGCGATTCGCAGACAGAGTGATACCGGTCGAATCACCTATACGGTTCTCGCCGCAGACCCGGTTGGCGCGATGTATGGAGGCCTTGATCTCGCGGAGGCGGTGCGGCTGGGCACTCTCGCCAATTTGACCGATAGCAACCATACTCCGTTCATTGCACAGCGCGGGATCAAGTTCAACATCCCGCTTGACGCACGCACGCCCAGCTACTCCGACGCCAGCGATTCGGCGCAGCAGAACATCGCCGAGGTCTGGGATATGGGCTTTTGGCACGAGTATCTGGATGAGCTGGCGCGGCAACGATTCAACGTGCTTTCGCTGTGGAACCTGCATCCATTTCCCTCGATGGTGAAGGTTCCGGAGTATCCCGATGTCGCGCTGGCGGATGTGATGCGCACGACGGAGAAGTTCGACAGCAGCTATGATCTTACGGGCAAAGACATGGTACGGCCTGCTCTGCTGGCGCACGTGGAGGTGGTCAAGAAGATGACCATCGAGCAGAAGATCGCCTTCTGGCGTGCGGTGATGGACTACGCGCACGACCGCGGGATCAGCGTGTATGTGTATACCTGGAATATCTTCGTCTGGGGAGCGGACGGCAAGTACGGCATCACGTCGGCGCAGGACAATCCGATCACCATCGACTACTTCCGCAAGAGCGTGCGGGCGATGCTCGTGACGTATCCGCGGCTTGCCGGCATCGGGGTGACGGCGGGCGAGAGTATGCAGAACCTGCAGGGCGAGTACTCGAAGGAAAATTGGCTGAAACAGACCTATGGCGCTGGAATTGAAGATGTGCGAAAGCTACAGCCGGAGCGTTCGATCGACCTGATTCATCGGATGAATCAGGCGAATTTGAACCAGGTTCTTCCGCCATGGCTGGATTATCCCAAGCCCTTCGATCTGAGTTACAAGTATTCGGCGGCGCACATGTACTCACTGTCTGCTCCTCCGTTCGCAAAGCGCGATCTGGTCGCTATGCCATCGAGCCTGCGAAGCTGGATGGAGCTGCGCAATGACGATATCTACAGCTTCCGTTGGGGCGATCCCGAGTATGCGCGCGCCTATCTGCGCGCTCTGCCGGGGCTGGCTGTGTTGGCGGGCTTCAACATGGGGCCGGACGGGTATACCTGGGGCCGCGAGTTCATCAGTACAGAGCCAGAATCTACACGGCAGCTTGTAGTCAAGAAGCAGTGGTACAGCTTCATGCTGTGGGGACGCCTGAGCTACGACCCTTCGCTGCCCGACGAACTCTTCGAGCGTACGCTGGCGGTGCGCTATCCCGAGTCCCCGGCAGACAAGCTCTTTGCCGCGTCAGAAGCGTCGTCGAGGGTGATTCCAGAGATCAACCGCTTCTTCTGGGCGAGCGGCGGCAACGATCTGGCCTGGTTTCCAGAGGCGTGCCTGAGCCACCCCAAGCACCACGGATTTTATACGGTGAAAGATTTCATGAATGGCGCGACCACTCCGGGCAGCGGCATTCTGAATATTCGTGAATATACAAGCGCGGTATTGCAAGGCGCGCTGGCCACCGGCATCACACCGCCGCAGGTGGCGGATCAATTGCGCGCGGATGCGACGCAGGCTCTGAAGCTGCTGGACGCGATGCCCAGCCCCGGTTCCGACAAGGAGTTGCGCCTGACCCTCGGCGATCTGCGAGCCATGGCCTATCTTGGAGAGTATTACGCCGATAAGATCATGGGCGCGACAGAGCTCGCTGCATATGGGGCGACCCATGATGCGCAGAGGCGCGCCTCCTCGGTGCGTTATCTGCAATCTGCGGTGGAGGATTGGAAGCAGTACGCAGCCATCGCCACTCGACAGTATCGTCCGCAGTTGCTGACCCGCGTCGGCTATGTTGACCTGAATGAACTCACGGCAAAGGTGGAGCACGATGTTAAAATTGCAAACGAATAAGCTCTATTCCACGCACAAAATCTCTCGACCGATTCTTGTTGTGCTGGCGATCTTTGGATTGGTATGCGGCTGCGGGCTGCAAGGCCAGATTCCTCCATCGCATGTCGACGACTTCATCGGCCATCCCCGAGTCGTCGTTATCAGTGACATCGGCAACGAACCCGACGATCAGATGTCCTTCGTCCGTCTGCTGCTCTACTCGAATGAACTGGATCTGGAGGCATTGATCGCGAGCACCTCCACCTGGCAGAAGAACGCAGTGCATCCCGAAACCATGCACGCCTTGATTCGAGCCTATGGGCAGGTACAGCCAAATCTACTTTTACATGCTGGCGGCTGGCCAACAGCCGAAGTGCTTGAGAGCAAGGTTTTTGCCGGTCAGTCCGCGTATGGCATGGCTGCCACCGGAGCCGACAAACTATCCGATGGAGCGAAGGCGATCATCCGAACTGTGGACCGTAACGACGGCCGGCCTGTCTGGATCTGCATCTGGGGAGGCGCAAACACGCTGGCCGAGGCGCTTATCACGGTGCGCGCAACCCGACCGCCCGACGAAGTGGAGAAGTTCGTCGAGAAGCTGCGCGTCTACTCCATCTCCGATCAGGACGATGCAGGGCCTTGGATGCGGCGCGAATTTCCCGGCTTGTTCTACATCGTCCAGCCTTCCACACCGACAGGGGCCGACTATTATTACGCAACCTGGACGGGGATCAGCGGAGACCTCTTCTATCGAAATGGAGCGGGCGCGGATTTCACAACTGTGACCAACGAATGGCTTGATGCAAATATCCGAAGCAAGGGCCCTCTGGGCAAGCTCTATCCGCGATTTGCATACATCATGGAGGGAGATACGCCCACGTTCCTGGGACTGATCGACAATGGGCTGAACGCCTATCGCAGGCCGGAC
>Ga0224529_1000417_pt1 | contig 31923 bp, 26 predicted proteins | sample CBST50metaG_FD_179893 | JGI IMG/M metagenome (GOLD analysis project Ga0224529, IMG submission 179893) | Peat soil microbial communities from Stordalen Mire, Sweden - C.B.S.T50 | ecosystem: Environmental > Terrestrial > Soil > Wetlands > Peat | place: Sweden: Norrbotten County, Stordalen Mire...
TCCCCGACGGCAGACAGGTGGAAGGCCCTGCTGGACTATATCGTGGCGAAAATCATCCCCCGCCGACCCAAGAAGTTGCTCGAAACCTGTGCCCTCTTGGCCGAGTGACTGCCGTTTTTAGGATAATTCGTTCCCTGGCCCTCGCCTTCGCGGCTCGGTTGCAGCGCCGTATAGACGTCGGCGCTGAGCGGAGTGGTCGCGCCCTCCGGCAGCACGCCCGCCACCGTATACAGATCGCCTTTCAGCCGGATCGTTTGCCCCGGCAAACTGCGGTCGCCGCCAAACGTATCGCGCCAAAGGCCGTAGCTCAGAATGGCCGCCTTCGGTCCGTGCGGAAGATCCTCAATCGCGGTGAAATTTCGCCCGATGAACGGGTGAACTTCAAGCACATCGAGATAATGCGCCGAGATGCGAGCCGCATGCAGATATTGCGCACGGTCGCCGGCCTGAAAATTCACGCCTGTGGCCATTGCGCCGGAGAGGCCAGAGACCAGGGAAGGGACGTTGTCGCGCAGCAGTTCCCATTGCCGCCCATTGATCCAGTGCCGGCCATCAAACGGTTCCGAGCCTTGGATGTGAGCGAAGATTGCGCCCATGCGTTCCGGGCGCGGATACGGCAGGCTCTTCAGCATCAGCGCATTCACAATGGAAAAGATGGCCGTATTCGCACCAATGGAAAGCGCCAGCGTGATGATCACAGTCAGTGCGAAGCCGGGATTGTGACGGAACTGACGAAATGTGTAGCGCAGATCCTGCGCCAACGCATCGACCATTGGCAGGCCGCGCTGGATGCGGTAGCGTTCCCTGGTCTGCGTAACGCCGCCGAACTCGCACATCGCTGCTGTCCGCGCCGCTTGTTCTGTCATGCCTCGCTTTACATTTTCTTCAACGGCGAATTCGACGTGGGAGCGCAACTCTTCGTCGAGATCTTCGTCCAGTTTCCGCCTTTGGAAGAAGGCCGCGCAACGGCTCAATAAAACCCGAATCAGGTCCATCTGCGCCTCTTAGTTGGATGGCGCAAGAAAACGCGCCATGGTTCCGGCAACCCGCTCCCAGTTTTCGGTTTCCTGTTTCATCTGCTTCCGGCCGATCCGCGTGAGGGAATAAAACCTGGCGCGGCGGTTACTCTCTGACGCGCCCCATTCGCCCTTGATCCATCCACGCTGCTGCAGGCGCAGAAGAGCCGGATAAATCGTTCCCTGGTTCAGGCTCAGCCCGTTGTCGCTCACTTGCTCAATTCGCCTGGCGATGCCGTACCCGTGCAGCGGCCCCATGGACTCAAGCGTTTTGAGGACCATCAGGTCCAGCGTCCCCTGCAGAACGTCGGATTTGTTTTCACCCATCGCGTCTCCCCTGTTGCCTTTCTACAGGTAGGATGCTACTAGATAGGTTGAATGTCAACAGGGGAATGCGAAGATGGCACGGATTTTCAGGCGGCGACAAGGCTCGGCCGGTATCAAAAAGCTTTTCGTTTGCGAAACTCGCGAACCACCTCGGCCGGATCCCGATGCTGGCCGTCGATTGCTTCATTCATCGCGCGCATATCATCCGCTGTGATCTTTCCGCCGAGGGCATCGAGGGCAATCTGCATCTGCGGCCAGCGCCGAAGAGCCTCATCACGCACGAGCGGAACAGCTTCATATGGTGGGAAATAGTGCTTGTCGTCCTGGAGCGCTGTTAGCCCGAATGTTTGGATGGGGCCGTCGGTGGAGTTGGCGGCGATCATATCGACCTGGTGCGCGTTGAGCGCGCGATAGAGCAGGCCCAGGTCCATGGTGCGCGGCGCACCTGCGAACGCAAATCCGTACGCTGCGCTCAACCCCGGCAGTCCATCGGGCCGCTGCTCAAATTCGTAGCCGACGCCGAGGCGCCATTGCGGCGTGTACGGCGCGGCTTGGCTGAGGGTCGTCAGATGCAATCGGCGCGCATCGTCGCCGCGGATGACCATGGCGAACGTGTTCTCAAAACCTAATGGAGAGGACACAGTGATGCCATAGCGCGACGCATAGAGTTGGCGGACTGTCGCAAGAACGGATTGCGGGTTGCGATCAACGGGCACTGGTTGCTTGAGAATGGCCGTGAGCGCGGTCCCGGTGTATTCCACATAGGCGTCGATGCGCCCCGAGACCAATGCCTGTTGGCAGATATAACTGCCAGCAAGATAGAAGCGGCGTTCCACCTTGAGATTCGATTTCGCTTCGATTTCCTGCGCCAGAAGCTCCCCGAGAATCACTTGTTCCGTAAAGTTCTTCGCGCCAATGACGGGATGGTCGGGGCGCGGCGGAGAACAAGCGGCAAGAATCATGCACATCGCAACCGCAGCGGCAATGGAAAGCCGGCGCACCATCAGGCGGGAACCTTCAAGCGGCGTTCAAGCAGGCCGAGCGCTGCGTCGGCCGCCAACGCCAGCAGCGCTGCGGGAATGGCGCCGGCGAGAACCAGGCGGTTATCCACAGAGGCCACGCCGCGAAAGATCAACTCGCCCAGTCCGCCAGCGCCCACGGCAGCCGCAATGGTCGCAATGCCGATGCAGGTCACGGTTGCTGTTCTGAGTCCGGCGAGAATGAAAGGCGCGGCCAGCGGCAACTCGACCTTGAAGAGACGCTGCCGATCGGTGAGGCCCAACGCACGCGCGACTTCGATCACCGAGGAGTCGATGCCGCGAATTCCTGCGTAGGTGTTGCGCAAAATCGGCAGCAGCGCATAAGCGGTAAGGGCCAGGATTGCGATGCGCGCTGCGCGATCTCCGAGCCATGGCAGCGGCAGCAGGAATCCGAATAGGGCGAGCGAAGGAATGGTCTGCAAGACGTTGGCCACGCCAATCACCAGCTTCGCCCATCGCGGTGAGCGCGTGAGACAGATGCCCCCCGGGACGGCAATCGCCGTGGCAAACAGCATTGCCGCTCCTGTGAGCCAGAGGTGTTCGATGGTGAGCGTTGTGATTTCGCTGCCGTATTGAGTGAGGAAGCTGGAGTTCATCCGCGCCCCTCTTCGACGCGGCTTGGTGATACAGCTCTTTGGCTGCCGCGATGAAATGCCTGCACGTAGGCCGCGACTTCAGGCTGGTGGGACACCAAGAATTCTTCCGGGGTGAGGTTGGCGATCAGTTTGCCGTCGCTCAGCAGCACGATGCGATGGCCAAGATAGAGCGCCTCGTCCAGATCGTGCGTCACCAGCAGGACAGTCTTCATCATGCCGTCGAGCAGGCCGCGCAACATGTCCTGCATCTCGGCCCGCGTGAGTGGATCGAGCGCGCCGAAGGGTTCGTCCATGAGCAGAAACTCCGGCTCGGCGGCGAGAGCGCGCGCCAGTCCGACTCGCTGCCGCTGCCCTCCGGATAACTGGTGTGGATAGCGGTGTGCAAAGGCTTCTGAACTCAGCCCGACGGCATCCAGTAACTCGCGACTACGGCGAACGCGCTCCTCGCGAGGACGGCCCTCGGCTTCCAAGACCACCGCGACGTTGCGTTCGACCGTGAAGTGCGGGAAGAGGCCCGTCTCCTGAATCACGTAGCCCATGTTTCGCCGCAGAGAAATCAGGTCGGCGTCGCGAACGTCTTTTCCATGCAGCAGCACGGCACCGCCTGAAGGCTCGACCATGCGATTCATCGTACGCAGCAGAGTGGTCTTCCCTGAACCGCTGCGGCCGAGAACTGCGGTCGTTGTTCCTTCTTCGAGGGCGAGCGAAATATCGTCCAGCAGCAGCCGGCCCTGCGGCACCGCGAAGTAAAGATCCCGGAACTCGATGGCTGCGCTCATGGCCCTCGCAATGCGTGCACAACCAGTGTAAGGGCGGAGTCTTCCATGCGGAACCGAGGACGAATTATTATTTGGCGGCAGGTTGCTGCTCAGCTATTCCGTCGCGTAGCGGATCTCGAGCGAACGCATTCGGTAGCACGAGTAGACCAGCACCACCGCGATAAGAACAAGAAGCCCCAGCGTTGCAGCCCAGGCGGAGACCGGTTCGGCTTGAACGGTAAGCAGCGCAAAGATGCCGTTGGCGGAGACGCTGACCGGCATCAGATGACGCAGGTAGGACGCAACGCTGATCTTCTGGAGAATCGAAGGCATCACCGGATTGATCGCCTCCCAACCGAGCACAAGCATCGCAGCCGGGGTGGGATTCTTGAACATCATGCTGAGCAGAAGAAACACCGCACCATATCCCAGACAAGCGAGAACGACGATGGCAAGATACGCCTCTAGCTGGCCGAGGCCGGGCCCATTGAAAACGTAGTCCGTGCCGGCGGCGCCGAAGCCGGCGTACATCAGGGCGAAGTCGACAAGAAGCGCGCTCCCAAACAGAAGCACGGCGCTGACGGATCCCGCCACGAATTTACACAGCAGCAGCACCTCGCGCCTCACCGGAGACAGAAGATAGAAATGCAGACTGCGCTCGATCATCTCTCCGCGAATGAGGCGGGAGAAGATTCCCAGGCAGCCAAAGAACACCCCCAGGCGAACGTAATAAAGCTGCACGATGCCTGCGAGGACGTTGGTGTCGTCGCTCATCCACGTTGCATTATGTCTGTCGGCCACCAAGTGGATGAGGATGATGAAGGTGGGAATGAAAGCGAGAAAGTAAATCCACGCAGCCTTCCACGAGAAGAGATTCCTTCTCACTTCAATTCGCACCAGACGGCGCCCCTGAATCCACCACAGCCCCCACGGCTGTTGGGCCAGGTGCTTCCAGAAGTTGGTCCTTGTCTCTCGCATCACAGCGCGCTCCCGTCCGAACCGATCAGATATTGGTAGATGGCGCTGGCGTCGTCGTCGGCCGGAGCAACCGCTTCAATTTTCACAAGCCCCTCCGCCGCAATTCCGTTGAGCATGGAATAGAACTGATCGATGTCGGCGGTGCGCAGAAACACGCCTCTTCCATCCGCGTGCAAGCGAGCCTCGACGCAATGGTTGATGGCAAACATTTTCGACGCCAGCACGGCGGGTTGGTCGCAGCGAATGAGCACTTGCATGGGCTTTTCGCGCACTTCCTGCCGAACCTGCTGAATGCTTCCTTCCGCAATCAGATAGCCGCCGGTGATGAGAACGACGCGGTCGGAGATGCGGTCGACTTCATCCAGAATGTGGCTGGAGATGAGCAGGTGCATTCCCTGCCGGCCAAGCTCCTGAAAGAGGGCAATGGATTCGGCCCGCGCCATGGGGTCCAGACCATTCAACGGCTCGTCGAGAACCAGGACGCGCGGGTGGTGTGCGATGGCCTGGGCGAGTCTCACCTTCTGACGCATGCCCTTGCTGTAGCCCGCAATCTTTCGTCCCGCCGCATCGCCAAGCTGCACGCGCTCGATGGCCTCGACGGTCAACTGAAAGGCGTCCGCGTCGCTCATTCCATGCAGCATGAGGCTGTCGAAGATGAACTGCCATCCGGTAAGTCCGCGAGGAAAGAAGTCGAACTGGGTGCAATAGCCCAGGATCCGAAATAACTCCGGCGAGTTGGACGGCGAGAGCCCCATCACCGAAATGGTGCCGCTCGATGGCTGAACCAGTCCTGTCATGAGGTTCATGAGTGTTGTCTTCCCCGATCCGTTGGGGCCGACCAGCGTGGTGATTCCGGGAGGGATGCTGAGCGATACGCGATTGACGCCCAGAACCTCGCCGTAGAACTTGGAAACATCCTCGAAAATGATTTGATCGTTCATCCGTGGACCACCTCACGAGCACGGATGTGTGCAGTCAACATCGCGACACAAATGATGCAAGCCAGGGCAAGCATTGCCGCGATTGCTCCGGTGGGCAGCGAGAACCTCTCCATGCCGCGCTCCGGAGCTCCAAGCAATCTCTGCCAAAGAAGCGACATCATAAATGGAATGTTGAGCAGGAATCCCCACTTGGTTCGCAGTACCCCGGTGACGATGGCGCCGACGCTTGCGGGTACAAGGACTGCTCCAAAGATGGCGCCAGTGGCCACGACTCTCCACTTGACCCATGAGGACAGGGCGAGACCGAGAATGGAAAGCAGCGCGATCCAGATCAGCGCTCCCGCCAAAAGGCCGCCGGCTATCTGGCCATTTGCGGCCGCCCAGGGAACGGGTGAAGAGTAACTCTGATAGGTGAAGAGAAGCAGGCACGGGACCCATGTTACAGCCGAGAGAGATGCGAACAACGCAATGAACTTGCCGAACACATAGCTGAAACGCGAAATCGGATGGCTGAGCAGGATGGGCAGAGCGTTATCGGCCAAATCGAAAGTGATCAGCCGCGGCGCGATCCACGACGCCACCGCCAGCGCCAGCCACGATTGGATTTGCAAGATGACAAGAAAGTATTTCGCATCGATCATCTGGCCCTGCGATCCACGCGCACCGATCAAGGCTCGGGCAAGCGGGTTGTTGGCCAGATAGATTCCAAAGAGAAAAACGATGGGAGGCAAAAGACACAGCGTAAAAAGTCCCACGGTGATCTTTGACGACCATGCTTCTGCGAATCCATATTTCGCCAGCACCAGGACGCGCGTCCACGCAGGGGTGATCTTACCGCTGTAGGCGCGATAGTTGTGTTTATAAACTGACATTTGTTGTCCGCCCCGCTTCGTTTTCCATCGCCCGGAGGAAGATATCTTCAAGAGAGTCGCGACGCCGATTCATGCGTCGAATCTGGACTCCCTGTTCGGAGGCAATCACGTAGAGATCCCGCGCCTCGATGTGATCGGGGATGACGAGTTTGATTCGCCCGCCGGGAAAGCATGCGCATTCGCAGCCGAGTCCCCGGATGCTCACGGAGAACCGCTCGGTGGCGCCCACTGTCTCCAACTCGATGAAGCTTCGATTGGAACGGCGCTCCTCTTCAATATTGCAGAGAGCGGCGATGCGGCCATTCTTGAGAATCAGCACTTCGTCGCAGGTTTCATCGATATCGCGGAGCAAGTGCGACGAGATGAGCAGGCGCACGCTGCCTTCCTTGCGGATTTCCTTGATCAGGTGAATCATGCGCTGGCGCGCGATGGGGTCGAGCCCGTTGGTGGGCTCGTCTAAGATCAATAGCCGCGGACCGTGCGCAAGCGCCTGGGCCAACTTGATAAGCTGCTTCATGCCGAGCGAATAAGTGTTCACCTTGCGGTAGCGCACTTCGCCCAGTCCCACGTAGAAGAGGGCCTCATGCGCGCGCTCCAGCGCTTCAGCGGCAGGCAGGCCCGCGAGCTCTGCCATATAGCGGACAAAGCGCACGCCGCTCATGTTGCCGATAAACGAATCGTTTTCCGGCATGTAGCCGATGCCGCCGCGAATCTGCGCCCTGTCCCGCTGGCTGTCCAGACCGAAGACGCTGGCTGTTCCCTTTGAAGGCGGATGAAACCCAAGCAGCGTATTGATCAGAGTGGATTTTCCCGCGCCATTGGGCCCGAGCAGGCCAATGGCCTGCCCTTGTAACTCGCCCGTCAGCCCGTCGAGTACGACGCGATTCCCGAACCGGACTTCCAACTCATTGAGGTCGACGATGCCCATGTCACTCTTTTACGATTGCGTTCGTGCGTTTGTTCCCAGAATCGATCAAAGCGCCCAGTGTGAGCAAGTCAAATCCAAACAAATGGCTATCACTTGCCACTTCGATGCGACTTTCTTTTCCCCAGGCGCAAATTGCGGTTGGTCTGGCGTCTGCGGCCAATTTACTCAGCGCCGCCGCCGAATCTCCACTGAAATTCGACAGCAGAGGATCCAACACCGGGCCGAGATTTTGGTAAGCGACGGCAGAGTAGTTCTCATTGTCGTCCTTTGGCAACAAGGCCTTGAACGCTGCTGAGCGGGCAAGGGATTCTCCGCTGGCCTGAGTCTGCAGCGCCTGCATCAGAAGAGCACGGCTGGGCGCCACAATCATGTAACCCTCAGCGAACGTGTATTGCGCGATCACGTTGCCCGTATTGAAGTCGTGGATCGAATAGAAGGTTTGTCCGCCGGCCTCGCTGGAGTCGAGCGTAATCGTGTGAGGATTCTTGCCTTGGTCCAGGTTGCGAATTGCCTCTGTCAGCCGCTCCAGCGTCTGCTCCAGGCGGGCCGCGTCATGAACTTCAATGACGGCTTTCCAGGACGGAGTGGGCAGAACCGGACCATCGAGGGACAAGAGAAACTCCCCGCCCAGGTTGGCCGCCAGATCGTCACGGAAATTGATCTGCAGCTTTTGCTCGGCATCGCTCAAGCCTCGATTCTGTGCATCCTTCCCGGGCTCGGTCATCGCCATGATGTCGTCGGCGATGGCCGCCGGCTCTTTTGAAAGCAGTGCTACCGCGACCGACGCATTCGGCGTGACGAAGCCCAGCGAACCCATGGGGGCAGGGGCAGCCAGCCAGGATGCAACCCGCTGCCTGGTTCCCGAGAATTGCAGATTCAAGTGATTGTCAGGGTCTCCATTCAACTCGCGATGTTCGGCGATCAGATAGTGAATGCCGTCCATCCCGCTGTTTTCAAGTGCGTTCTTGCCGTTGCGATTGGCATGCAGCGCGTTGGGATTGTCGGCCATCATCTGATGCACGTCGGCCGCCAGAATGATCCCCGCGCCGCGCCGATAGGCAGCCGTGATCTGTTGGCCGAAGTCGCCCGTTGCAAAGCCGCTGGCGCCCAAGTTCAATTGGGCGTCCATCTGCTTCAAGGTCGCCAGGTTGTTGGAGAACACCGCCTCGTGCGCCCGGATGAGAGCGTAGCCGCCGTTCTTGGGCTGGGATGAGACACGAGCACTTGCCAGCGAGCTTTCGTCAAACAACGTCAGCCCTGCAGTTGATTCCGAAGACGGAAACTGCCTACGGAGCAAATCGTCCAGTCCGCCCTGCTTTAGATCGGCCACGATGGCGAATCCCGGATTGCCGTTCTGCTTGACGCCAACGACGACAATCTCGTCGCCCAAGTACCGGCTCATCTGGTGAAGCTTCTCAATCAGCGAATCCAATTCCGCAGTGTTGTTGCCCGGTCCGTGTGCCCACCACTGCTGCAGAGCCGGGCTCTCTTTCAATTGCTCGTGGAAGATGGTGTTTGCCTCGCTCACGAATTCGCCGAGGTTGGGAATGCTGATATACAACAAGGTGCCGGACGGGACCCGCTGCACCAGGTCGCTTGTGTACCTGAGTTGGGGAAACGGAATCTGCTCGATCCGGCGCTGGAGCGCGGAAAACTGCGCCAACAGAGGCAGGTATTTTTCGCGATCATGGCTCCATGCGATCTCCTGGTCAAGCGGCGCGGCGCTCAGGTTGTCGCTCGTCGATACTTGGTCGCCGGCTTGAATCACCGAGTCGATTCCCGCATGAACAACGTGAACCGAACCTTGCAAAACAGCGACGCGCGAGCCCTTGATTCCTGCATTCACGGAGAATACGGTGCCCGTCACCGCAACCCGGCAATCTGGCGTCTTCACATACAAATGGCCCAGCGTGCGCTTGGCGGCCTCGACAATCAGAGCACCGTTATCGAGAGTGAGGGTCATGCTGTTCCCCCTGGCTCCCACGCCGAGAACGCTTCGTTCGTTCACCTCAACAGTCGATCCATCCGTGAGCCGAAGAACGGCGTGCGATCCGCCGCTCGTCCGGAGGTGATCGCCCTCGATCAATTTGTCTCCGGCAACGAGCTTGCGATCACTGCCGCTGGAAAAGCGATAAGCCGAGCCGTCGATGGATTGCACCTCGGCACGAACTCCCGGCGGCACTTGCCAGTACGCTTTGTTGACGAAGAACGTGCAAGAGAGCAGTGCAAGACATGCGGCCAGCGCCCAGCCGAATCGACGCGGCTGCCAGGCAATTGCGCGGACTGGCGTGGGCGCAGACCAGTTCAGGACCTTGGCCTGCGACCCGCTACGGAACATTTCGCGACATGCGCTACAATCGCGCAGATGCGCCTCAATCAGTAGTGAGCGCGCAGCGGACAGATTGCCCGCGCGGTAAGCAGGCAGCAGATGCGCAACGTCCGCGCAACTCTCAATGGCATCGGCAGTGAAATCGATATCGAGCCGGTCAGCTACCCGCGTGGCGGACGCCGCAATCTCGGCAGCGTCGGGGGCATCTGATTTCACCGCTTGTACAGCTTTCAGAAGCATCTCGTCATCTTGTCTCATTGTTTTCCGCCTTCCAATTCGCTGAGTCGTTTCTTCAGCCTGGATCGCGCATGATGAAGAGTCACCGCGACGACTGCCTGCGAAGTTCCCATCAACACCGCGATCTCACGATTTCCCCGATCTTCCAGGTAGCGCAAAGTGAACATTTCAGCCGCCCGTGGAGGCAATTCGCTGATGGCGATCCGTAGCCATGCGCCTAGTTCCTTGCCCGATGCATCCGCCTCAGGCGAGCTGCCCTGCCCACTGGCCGCAATGCCTGCCGCGCCTTCCAGCGGCTCGGTCGCAGCAGCCTTCTTCCGCCGCAGCAGATCGAGGGCGCCATTGATTGCGGCCCGGTAAAGATAGCTGCCGGCATTCTGGATGGGCACGGCATTGCCGCTTGCCAGGCGCAGAAACACGGCCTGCGCAACGTCCTCCGCATCGGCGACGCTGCCCGTAATGCGCCAGGCCGCGCCAAGAACGCGCCGATGATGCTCCGCAAATAATTGCGAGAGAGTCTCACGGTTTTCTGCCAACGGCATGGCGGTGCTCAAAGCGGCCACGGACTCACCTTCTTGACTGTTCATAGAGATGACGCCTCGACCCGACGATTATTAACCGGTCGAGGAGAATTACGGCAAGAAGGCTTTGGGTGTTCCGCGAAAAAGGAGAAGAGGAAGAGAAGACAGCGGCGCTTTGAGGTCCCTGATGCGAACGGCCGAGGCAGAGAGGCTGGCCAAGTGACGTAGGCGAGGAGCCCGCTTCAGCTTTTCTCTGGGCGCGGGACTCGATCATCGCTGTCCGTTGACAGGGGAATCCGCGCCGCCCAATCTCCAGAGTTCTCGCGAGAGGAAATCAAAGCAGCGTACCAAGCTGACGCCGGGATGTGCCTGCGCCAGCCCTTGGTTGCGGCAGAGAGCCGCCGACTACTTGGAGGCTTTCGCGGCTGCTTTTCTCTGCGTCGCCCAGCGCTTCTTGACGGCTTCGGCTATGCGCTGCCGACCTTCGGGGGTGAGCTTTCTCTTCTTCTTCGCAGTCTTCACCGTAACTGGCGCAGCCACTGCGACTGTCTTTTTCGTCGACGCGGCAACTGCCGTTTTGGCAGAATCGGTCCCTGCCGTGATCAACGCGACGAATGCCGGCCACTTTACCTTGGTCCCATTGTCGCGGCGCGTCTTCCCTGCACACCAAATCAATTCGCTCTTGGTAATCACAAGATTTCCGAGCTTGTCGAGACCGTTTGGCTCGAATATCTCCAGTTCCACGCCCTTGTTCTTGATCTCCATATCTACTTCCAGTGACTTGATCGCTACCTTCATATTTTTTACCTCCAATAGAAATCATAACTGAAGCTGCTCATTATGTTCGCCGGAAGTAATCCAGGCGCGCATTTACGACTAACGAAAGTGATCAAAAGGAGACTCTTTTAGAGCCCCATTGGTTGGCGTTGAGCCCAGTTAGTCCACGCGCTCTCTGGGCCACGCCAAGGCTTCCCGCCGCTCTTATGACGCGAGCATTTGCGCCGTCTTCTTCTTAAGTTCCCGCTCGCGTAACCACGTGAAAATCACCGGAGTCACAATCAGCACGTGGACCAGCGAACTGAGCATTCCGCCCAACACCGGCGCGGCCAACGGCCTCATGAACTCCGCGCCCGTACGCGTAGACCAGAGCAACGGCAGCAGGCCTGCCACTACTGTGGCCACAGTCATTACCTTGGGGCGAAGACGCAGCAGCGCGCCTTCCATCACCGCTTCGCGCAGACCGACGGGTGTAAGTGTGCCATCGGCGGCGGTTCGCCGCGCCACAGCTTCTTCGAGATAGATGACCATTACCACGCCCGTTTGCACAGCGGTGCCAAACAGCGCTATAAAGCCCACCCACACGGCAACCGAGAAGTTGAGTCCCATCGCCTTCACAAGGAAGACGCCGCCGGTGAGAGCAAACGGAACCGCCAGCAGAACATGCGCGGCCTCTTTCACAGAGCCGTACGTGCGATAGAGCAACGCGAAAATGACGATTAGAACCAGAGGAATCACCAGTTCCAAGCGCTTCCGTGCGCTGATCTGGTTTTCATACTGGCCGCTCCATTCGGTGTAATAGCCCGGAGGCATCTTCACCTGGCGCGCAACTTCTCGCCGCGCCTGATCCACAAATCCGCCCACATCGCGGCCACGCACGTTTAGCAGCACGGCGCCTCGCAGCAAGCCGTTTTCACTCGTAATCATCGAGGGTCCCATCGTTGTTTTGATGGTGACCACTTTGCTGAGCGGCACTTGCGCCCCGTTGGTCCCGGTAACTAGAACTTCTCCGAGCTGCTCTGGGTTTTCACGGAAGTCGCGCGCGTAGCGCACACGCACTGGGAAGCGTTGCCGCCCTTCGATCGTCGTGGTCAGGTTCTTGCCGCCGACCGCGGTCTCAATCACGTCTTCCACATCGGCGACATTCAAACCGTAGCGATCCGCCGCCGGGCGATCGACAGTCATCTCAAAATAGGGCGCCCCCGTTGTGCGTTCTGCGTAGAGATCTACCGCGCCCGGAATCTGGCGCACCACATCCTTGATCTCGTTGGACTTTTGTTCGATCACGCTCAAGTCAGGCCCGAAGACCTTGATGCCGACCTGCGTGCGAATGCCCGTCGAGAGCATGTCGATGCGGTTGCGAATCGGCTGCGTCCAGATATTTGTGACGCCGGGGATTTGCAGCTTGTCGTCGAGGCGCGCGAGGATTGCATCTTTGGTGAGACCCTTTGGCCATTGGTCCTTGGGCTTCAGGGTAATGGTGGTTTCGCTCATGTTGATCGGCGCCGGATCGGTGGAAGTGTCTGCGCGGCCCACCTTGCCCACTACCATCGCGACGGCCGGGTCCGCGGCGATGATGCGATCCTGCTGGCGAAGAATTTCCGTTGCCTTGGTAAGCGAAATGCGCGGATCGGTGACCGGCATGAAGAGCGCCGTCTCTTCATCGAGCGGCGGCATGAACTCGGAACCGATGGTCGTTGCTGTATAAACGGCAGTGCCAAACAGCAGCAGCGCCGCGCCGAGCGTGATCGCCCTGTGACGCAACGCCCAACTCAGCGCTGGCTTGTAGATGGCGCGCAACAGGCGCATCACCGGATTCTCTTCTTCGCGATGCAGCTTGCCGCGAATCAGAAATGTGCACAAAACCGGAACCAGTGTAATGGCGAGAATGGTCGATCCCGCCATCGCAAAAGTTTTGGTGAACGCCAGCGGATGAAACATCTTGCCTTCCATTCCGGTGAGTGCGAAGACCGGAACAAAGGCCAGAATGATAATGACCATGGCAAACGAAATGGGGCGGCCCACAAGTTTTGCGGCGTTGAACGTGATTTCCCAAATGTGCTCGCGATAGTTGCCGTGCTCGTCTTCGTAGCGCTCCGCCTGGCGAATCACGTTTTCCGTCATCACGATTCCCGCGTCTACCAGCACACCTATTGCAATTGCAATTCCGCCCAGCGACATGATGTTGGACGAGATGCCCGCTCCCTTCATGAAGAGAAACGCGCCCAGCACGGCCAGTGGCAGCGGAATCGTCACGACCAGGATGCTGCGGAAATGCCACAGGAAAAGCACATGTGCCAGAGTGACCAGCACGATCTCTTCAAGCAACGCGTGGCGCAGCGTATCCACTGCATGATCGATCAGAATGCCGCGGTCATAGAACGGAACAATGGTTACGCCAGTGGGTAGGCCCGGTTGAATGTCGGCGATCTTTTTCTTGACCGCCTCAATCACTTCGCGTGCGTTGGCGCCATAGCGGATCACGACCACCCCGCCGACTGCCTCCTTGCCATCCTTGTCCAGAACGCCACGGCGAAACTCGGGGCCAAGCTGCACGCTGCCGACATTCCCCACGGTGACAGGCGTGCCGTTATACACGCCCAGCGACGTGTCGGAAATGTCTTTCAGCCCGCGAATCAGGCCGATGCCGCGCACCATGTCTTCGGTGTCGCCGGACTCAACAACCTTTGCTCCCACATTGTTATTGCTGCGCTCCACTGCACTGACCACGTCCTTGAGTGCGACGTTATAGGCACGCAGTTTCATGGGATCGAGATCGATCTGATACTGCTTGGTAAATCCGCCCACGCTGGCCACTTCAGCCACGCCCGGTACAGAGTTGAGTTGATATTTGATGAACCAGTCTTGGATGGAGTGAAGCGTACCGCCGTCGTAAGGACCTTCGACCGTGTACCAGAAAACTTGTCCAACACCGGTTGCGTCGGGACCCATCATCGGCGTGACGCCCGCGGGCAGAAAGCTGCCCGCGAGGCTTAGTCGCTCCAGCACGCGCGTACGCGCAAAGTAAATGTCGACTGAATCCTCGAAGATCACATTCACCATCGAGAAGCCGAATGCCGACGCGGAACGCACCGTGCGCACGTGCGGCAAACCTTGCAGATTCACGGTGAGCGGATAGGTGATCTGGTCTTCCACCTCCTGCGGGCTGCGGCCCTGCCAGTCAGTGAACACAATCACCTGGTTCTCGCTTAAATCCGGTATTGCGTCGATAGGCGTGTGCAGCAGCGCCCAGTATCCCCACACCGCCAGCGCGGCATAGACGGCCAGAATCAGCCAGCGATTTCTCATCGAAAATTCAATGATGCGGTTGATCATGCCGTCTCCTATTTCGCGCCGAGGTGTGTGTGGAGGGAGGCGATCACGCCGCCGTTCTTGCGCGCCTCCACCAGAACAGTCCATGACCCCGCGGTCGGCGGCTGGCCTTTGCCCATGTACATCTGGTGCTCGGCCATCCATGGCAGATCGAACGCACTCTTCATCTCCGCCATGCCCATCGCAGGCATCGCGGGCATGATGAACGTAACCGTCACGCGTGCGTCAGTGATCGGCTTTCCGCTGGCATCGGTCAGCTTCACATGGAAGAGATTGTCCGCGCCTGCTTTCACCGGGTCGGCGTCGGAGTGGAAGTCGATCTTCGCCGCGCCGGCTTCTGCGCTCTTGCTTCCGGTGGGGGCAGCGGCCGACTGTTGCCCTCCCGCAAACTCTTTCGATCCGCCATAGAGGCCTGACATACCGGAGCTCAAGTGCGCTTGCGAGTCGATGAGGAAGTTGCCGCTGAGCACCACCTTGTCGCCCAGCGCCAACCCGCCTTGCACCGGATACAAGTCTTCCGTAGGCGCGCCCACTTGAATTTCGCGCGCTTCAAACACGCCATCCGACTTGGCCAGATACACGAGTTTGCGCGTGCCCGTATCGAGCACGGCCGAGCGCGGAACCACGATGGATGGGTGCGCGGCGCGGCTGATGAATGTGGCGTTCACAAACATGCCGGGCAGCAAGCGCATGCCGGGATTGGCGAGGTGAACATGCACGGGCACTGTGCGCGTCTGCGGATTGGCGGAGGGTTCAATGAACTCGACGTGACCGCGCAGCGTCCGATTGGGCACCGACTCGGCCGTGATATCTACCTCCTGCCCCACGCGAATTTGCGGCAACTGCTCCTCGTACACATCGGCCTTGATCCACACCTGGCTCAAGTCGGCAAGCGTAAACAGCGTGTCGCCCGCGTTCACGTACTGGCCTTGCGTCACCTTGCGTTCGACCACAGTTCCCGATGCATAGGCGTAGATGGTCACGTGCGGCACGCTGCTTGTTTCCGGCGCATTGATCTGCTTTGCCGAGATACCCCACAACTCCAGCTTGCGCTGGCTGGCCGCGACCAGCGCCTCCGCCTGCTGGCGCGCGAAGGCATCGTCGGACTGATGCAGTTGGCTGCGGTTTTCCGCGGCGAGGCGATACTCTTCGACAGCCGTCGCTACTTCGGGGCTATATACGTCGGCCACTGCCTGACCGCGTTTTACCCGCTCGCCCGTGTATTGCACATAGAGCTTGTCGATCCGTCCGCCGATGCGCGCGCTGACCGCGGCAAGCTGCGACTCAGGCTGTTCTACGCGACCAAAGGCATCAATGTTCGTCTTCAATGCAGCGGTGCGCACTTCGCCCACCTGCACGCCGGCCGCAGAGATCTCCGCCGGACTCAACTGGATTGTCGTTCCCGGTTGCGTGCCCTGCTGCTTCTCGGCGCTCTCCGATTGCGTGGCTGGCCTGGCCATGGGCATTGCTTGTCCCGATGCAAAAATCGGCAGTTGCCTTGCAACCACAATTCCAATGATGAGAGCGGCAACCAGTATGCCCGCGCCTGCTCCCACGGCCATCAGCTTCTTTTCTCTTGAAGTCATTTGCTTTCCCTCTCTGTGCCGGGCGCGGACGCCAACGGCGCGCCGATGGCGCGTTCCAATTGCGCAATGCCCGCATCGATGGCCGAGGCCGCTTTGTAGTAGGCGGTTTGAACATCGAGCAGAAGATTCTGGCTGTCGATCAGGGTCATGAACTCGGCGCGGTTATTCTGATAGGCCGCGGTGGAAGCCCTGAAAGTCGCATCCGCCTGCGGCATCAGCGTGTCGCGATAGAGCTTCACCCGCTTCTGCGCTGCCTGCACAGCGATCTGCGCCTGACGAATTTCAAGGAACGCCATCGATATGCGCACATCCAATTCGGCTTGCGAAACATCTGTCGCCGCATCGGCCTGCTTCGTCTCGCCGTCGTGACGGTCGCGATTGAGCCAGGGCAGATTCATCGTTAGCTCAGCCATGTAGGCGTTGCGCGACGAGGAGCCGGTGGGCATCAGCATGTAGCCGAGAGCAGCCGTGAAATCCGGCTTCATGGCCAGACGCGTCAGTTGACTCTGGTCTCGCGACTGGACAATCTTCTTGCGCAGAGCGGCCAGCTCGGGACGATTCTCGATGGCCACGCGCTCCAGTTCCTCGATGGAAGGGAGGGTTGCAACGGTCGCGTAGTCACCCGTAATCTCAACCGGCTCATCCGGACTCCGCCCCAGCAGCGCATTCAACTGCGCGCGCGCATTGTCCCGATCCTCTTCCAGCTCGACGAGGTGTTCGTTCAGCCGTGTCAGGGCCATCTGCGCACGCAGTACGTCCGCCTGCGGAACCTTGCCGGTGGTGTACTGCGCCAGCGACGCGGACACGGCTTCTTTCAGGAGCGACGCCTGGCGGTCGTGCAGGTTCATCTCGTCTTTGTTGCGCTTGAGGTCCGCGCAGGCCTTGCGCACTTCCACCGTGACTTCCTGTCGCGCCGACTCGAGTTCGCTGGCTGCAATCTCCGCGTCGTCCCCGGCAAGCTTCGCATGGAGGTCCCGCTTTTGCTTGCTCAGATACGTGCGCTGCAGCGAGAACATCATCTGCGCCTGGTTCAGGTCCCACGGCTGGCGCAGCGGCGTGTTCCAGTCGCGCACCATGAACATGGGATCGTCCAGGCTGCGTGCGGTAGTGATTTTGAGCTGGGCCAGCGACAAGCGCCTGACCGCGGCGCGTATCTCCGGATTGGTCTCGAGAGCGCGGGCAACCGCTTCATCCACAGACATTGGAACAACGTCCGGCCCGTTCGACGCGCTCAAAACATGGTCCGGGGCAGACACCGGAACAGGTCCAGCGGGCGGCTCCGTCTGTCCCTGACAGGCGATCGCCAGCGCCACCATAAGCGGCGCAACAACACAAATAGATTTCACTCTTCAACTCCACGGTGAATGGCAAAAACTGCATTCCGGGGCGCACAAATGCGCACTCCGGCGAGCCACGGCGGAAGCGAAGAGCTAGATTCTCAGGTTGAATGCGCCAGTCGGTGGAGAGAGATGCGGAATGATCGCAGCGGACGGGAAGCCGTCGCGTGAGGAGAACTCAAGGACGGGAACAAAATTCACCGCCACGCTCATCGGGGCCGGAGCAGGGACGTCCGGCGCAACAACGACGGCGGGCAGTGGAGCGCGCGCCGTGCAGCATTCAGTCTGCGCGAATTGAGTCGACTCGGGTGCGGGTGCGCAGCAACTATGCGCGGGATGCGGCGTCGGTTGCAGGCAGATTCCATTCGGCGCAAGCAGGCCACCCATCAAAACGATGGCCACCGCCGCGCGTTGGAAAACGCCTCGCAACATACACACAGCGTACCACGGAACGAGCGTGCCGCGGTGATTTGCATCACCGTGCACCGAGCAATCCACTCTGGTTGTAGTTGGTTCTGGTGGGCGAGGAATGGCAAAATCCCGGGCCTGAAGGCCTCGTAATTTGTGCTGGTTTTTCAGGGGAATCAATCCCCCTGCTCCCTCCGGGTCGATTATCTGCAAGCAAATCGAGTACTAGGCACGCCCGGCAAACTCGCGGGTCTCCGTGTACACCTTCACCTTTTCGCCTACTTGAATGAAGAGGGGAACCTTGACTTCGAGACCGGTCTGGAGCCGTGCGTGCTTGGTCACGTTGCCGCTGGTGTCGCCGCGTGCGCCGGGCTCGGTGTATTCCACTTCGAGCTCGACCTTTTCCGGCAGTTCCAGGCCGATGGGGTTGCCGTTGAACTTGTGCACCTGGATCAGCGCGCCCTCCACCAGGAAGTCCAGAGCGCTGCCCATCATCTCGCGGGACAGGGTGTGCGTCTCGAAGGTTTCCTGATCCAGAAAGTGCGAACCCTCGCCGTCGCTGTAGAGATAGGACGACTCCACCAGTTCCAGGTCCGGTTCCTTGAACCGCTCGCCGGCCTTGAACGTCTTGTCGAAGACCGCGCGCGTGAGCAGGTTGCGCATCTTCAGGCGAACCAGCGTCTGGCCGCCCCGCGCCGTGGGGGTGGAGACCTCCGCGTCCATGCAGTAGTAGGGGGTGTTTTCAAATTCAAAGTACATCTTGCGCTTAACGGTAATGGCTTCGATCAATGCGGCCATGGATTCCTCAAAAGAACAGGCATTTGAAGCCGTCGATTCCACCGGAATCACATCGGCTCCCCGTCAATTATAGGGGGAAGCGGCCTTCCGCGGCTCCGCCCAACCCTGTCCTTGCCCACTCCGGCTCCACGCCCCCATACCCCCAGTCACCAGTCGGCTGAATTTGCGGGCAGCTGCGCAACGCCCCTCGTCGCACAATGCAGTCCGGCGCCTTGCCACCTTGCCCCTTGGGTGGCGATACTGCCAACGGTCCAATTTTTCGGGCCTCATCCTTCGTGAGCGAGAACAGACTTGGCCCGTGAACTCTTTACCGCACGTCTTGAACGAAAAGAATGCATTTCCTTGCCGACCCAGTGCTATCACTTTGAGTTCGTTCTCGATGGGTTTGAGAGCTTTCCCTTTGCGGCCGGGCAGTTCGTTTCCGCGGTAGCCGAGGACGATAACGGCAAGCAGCAGACCCGCGCCTACTCCATCGCCTCGGCTGCCCACGGCAACCGCTTCGACCTGTGCGTCAACCGCGTTGCAGGCGGCTTTTTCTCCAACCATCTGGCTGACCTTCCCGACCTGTCCGTCGGTGCATCCATCCACATTCACGGGCCTTACGGCCACTTCATCCTGCGTGAGCCGATCACCGACTCCATCCTGGTGGCGACCGGCACGGGCGTGGCACCCATGCGCGGCTTCACCCAGTGGCTGTTCCCTGAAGACGGCCCCGACCGCAGCGAAGGCAAGCAGATCTGGCTCATCTACGGCACGCGCCACGAGAGTGAGCTCTATTATCGCGAGGAATTTGAGGCCCTGGCCCGCCGCAAGCCCAACTTCCACTACCTGCCCACCCTGAGCCGCGCCCCGGAGAGCTGGACCGGTCTGCGCGGATACGTCCAGGACCACATGGCCCGCATCATCGAGGAGCGCGCCGCCCGGCTGGGCCAGTCTTTGCCCGTGCCCCCGCCTGATCCGGCCCTCGCGCCCGCCGATCTGAAATTCGACATCCACACCTACATCTGCGGCCTCAACAACATGGTGGCCGGCGTCCGCGAGCGCCTGGCCGGCTTTGGCTGGCATCGCAAGCAGATCGTCTTTGAGCGCTACGACTAAGACGCTGGCGATTTGACTCTATCCGGGCTGGATGGAATCTCTGAAACACAACGACCCTGCTGGTCGCGTCAACTCGGATGTTGTGGCTTCGAGGTACAGCAATTCTGGAACCGCTATAGGACTTTGACCAGGTGATCTTGTAGGTTGATTTCGTGGTCTCCCGGGTCTCAAAAGCGAGACCTGGGGCACCCGCAGTTGGTACAAGAACAAACGGTCAGACCTGGACAGGCAATCCACTACAGATTGAACAGCTCCCGCAGCCGACGGGTCTGGGCGCGGCTCACCGGGATTTCCGTCTGCTTCTTGTCGTTCATGCGTAGCTGGTAGCTGGACTTGAACCACGGCACCACCTCGCGGATGTGGTTGATGTTCACCACAAAGCCGCGATGCGCGCGCCAGAACAGCGCCGGATCCAGCAGTTCCAGCAGTTCCTCCAGAGTCCGGCACTTCGACTGGCCCTCGAAGGCTTGCGTCACCACGCGAATCACGCCGTCGTCGATGGCTGCAAAGCAGATCTCCGCCTGGTCGATCAGCAGCAGCCGCGTCTGTACCTGGACGATCAACTTGGCGGGTTGGGGTGCGCGCGCGGCGCCCTGAGGATTCTTCAGCAGTTTCAGCAGCGCCCCAAATTGCGACTCGATTTGCGACTCAGGCAGCGAACCCGGCGCGCCGCCTGCCAACCGGCTCTTCACACGCTCCACCGCCTGCAGCACACGCGTGCGGTCAAACGGCTTCAGCAGGTAGTCCACCGCGTTCACGTCGAAGGCACGCACCGCGTACTGGTCATAGGCCGTGGCAAACACGATCTGCGGCAGCGGCTCGGCTTCCCGGCCCGAACCCGGAGCCGCATGTGCCAGGTTGCGGCTCATCAGACGCTCGATCACGGCAAAGCCATCCAGCCCCGGCATCTGCACATCCAGAAACACCAGGTCGGGATGGTGCTCCTCGATCAGATCCACGGCCTCGATGCCGTTCGATCCCTGCGCCACCACGTCCACGCCGCCCACTTCGTCGAGCAGGTACTTGAGCTCATCGCGGGCCAGTTGTTCGTCGTCGATGATGAGTGCGGAGAGGGTCATGCGTGGCGAGTCGATTCTAGCAAGCTGGCTTGGCGTTCTGTCTGGTGAATCGTCTCGGAAGCGGAAATGGCGGGCCGGGAGCCCCGGGTCTCGTTTTTGAGACCGGGGGGATCAGGGATTTCCATCGACATGCGCGCAACCCGGCTTACTCCCCAAGCACCCGCAGCCGCGCCGGCATGTGATCGACGGACAGCTCATGTCCGCACCGGGTGCAGTACTGGTCTGTCGAGCGAACCGTTCGGAAGCAGTTGCCGCAACTGGCGGTGAGCTGGTAGTTGCACTGCGGACAGAAGTGGAAGTCGCTCTGGACATGCGTCGAACATGCGGGGCAGCGGGAAACTTCCGGCTGGCGCAGCAGGAAGTAGAGCACCGCGCCGATGCCGCCCGGCATCACAAAGCAGAGCGCGATCCAGAAACGCGAGCTCATGGCCCGCCGTGGCGCATCCCGGCTGACGTAGCCCACCATCAGGAAGTAGACCGCGACCAGAAAGCCGAAGGAAAGATTGAAGTAGATCCTGAAGCCGATGGGCGGCACATGGTGCTGCTGGGTTGGCAATACCAGCCAGACATAATACTCGACCAGCACAAAGGAAACGGCGGCCACCACGATGGACCAAACCGGGATCAGGCGTGCGTCTTCGTTGGCCGAGATGGATTGGGGTTCTCGCATAGGCAATCCCTCCCTCGGAGGGCGTTTGAGTAGCTTAAGCAAAGCTTAACCTCTATTGTGATGGACGGGGAAGGGAATCGGGAAGTTGCGGCCATTTGTGCCGAATCGCGGGGAATGCGGCTCCAACGCTGCCCCGTGTGCTGCCGGTTCAGGCCTTCATCTTTGCCAAGTTAAGCTGGCGGACCAGCCTGGCATTGAATCACGCAGAAAGTGTCGCGGCCCGCGTTCTTGGCGCGGTAGAGGGCAGCATCCGCCTGCTGCATCAAGCGCCTGGAATCGATGAGCTCGCCGGCCGGCCAGCAAGCTACCCCGACACTGACCGTCAGGATTCCCGCCGGACTATAGCTATGGGGGATGGCGAGCGCGCGGATGGCTTCGAGAACGGCACGGGCAACATGCTCGGCTCCGTGACAATCCGTTTGGGGCAGCAAGATCACAAACTCCTCACCCCCAAAGCGCGCCGCCATATCGGAGTCGCGCTGCAGGGTCCGTTTCAAGGCGGCCGCTACCTGCTTGAGGCAATGGTCGCCGGGAAGATGCCCAAATTGATCGTTATATTGTTTGAAATGGTCAATATCCAACATCAGCAAGGCCATCGCACTGGTGTTGCGGGTTTGCCGACGCACCTCGCGCACAAGCGTCTTGTTGAACTGGCGACGGTTTGGTATTCCCGTCAGCTCGTCTTGTGACGCGTCTCGCAATAACCGGCGATTTTCCGATGCCAGCAGATCTTCGCGCTTCTTCTGCTCGCCGATATCGCGAATGGTTGCCACGTAGCCGACAACTCGCCCCGAATCGGGGTCTACCCAGGATCGAAGCAGGGTTTCCACCCAACGATATCCTCCGTCCTTGTGTTTGACTCGTCCCCTGTAGACACCGGACTTCGTCCCGTGCGCAACTTCCTTGATTGCCTGGGTCATGATAGGCAGATCGTCTGGGTGTGCGAGCTCTTCGACAGGCGTGGCCAGATACTCGCTGGGAGTCAGCCCGGTGATCTGTTCGACAGCAGGGGAGACAAACCGCAGAGATTTTTCGAAATAGGAGACGACAATCAATTCCTGCGATTGTTCGAGGAGGGTCCGGGAGATCGCCTCGTTGTGGCGTGCCCGCTTCTCCGCCTCCTGGAGCAGCACGTAGTTTCTCTTCGGCTCGCTGATGTCGATAAACGTTGCCAAGCCCCAACCCGCCGCAGGCAGAATGACGCCGCTGTGGAGAATGGTTTTGACGGTTCCATCCTTGCAATCGACAGAAAGTTCCATGGGTTCGATAGGGAAATCCGCCCCATCGGGCGCCTCCAAATGTGGGCCCCACTTCGCACTTGCCGCCGCGCGTTCCGACGGTATGGGATACTTCTTCAACCAGGCGGAGATATCGTCCAAATCGCCGACAACGTAACCGAAGATTTCGGTAAATCTCCGATTTACATAGACGATTTTTCCATCGTCCAAAGTCGCCCACGAAACTCCGACAGGCATAGCGTCCAGGACAACCCGCAAAGACTGTTCGTTCTTCCAAGGCTTGATGGTGTTGTCGATTGGCATCATGAAAGTGTGGCCCCCGGGGTCTTCCGCAACAGCGACATCTCCCGGCGTCAATGGACGGCCAGGCGCTTGACGAAATCGACTTCCAGCGGCTGCTCAGAGCGTTCACGAGCCAGCTTTGGGGGCGTAATCCGAGGGGAATTGCAAGCGAACCCGAGGGCGCCGACGCTGACGACATTGTAGACGATATGCATCGAAGCAGATTCCCTCGATATTGGCCACAAGAGGCGGCTTCTGCGCTTGGCCCGCATCGTAGGTGCCATTCAAGAAGGCCGGCACGCCTCGGGTGGGTACGAAGCCTCGGCTGAACTGCCCCCTCTGGAATAAGTGAGAAGCAATACCGTGTATCGTATTGGATATTGCCCAGGGAACGGCGGAGAACCGAACAGCGCCTTCCATTGGCGGGTGTCTCTTACATGTGCGGGCGTGAATCTCTGCGGTCCGCTGTGAGCACCGGCCAAGTTTGGAGAGCATGTTTCCCTCCGGAGAATTGTTTTGAGTCAAATCAACACTCCAAACTCGTCCAGCGATTTCGTGCGCCCTCTGTGCGTCGATCTGGACGGCACCTTGATCAAATCAGATTCCCTTTTTGACGCGCTTTGTTTGTTCGTGCGCCGCCATCCGGCCCGATTGTGGCAGCCGCCCGTGTGGCTGGCCGGTGGTCGCGCCCGCCTGAAAGCCGAAGTGGCCCGCCACGCACCGCTCGATGCCACGCGTCTGCCCTACAACATTGGACTGCTTCACTACCTCGAAGAGCAACACCGGGAGGGCCGGTCAATCTACCTGGCCACCGGAGCGGACGGCCCACTGGCAGAGCGAGTGGCGACCCATCTGGGACTCTTTACCGGCGTTCTGGCCTCTGACGGGGTGACCAATCTTACCCGGGAGAACAAGCTGGCCAGCCTCAAAGCGCGATTCGGGGAGTTCGACTACATCGGCAACTCCCGTGCCGATCTGCCTCTGTTGGCCGGCGCGCATCAGGCAATGCTGGCCAATCCCAGCCTCGGTCTGCGAACGGCGCTGCGGTTACGGCACATTCCTGTGGCGCGCGAATTCGTAGACAAGCGGCCGCTGCCGCGCACCCTGTTGAAGGCGATCCGCATTCACCAGTGGGCAAAAAACCTTCTTCTGCTGGTGCCGCTTCTGCTGTCGCACAAGATTCATTCGGGCGCCCTCGGTGCCGCCGTCGCAGCTTTCTTCTGTTTCAGCTTCATGGCCTCGGCCAACTACCTGGTGAACGACCTGCTCGACATCGAGAGCGATCGCCGCCATTCCACCAAGCGCTTCCGGCCCTTCGCTGCAGGCGATCTTTCGGTATCCGGCGGCATCGCGCTGGCGTTGGTGCTCATCCTGGCATCGGCTGCGATTGTGCCGGGGCTTCCTCATGAATTTGCGCTGTGGCTGGTGGTCTACATCGTTTCCACGATGGCCTATTCCTTCTATCTCAAGCGGATTGCGCTGGTGGATGTGCTGATGCTCTCGGGCTTGTACACCTTGCGCATGTTGGCCGGCGGCGCGGCGACGGGAACCGAGATCTCCCACTGGCTGGCCGGCTTCTCCGTCTTCCTGTTTCTATCGCTCGCCATGGTCAAGCGCTTCAGCGAACTCGAGAACCTGCGCGAACGCGGCATCACTGCAACCCATGGGCGAGGCTACCTGGTTGCCGACCTCGAGCAGATTCGCAGCTTTGGCACGGCCAGCGCAACGGCCGCCGTGGTGGTGTTTTCTCTCTATATCTCGCGCCCCGACGTGGAGGCGCTCTACAAACATGCCGGGCGCCTGTGGCTCATCGTGCCGCTCATGTTGTTCTGGCTTTACCGCGTGTGGCTGCTTGGCTCGCGCGGAGAAATGGACGACGACCCCGTCATTTTTGCGATCCGCGACCGTGTCAGCCTCGCCGTCGGACTCGGGGTCGTGGGCATCGCGGTTTATGCCATGTGACCGGTCGGCGATTTCCCGAACGAAACCCACCCCAGGGATCTGCAACCGGCCAAACGACAACTTGGAGCGACTCAAAGTGAATCGGATCGCGGGACGGCATTGCACTCCCGTTGCATCTTTTGCAGTGTGCGGAACGTCCAAAAGAATGCGCGCCGAACCCCGTTGACGCCGCGCGCTTGGTTCAACGAACTGCTGCGTCTACCATTGTAATTTCAACAGAGTGTTGAAAGGGACCCGGGCGGTCAGCCCGTGAGGTCCCGGAACCCGATGAGCCGGTCGTGACCGGACCAGCACGCCAGTCCAACGATTCAGTGGCGGCCTGGTCGCGAGCGACACGGCTCAGGAGCGAGTACCTGCCTTATGATGTGGATTGTCCGGCTTGCGTTGCGGCGGCCTTACACCTTTGCCGTCTTTGCGCTTTTGATCCTGATTTTCGGCGTGTTCAGCATCGAATCGATGCCTACGGATATCTTTCCGAACATCGATATCCCTGTGGTGACTGTCGTCTGGCAGTACACCGGTCTGTCCGCGGATCAGATGGCCAACCGCATCGTCACCAACAGCGAGCGCGGCATGACCACCACGGTCAACGACATCGAGCACATCGAGTCGCAATCGCTGAACGGCATCTCCATCATCAAGATCTTCTTTCAGCCGCATGTGAACATCGGCAGCGCCGTGGCACAGGTGACCTCCATCAGCCAGGTGCAGTTGCGTTCGCTGCCGCCGGGCACCACGCCGCCTTTCATCATCCAGTACAACGCGTCCAGCGTGCCCATCCTGATGCTCGGCGTCTCTGGCCAGGGGATGAACGAGCAGCAGCTGAACGATGTGGCCACCAACAACATTCGCACCCAACTGGCCACCATTGAGGGCGCGCAGACGCCGTTCCCCTACGGCGGAAAGCCGCGTCAAATTCAGGTGGACATTGACCCGCAAGCGCTGCAGGCCAAGGGGCTCTCGCCGGGAGATGTGGTCAACGCCATTTCCGTGCAGAACCTGATCGCCCCCTCCGGCACCATGAAGATCGACCGCTTTGAATACGCCGTGGAGAGCAACTCCGCGCCGGGAGTAGTCAACGATCTGAATAACCTTCCCATCAAGGCGGTTAACGGCGCGGTCATCTATGTCGGCGATGTGGCTCACGTGCGCGATGGATATGCGCCCCAGACCAACATCGTCCGCGTGGACGGGCGCCGCGCCCTCATGATGGCCATCATGAAAACCGGCTCCTCCTCGACGCTGGACATCATCAAAGGGGTTCACGAAAAGCTCGAGAGCGTGAAGGGCCAGTTACCGCCCCAATTGCAGATCAACTCGCTATCCGACCAGTCGATCTTTGTACGCGGCGCCATCAGCGGGGTGGTTCGCGAAGCCCTCATCGCGGCCTGCCTCACGGCCATTATGATCCTGGTGTTCCTGGGCAGTTTCCGGTCGACCCTCATTATTGCGGTCTCGATTCCGCTCTCGATTCTGTGTTCGCTCGCGGCGCTTTACGCGCTGCACGAGACCATCAACATCATGACCCTGGGCGGCCTTGCCCTGGCGGTCGGCATCCTGGTGGACGACGCCACGGTCGAGATCGAGAACATCAATCGCAACCTGGAGTCGGGCAAGGAAATCGAACAGGCCATCCTCGACGGCGCCGCGCAAATCGCCACTCCTGCACTGGTCTCCACCCTGGCCATCTGCATCGTCTTCGTCCCCATGTTCCTGCTCAGCGGCGTGGCGCGCTACCTGTTCGTTCCCATGGCCGAGGCCGTGGTCTTCGCCATGCTGGCCAGCTACCTGCTCTCGCGCACCGTGGTGCCCACCATGGCCAAATACCTGCTCAAAGAGCACGACGACGCCGAGGCCCAGGCAAAACGCACCAGCCGCAATCCTTTCATCCGCTTTCAACTGGGCTTCGAGGACCGCTTTGACCGGCTTCGCCACGGCTACCTGCGCCTGCTCACCTTTTGCGTGGACTACCCGGCGACTTTTCTTGTCATGTTTACCGTCTTTTCCCTGGCTTCGATCGGCCTTCTGTTGCCCTCGCTTGGCCAGGACTTCTTCCCCTCGGTCGACTCCGGCCAATTCAAGATTCACGTCCGCGCCCGCACCGGCACGCGCATTGAAGAAATGGCATCACTGTGCGACCGCATCGACTCCACCATCCGTGAGCAAGTTCCCGCCAAGGAAGTGGTCACCATTGTCGACAACATCGGCCTGCCAAACTCCGGCCTGAATCTGTCCTACTCAACCTCGGCGCCCATCGGTCCGGCCGACGCCGACATTCAGGTTCAGTTGTCTGAGGACCACCACCCCACTGCGGCCTACGTCGAGCGTCTGCGGAATGTGCTCAATCGCCAGTATCCAGGTGTCACCTTTTATGCTCTGCCAGTCGACATCGTCACCCAGATCCTCAACTTCGGCCTCTCCGCGCCCATCGATATTCAAGTCGTAGGCCCGAACCTCTACGGCAATCGCGCAGTCGCCGAGCGGGTGCTCAACGACGTGCGCTACGTACCCGGTGCGGCCGACGCCCGCATTCAGCAACCGTTCGACCTTCCCAACATGACGGTCAATGTGGACCGCACCCGCGCTCAGTCCATCGGCCTCTCGCAACAGAACGTGGCGCAAAGCATGTTGGTGGCTCTCAGCGGCAGCTTCCAGACCAGCCCCAGCTTCTATCTCGATCCCAAAAACGGAGTCAGCTACAACGTAGCTGTTCAGGCTCCGCAGTATAAGCTCGACTCCCTGGCCGCGCTCAAAAGCTTGCCCGTGACAGCGGGCATGGCCGCGACCCAAACAGCCGCGATGGCCGCCGCGACAGGAAGCGCTTCGGCGGCTGCGCCCGGCGTCCTGTCCACCGGCACTGCTTCCACGGGCGCGCCCGGCGCGCCGCAATCCGTGCAGGTGCTCGGCAACCTGGCGACCATCGTGCCTGGAACCGAACTGGGAACAATCAGTCATTACGACGTACAGCCAGTTCTGGATATCTACGCCAACGTGGACGGAACCGACCTGGGCAGCGTTACCCGCCAGATGGAAACCATCATTGCCAAGCACAAATCCGAGCTGCCGCGCGGCTCGCATTTCATCTTGCGCGGCCAGAGCGAGACCATGAAGGCGTCCTACTTCGGCCTGCTGGGCGGCCTCGCGTTTTCCATCCTGCTGGTCTATCTGCTCATCGTGGTCAATTTCCAATCCTGGCTCGATCCGTTCCTCATCATTGCCGCGCTGCCAGCCGCCTTGGCCGGCATTGTGTGGTTTCTCTTCCTCACCAACACGCGCCTCAGCGTGCCGGCGCTTACAGGCGCCATCATGTGCATGGGCGTGGCCACATCCAACTCAATTCTGGTAGTCACTTTTGCCCGCGAGCAGTTGGAGGTCCTGGTGGGCGATGCGCGCAAGGCCGCACTGAACGCCGGCTTTGTCCGCATCCGCCCGGTCATCATGACCGCCCTCGCCATGATCATCGGCATGATTCCCATGTCGCTGGGACTGGGCGACGGCGGCGAACAGAATGCACCCCTGGGCCGCGCCGTCATCGGCGGTCTGCTGCTGGCCACCGTGGCCACGCTGTTCTTTGTTCCTGCCTTCTTCTCTTTGGTTCACGGCTGGCTTGAACGCCGCAAGTCGGCGCACGGCCCTGCGCTGGCCGGAACGATTGACGAGTTTGACGAAGTACCGGAGTAGCTCTTTTATGACTAACGAATCCAATCCGAACGCCAATCCGGCTCACCACCACGAGACCGCGCCCGAACAGGACCCCATCCAGCCGCGCAAGGCACTGCTGGGCGTGGCCCTGGTGCTGATCGTTGCCTGCATTCTGGGGGGCCTGGGCGTCTGGCATCGCAGATCTGCCGACAGGGTACTTGCCGACACCACCTCGCAACTGGCGCCCCCCTCGGTCATCGTCGCCGCTCCCAAGCCGGGCGCGCCGGTCGACAGCTTTGTACTGCCCGGGAACGTGACCTCTTACACTGATTCGCCCATTTACGCGCGCACCGCGGGCTACCTCACCCGCTGGTACTTCGATATCGGCGCCCGCGTCCGGAAGGGCGCACTGCTGGCTGAGATTGCCACTCCCGAAGTGGACCAGCAACTGGCCCAGGCGCAGGCCGACCTGAACACCGCGCAGGCAAATGCGAACAACGCCCGCATCCAGGCGGAGCGCTACTCCGGATTGGTGGCGACCAACGCTGTCTCCCGCCAGGATACGGACACCTATGTCAACCAGGCAGCGGCCACCGCTGCGGCCGTCAAGTCCGCCCAGGCCAACATGCAACGGCTCAAGGAACTGCAGTCGTTTGAAAAGGTCTATGCCCCGTTTGATGGCGTAATCACCGCCCGTAACATCGACACCGGCCAGTTGGTCGACTCCGGCGCCGGCAAGGAGCTCTTTCACCTGCAGGCCATCCAAACCCTGCGCATCTACGCCAACCTGCCGCAGATCTACTCGGAGAGCGCCAAGCGCGGCTCCAAAATCGACCTCACCTTCCCTGAGCACGCCGGGAAGACCTATCAGGGAACACTCGTCCGCAGCGCCGACGCCATTGATCCGGCCAGCCGCACGCTGCTTGTGGAAATCGATGTGGATAATCGCGCAGGCGACCTGCTTCCCGGCTCTCTGGCCCAGGTGCACTTCAAGACACCAATTGCCGGACCCACGTTTGTCATCCCCGCCGCCGCACTGATCTTCCGCAGAGAGGGTCTCCGCCTCGGCGTCGTGACCAACGGCAATGTTGCCCACCTCGTTCCGGTGATCATCGGTGAAGACGACGGAGCCAACGTGCAGATCGTCTCCGGTCTGGGCTCCAATGATCAAGTGATCCAGGATCCGCCGGACTCGCTCATCGAAGGCGAAAAAGTCTACGTCGAGACCCCGGGCAGCAACCACGCCAACGCGGGAGGCAAGTAGCCATGCGGAACCGTCCGCTCGCTTTTGCGCCCTTGTCCGCCCGCCGCGTTGGCTCGATTGCCGCCCTCGCGACGCTTGGTCTGCTGGCCGGCTGCAAGCCCGTAGGCCCGAACTACAATCGCCCGGCCTATACGGCGCCACCGGCCTACAAGGAAGCCGGGGCCACGTCGGTCGTCGTGCCTCCACCCAACCCCACCGGCGGGAGTTGGCAGCCTGCCTCGCCCTCCGACGGCATGGTGCGCGGAAAATGGTGGGAGATCTACCAGGACCCGCAGCTCAACAAGCTCGAAGAACGCGTCGTCACCGACAACCAAAGCCTGCGCCAGGCCCTCGAAACTTACCTCGCCGCACGCGATCAGGTGGCTTCTGCCCGCGCCAGCTTTTTCCCGACCCTCTCCGCCGGTCTCTCTGCTCAACGTGCGCAGGTATCGCAAAACGGCCCGTCCTACACGCCTGGCAAGTCTCCCACCGGGAACGATCTTGAGCTCACCGGCCAGGCCAGTTGGGAGCCGGACTTCTGGGGCCGTATTCGCCGCACCGTCGAGGCTGCCCGCGAAAATGCCCAGGCCAGCGCTGCCGACATGGCCAGCGTTGACCTCAGCCTTCATGCCGAAATAGCGGTCGACTACTTCCAGCTACGCGGCCTGGATGCAGAACACCAGCTCCTCACCTCGACTGTCACCGACCTGGAGCGCCAGCTCGATCTGACCCAGCGTCGCCTCGACGGCGGCATCGGCACGGAAGCGGACGTAGCCCAAGCGCGCACCCAGCTTGAAACCGTGCGCGCCCAACTGGTCGATCTGGGCGTAGCCCGCGCCCAGTATGAGCACGCCATCGGAACCATCGCCAACCTGAATCTGTCCGACTTCAGCATTCCGTATTCGCCGCTTGCGCTTTCTTCCGACCATCCCCTGCCCAAGGTGCCCATCGGAATTCCATCGCAACTGCTGGAGCGCCGTCCTGACATTGCCGCCGCCGAACGCCGCGCAGCCGCGGCCAACGCCCAAATCGGCATCGCCGTCAGCGCCTTCTACCCCACGATCACCCTTGGGGGCACCGGTGGTTTCCAAAGCGGGCAGGCTGGCACATTGATTCAGGGCCCGAGTGCGCTCTGGTCCTTGGGCGGCCAGGCGACCCAACTGCTCTTCGACGCTGGGCAGCGCCACGCCCTCACGGACCAGGCCCGCCACACCTACGAAGCCCAGGCTGCTGCCTACCGCAACACTGTTATCCAAGCCTTCAATGATGTGGAAGACCAGCTCTCCGGCCTTCGCATTCTGGAGCAGGAATCAGGAACGGAGCAGCGCGCGGTCGAGTCGGCCCAGCACTCGTATGACATTTCCAATCAGCGATACAAGGGGGGCGTCACCAGCTACCTCGAAGTCCTGACGGCCGAGGCGACTTTGCTCCAGAATCAGCGCACCGCCATCGACCTTGGAACCCGCCAATTCGTCTCCAACGTGGGCCTGGTCCGCTCGCTCGGCGGCGGCTGGGATGCATCGCAATTGCCAAAATGAGGTAGGGATCGGGAATGGCGCGACTATAAGAGTTCCCTGAATTTTTCCAAGCTCAGTCCGGCGTCCCGGACGATGCCGCCCATGGTGATTGCATTGACTGGATTGTGGCGAGGAATCGTCAGAATGCGCGCTCCATCCGTCATGACAATGTGCGCGCCTTGGCGGAGAATGCGGAGGCCAGCCTTTTCCAGCGCGGCTACGGCGCGAAGATGGTTGATCCCCGGCAGCTTCGACACGACTTACCTCCGCAGTGGTGGATAAATCATCCTAAAAACGGCAGTCACTCGGCCAAGAGGGCACAGGTTTCGAGCAACTTCTTGGGTCGGCGGGGGATGATTTTCGCCACGATATAGTCCAGCAGGGCCTTCCACCTGTCTGCCGTCGGGGAC
>Ga0224529_1000420_pt1 | contig 31689 bp, 30 predicted proteins | sample CBST50metaG_FD_179893 | JGI IMG/M metagenome (GOLD analysis project Ga0224529, IMG submission 179893) | Peat soil microbial communities from Stordalen Mire, Sweden - C.B.S.T50 | ecosystem: Environmental > Terrestrial > Soil > Wetlands > Peat | place: Sweden: Norrbotten County, Stordalen Mire...
GGACACGATTCTCGTGGTGCTCGACCCTGACGGCCCAACGGAGCGCGTTCTGGTGCGGTCGCAGGCTGCGTTGGCGCTGCTTGCCGAGCTTCCGGGGCCCTGGCCTGCGATTGCCGTCGCACTCGGTTGGATTCCGCGCCCGGTACGCGACCTGGGGTACAGGCTCATCGCCCGCTGGCGCTATCGCATCTGGGGACGGTTCGACGTCTGCCCCGTGCCAACGGCCGCCGAGCGGGAGCGGTTTCTATGACCTCTTGGCGCAGAGACCCGCGCCGGAATCAGACGTGCGTACCGCGGCGGCAGCGGATCAGCGCGGACAAACTGAACACCAGCGAAAGGCCAATCAGAAAGCCACATACTCCATGAAGGCCGTTTTGCTCAATCCGATTGGAGGGTTCAATGAAGTTCTTGAGCACCAAGGCGACGGCCAGGAAAACGCCGCCAATGGCCCTCATGCGCTTGGTTTTGGGGTCGAGTTGCTGATTGCACAGGCACATTGTTTGGACTCCTGTCCGAAGCGGTTGAGTGAATCAGTCCTTGTAGCGGTACCAGAGCATCATGGCCACTTTGACGACCGCCATGGCAGATACAACGGTAAAGAGATCCCAACTCACAACATGTTGAAAGAAAACGCGGTATTCAAACAGGCCCACGGCAACCAGGCAGCCGCCGATTCCGGCCAGGCCGGTGGAGCGGCGCCGATGCTCCAGAAAACGCTCGTCGACGGCTTTGCCGAGAATAGGGATTCTGCTGAGAATGGGGTGACTCACTTTTCGTTCTCCAACTGAAAGATTTCCTCGGTGGAACAGGCGAAGAGACGCGCGAAGACGAGTGCCAGTTCAAGACTGGGTACGTACCGGTTCCGTTCGATGGAGTTGATGCTCTGGCGCGACACGCCGGCTGCCAGGGCAAGTTGCTCCTGCGTCCAGCCCCGCGCCGTGCGTAGCTCTTTGATACGATTTGTGATTGTGCGCGTCATGTAAAGCTAGCTTTCCAACCAAGAGTAATGCGTGGTCTTTTGAATGTCAAGCTGGCTTTCCGTTTGTTCCGGCTCAATGATCAGTGGTCCGGTGCATGTTGGCGCATCCAATGAGTCCCATCCTCTGCAAAGGCTGCTAAAATCGACCTTTCGGTGAGCAGTGCCGCACCAAGTCCATTTGTAGAAAGCCCGCGCCGTGCCAGAAGAAACCAAGCCTAAATCCGTGACGTACGCCGACGCCGGCGTTGACATCAGCAGCGGCGACCGCGCCAAGGAACGCATCAAGTACCTGGCGCAGAAGACCTTCAATCGCAACGTGTTAGGCGGCATCGGCGGGTTTGGTGCGCTGTTTCGCCTTGACCTGCAGCGGTGGAAGACGCCCATCCTGGTCAGCTCGGCCGACGGCGTGGGCACCAAGCTCAAGATCGCCTTCGAGCTTGGGATGCACCACACCGTGGGCGCTGACCTGGTGAACCACTGCGTCAACGATATTGCCGTGCAGGGCGCCACGCCGCTGTTTTTCCTGGATTACCTGGCGAGCGGCCGGCTGGAGCCCGAGGTGACCGAAAGCGTGATCACAGGGATGGCCGAGGCGTGCAAAGCCAACGGCTGCGCGCTGATCGGCGGCGAGACGGCGCAGATGCCAGGCTTCTACACCGACGGCGAATACGATCTGGCGGGATTCATCGTGGGCGCTGTGGATCGCGAAAAGATGGTGACCGGCGCGGGCATCAAGGTGGGCGATGTGCTGGTTGGACTGCCCTCGACCGGGCTGCACACCAACGGCTATTCGCTGGCGCGGAAGCTGTTTTTTGAGGTCGCCGGTTACAAGCCCACGCAGTATGTGACGGCCATCAAGGAAAAAGCCGGCACGGCGCTGATGAAGACCCATCGCAGCTACCTTTCCGTGATCCAGAAACTCGTCACGGCGGGGCTGACCACCGGTATGGCACACATCACCGGCGGCGGCATCACCGAGAATCTGCCGCGCATTTTGCCCAAGAATATCGGCGCGCAGGTGGAACTCGGTTCCTGGCCGGTATTGCCCATCTTCGAGCACCTGCGCACGCTGGGCCAGGTTTCCGAAGAAGAGATGATGCGCACTTTCAACATGGGTATAGGGCTGATCGTTGTGATTCCGGCAGCCAAGTTTACCCGCGCAAAGAATCTCTTCGACCGGGCAGAAGAGAAGTTCCACGTTATCGGCCGCATTGTGAAGGGCGATCGCCGGGTGCAGTACACGTGAGCGCGGACAGCGCTGCGGCTCTGCCCGAAGGCCGTCCGCCCCTCCGGCTAGGCATTTTGCTCTCTGGTCGGGGATCGAACTTTCAGGCTATTGCCGAGTCCATCCGGGTCGGCCGGCTCAGCGGCGTTGAGATCGCAGTCGTCGTTTCGAATATCCCCGAAGCCGGCGGGCTCGAAGCCGCTCGCGCATTGGGCCTGCCGACAGCGATTTTTGCCTCCAAAGGCCGCAAGCGCCAGGAGCACGACGCAGATGTGCTCGCCTGCCTCCGCGCGCATCGCGTTGATTTGGTTTGCCTGGCCGGCTATATGCGGCTCCTGTCGCCGGAGTTTGTGGCCGCCTTTCCCAACCGCATTCTCAATATTCATCCCTCCCTGCTGCCGGCCTTTCCGGGCCTGGAGGCGCAGACGCAGGCCTTCGACTATGGCGTGAAGGTGGCTGGCTGCACGGTGCATTTTGTGGACGAGCACCTGGACCACGGGGCCATCGTGCTGCAGCGGGCCATTCCGGTGCTGGAGGCGGACGACGCTCACTCGCTCGCTCGGCGCATCCTGGTGGAGGAGCATTTGGCCTACACGGAAGCGATTGCCCGTGTGGCCAGCGGCGAGTACGAGATGCACGGCCGGCGGTTTGTGAAACTGCAGCCGTAACCCAAACGAGAGGAACAGCCTTCAGGGGCTAAAGCCCATTGATCCAGCTGACCTTTCGGCACGACTAAAGTCGTGCCCTGACACAAGATTACCGACATTTTGCTGTTCCGTTCACTTCCACCAATGGGTCCTTCCTGAGTCGGACGTGTACCCGATCGTCTTTGTCTGCCATGTGGACTGTCAAGCGCTCCGAACTCTTTAATTTAGATAAGCATATTAGTTTCAATTACCTGCAAGAAAATCGCTCCTTGCCGAGAATATACGCCGGATTGCCTAGTCTTAGAGATAGCCAGACAGGAGACGGTAGCGCCGCTCCCGGCGAATGAGTACGCCCTCCCCCTGTGCGGACGGCGCCGGGGCGCGGGACCGCTCTTGTCTGCATGGCTACGACTCTCCCCTGGAAGCCAGACCGAAACCACGGCAGCTTCCAGACTTTGAGAGCGGCCAATTTCCTGTGTCCTGCGGCTGGCCCGGAAGGGGCTGGCTGCAGGAAGGAAATCGTCGCGGCGGGCCGGAGCCAATCCCTGCAAATCTCCAAAAAACAACGGCGGCTCCTGCCGCCTTTTTTGCTTCTGGAAGGAGCTTTCCGCATGAAAACCGTTACGAATATCTGGAACCACCCCAAGACCTCGGCTGCCGGACTGCTGATTGCGATTGTCACGGTCGCCGGCGTCCTGTCGCAGCAGGGCATCACCCTGGGAACAGCCGGAACAGGCACTGTACTTACGCTGGTCAGCGGCCTGGCGTCCGCACTGCTGGGTCTGCTGGCCAGAGACCCTGGAGACGGATCATCCTCGACCGGTTCAACCGCCAAACTGGGCGCCTGGGCGATGATTGCCCTGCTGCTCCCACTGCCCTTCACGGCCGGCTGTTCGGCCGCCAGCGTGGCGCAGAATATCGTCAATTGGACCCCTGCCCTGCAAGGCGCGGTGGCGACGGTGAATTCGACCGCGGCGCTGCTCGACCCGGTGGATGCGCCTATCTTTATCGCGGCAACGGTCGGATTCGACGCCGCCTCGAACCTTCTGGTGGCCCAGGCCAAAGCCTATCTGGCCAATCCCACGGCCAGCGTCCTGGCGCAACTGCAAGCTGCAGTCGTGGCGTTCCAGCAGCAGGTAAATGCTTCGCTGCTGTCGGCGGCGAGGATTACCAACGCCAACAGCCAGCAGCACGTTCTGAACGCGCTCAATGCGGTCGGCACCGTGGTGAGCGCGATTCTCGCTTTGGTGCAATCGGTCTCAAGCAAGGCTGCCGTGGCGCAGATGGCGGCGGATTCGACTATCAAACTGGCCGCGGTGCGGCCGTACCTGCGAGAAGACAAGGCTGCTGAGATGGTCGCCGTTCATTATGGCGAACCGGTCGAGATGGCTCGGATGCAAGTGGCACAGGCGGAGATGAGTGCAGTTCAAGCTGGGTTCTAAGGCCAGTCCAAATCTGCTGCGCCTGGAAGGTGAATGCATTCACCTCAAAGCCTGCATAAAAGGAACGGGCCGCTCGAGAATTAGAGCGGCCCAGCCGTATTTATAGACAAACCGATAGGTTCGTTTCTCCCGCCTACGTGGTCGCGTCCCGCGCTTCCCCCAGGATCAACTTGAGCGTGAACTGCCGGCGTCCTCGATAGACGGTGACAGAGATGGTGTCGCCTGCCTGGTGCTTGTTCATGATGGCGTTGATGTCCTGCGGGTCGACGACCGGTTGGCCGTCGATGGCGACAATCAGGTCGCCGCCCAGCATGATGGGAGTATTGCCCACGTAGGCTTGCTGATTGCCGCCGTGCAAGCCAGCCCGATCCGCAGCGCCGCCGGGAACCACCTTCTGGATCAGCACGCCGGAATCCGCCGCCAGTCCCATCTGCGAGGCCAGGTCCGGTCCGATCGCATACGACGAGATGCCCAGCGAGGGTCGATTGACCTTCCCATAACGGTTGAGGTCGGCCAGTACCGCTTTGGCCGTGTTGATGGGAATGGCGAAGCCGATGCCGGAGCTCTGTTCCGCACCATTGGAAGCGATCAGGGTGTTGATGCCGATCACCTCGCCGCGGGAATTCAGCAGCGGGCCGCCGGAGTTGCCGGGGTTGATGGCCGCATCGGTCTGGATGGCATCATCGATGGGCGCGCCGTCGGCGTTCTTGATGGAGCGGATGGAACTGATGATGCCGCGGGTCATGGTGCCGCTCAGGCCAAAGGGATTGCCGATGGCGTAGACCTTTTGGCCCACGGACAACTCTGAGGAATTGGCCAGCGTAACCGACTGCAGATTGGGCGCATCAATCTGCAGCAGCGCCAAATCATGCAGGCGGTCTGTGCCTACGACCTTGGCCTTGTAGCTGTGCTTGTTGCTGAGCGTTACCTGGATGCCGCGATTGGCGCCCTCGACAACGTGGAAGTTGGTCAACACATGGCCGGCCTTGTCGAGCACAAATCCCGAGCCTTGCCCCTGCTGCGGCACCGTTCCATAAAAGAAGTTGAACACCAGCGTGGTGGAGGTGATGTTCACAACAGAGGGCGCGACCCGCTTGTACACGGCGATGTTGTTCTGCTCTTCGGCATCATAGGCTGGCGCAGCTTCGGCCTCGGTGAGTTGGAGCCCGGAGCCGGTACCAGAGCCGTTCGCACCCGTTAGCGACAGATGGGCCAGGGACATTTTGCCCAGACTCACAGGAAGATGCGCGGTGAGATACCAAAACCCACCAACCAGCAGGACAACCAGAAGAACCCGGCGCAGTTTCATGGCGTTTGAACCTGAAGACCTTTCTCGACTGATTACGGCCGAAGCACGTCCCGGTTCCATGGCGAGGGACGCCGCGGCCACTTCTTATTCTAAAGACTCTTTCCCCCGGGAATGGTTGCTCTCCGTCTTGAGGCGATGCCAAAGCTCGTTTACCTGGGCGCGCAGAGCGGCTTTATCTCCTGAATTTTCCAGGATATAGTCAGCTCGCGCGGCTTTGATTGCGTCCGGAATCTGGTGCGTCAGCCGGAGCCGCGCATCGGCCTGTGCGGCTTCGCGGCCGACGCCGTCGGGGCTGACGCGGGCGGCATAGCGGGCAATTTTCTCTTCGTCGGGCGCGGTCACCACAACCACGCGATCGATGCGCCGGCGCCAGTCGGCCAGCACGCTTTCCTTTTCGCCGCGGGCGCGCGCGTCGCGCTCCACCTCAAAAATCAGCGCCGACTCGACCACCGCCACCGCGGCTGGATTACGCGCAAACACCTCGTCCATCCAGCGCTTCTGGGCGGCAATCACCGCCGGATGCACGAGGGCGTTCAGCTCATTGACCCGGCCATCGTGGAACGCAATCTCGGCCAATCGCGCACGGTTCAAGCGGCCGTCGGAGCCAACCACGCTGGAACCAAATGTGTGCACGATTGCGGCATAGACGGCTTGCCCCGGCTCCATCAGCGCCCGGCCCAGTTCATCGGCCTCGATGACCTCGGCGCCCAGGGTGCGCAGGGTTTCGGCGACCGTGCTTTTGCCGCTGCCCAGGCCGCCGGTGAGTCCGACCCTCAGCATTTAAAGCCCCCGCCGCATCTTCGCGGCGCGCACCGTGTTGGCCATCAGCATGGCAATGGTCAGCGGGCCCACGCCCCCGGGTACCGGTGTATAGGCTCCAGCCACCTGATAGGCCTTGGGATCAACGTCGCCCACAAGCACGGAACCCCGTTTGGCGAAACTAGCCTCGCGTTTGGCGTCGCCTGCGAAGAAGCGGGCAAACTCCGCTGGGTCGGTGATGCGGTTGATGCCCACATCGATCACGGTGGCGCCGGGATTGACCATCTCCGGTGTAATGAAGCCTGCGCGCCCGATGGCGGCCACCAGAATGTCCGCCTGCCGGGTGACCTCTCCGAGGTTACGTGTTTTTGAGTGACAAATGGTGACTGTCGCGTTCTGGTGCAGCAGCAGCATGGCGACCGGCTTGCCCACAATGTCGCTGCGGCCCACCACCACGGCGTGCTGCCCGGCGATGGGAATACCGCTACGCTTCAAAATCTCAATAATGCCCGCCGGCGTGCACGGCGCAAGCGCGGGACGCCCGGCCTGCAACCGGCCCGCGTTCACCGGGTGAAATCCGTCTACATCCTTGGCGGGCGAAACGGCGTCGAGCAGGGCCTTGGTGTCCACTTGCTTGGGCAGCGGCAACTGGATGAGGATGCCGTCGATGTCGTCGCGGGCGTTGAGAGCCTCCACCACGTCGAACATCTCTTCCGTGGTGACGGTTTCGGGCGGGGTGATGAGGTCGCTGTATATGCCCAACTCGGCGCAGGTCTGCACCTTGCTGCGGACATAAATTTGCGACGCGGCCACGTTTCCCACCAGCACCGCCGCGAGACCGGGGCGAATCCCTAGTCCGGCCAGCGCACGGACCTCCTCGGCCACTTCCTGCTTGATCGCCGCGGCGATCGCCGCTCCATCCAGAATCGTTGGCATCTTGCTCTCCAAGGTTTCATCGTAACTTGTCACGGCGGGAAATTGGCGCGGGTGGACCGGTTCGTCTCCAGGGCAGTCGCATTTGGAATTCTCAGAGCACTCTCATCGATTTGTGATCCTTAGGAGCACCGCGACGAAGGATCTGCGGTTCCCTTTCGGCCTATTTTCGACAAGATAGACCTCTTGACGTCTCCACCCTCACCACAAAGCAGAAGAAACAACCGCAGATCCTTCACTACGTTCAGGATGACAAACGTTGCACGCAAAGAGATCTGAAATGCGATTGCCTGGGTTCGTCTCCGCTCCCATCTTGACGCGCCCCAACGAATCCCAGAGCCATCGCCCAACAAAAAAGGGCCCCAATCGCGAGGCCCCTTTTTGCTTTGATTCCGTGCTGCTACTCTTTCGGCCCGCCGTTCGGGTAATCCACCCGGATGGTCAGGATTTCGTAGGGGTGAATTGGCGCCTTCACCACGTCGCCCTTCACTTCAAGGGGCGCGCCTTCCGGCGTTTCCATCAAGTTGGTGACGGTGGCTCCGGTCGCTCCGGCCGGAACATGGAACTCGGCCGTCGCGTCCTTGCCTGCCCACTCATACACGCGGAAGATCAGCCCTTTCGCGTCTTCGGCTTTCTTCACCGCAGTCAGCACCACGTTTTCCGGCGTGACGGAGGCGAACGAGTGCTCGGCCGGGAGCGAACCCGCATGGGCCGTGGTGACAACCGCTGTCAAGGGATAGTTGTACTCGTAGCCGTGGCGCACCGTGAGCGCGTCCTTCCAGGTGCCCGCGTGCGGATAGAGTGCGTAGTGGAAATGATGGTGGCCCATATCGGCGTCGGGATCGGGCCACTTGGGCGAGCGCAGCAGCGTCAACCGCAGCGTGTTGCCCACGGCGTCATAGCCGTACTTGGTGTCGTTGATGACGCTCAGCCCATGCTTGCCGTCGCCCAGATCGGCCCAGCGCATGGCCGGAACCTCAAACTGCGCCTTCTCCCAACTGTTGTTGCGCGTGGTCGGCCGGTCGATGGTTCCGTAAGGAATTTCGTATGTAGCAAACGGTCCCGAAGCCGCCAGCGGAAACGCCGCCTTCAGCAGGACATGCGACTCATGCCAGTCGATCTCGTTGTCGATGTCGACCATGTCGCCTTTGAGACTGATGGTCTGAACGAACTTCGAGTTCTGTCGATGCGACTTCACGCGGATCGCGTCCTTGCCCACCAACTCGACCGAGTCAGCCTTGGCAATCGTTGCAGGCGCAACGTCAAGCGTGCCAGGGTCGATATTCCAGGCGTCGTAGTCGCGCGGTGTGTCTTCGAAGAATTGCAACTGGTTGCCGCAGGGGCCTGAGGCCAGCATCTCGTAACCGTCCAGTTTCAGGCTTGCAATGCAACCGCTTTGTTTGTCTACGGCCAGTTGCAGCCCCTTATAGCCGAGCGCTATCACGTTCCCCTGGTCAGCGGCTACCACATGTCGGTCCTGGCCTCCGGATACTGGCACAACGCGATAGACTCTGTAGCCAAGCGCGGGAACATTCGAAACATTCACCGTCAAATCGGCCACATTTGTCTTCGCGTCGATCGTCTCTTGCTCCGGCAGGATGCCTATATCGTGCGAGGACGGGTTCACCACCATGACGCCGGAGACATGTGTGCCGGGCATCTGCAAATTCAAGTGCACAGTGCCCGAACGCTCCCAACCCAGCGGATTGTAGACGACTACGGGAACGCCCTCGCCCTCGGTGTCCACCTGCTCGTTCACCAGCGCCTGCGCCCCAGCCGAAATTTCATCGGTGGACCAGCGCACCACGTCGTAGTCCTTCTGCGCGTCCTTGTAGATGACGCCGATGCCCGACCCAGCGGCCAGATCGTGGAACTGGTTGAACAGCACCTTCTTCCAGTCTTCCGTCAGTTCAGCCGAAGGGTACGCCCGTCCGGCCAGGACCCACGCAAGAGAGGAGAACTTCTCCGCGTTCAGCACCTGCTCTTCGCTTTCGCGCATGTTCTTTTTGTGGTTGGCCTGAGTGGTCATCACGCCGCGGTGATACTCGAAGTAAAGCTCGCTCTTCCACGTGGGAATATTCACCTTGCCCGCAACCGCCGGCGGCGGTGTGTAACCTTTTGCGATCGAAACGTAATCCCAGGACGGGCTGTCCGGCGCGATCTTCGTTTCTAGACCCGTGAAGTAACTCTGCGCCGTGCCGAACTCGATCTTCGGCATCACGTGTCCCGGCCCCGCCCAGTGGAAGCCCTCATCCAGAATGGCGCGTGTCGGTCCGCCGCCGTGGTCGCCCACGCCGTAGAGGTCCATGATGCCCGGCAGCCCCGTGGCCTGCTTCTCGGCAATGGCGAAGTCGCGCGCCAGCCGTACCGGGTTCAGGTTGTCGTTGGCGTAGTCGTGGGGGAAGTAACTCAGCACCTTCGACCCGTCCGGCGACTCCCACCAGAAAAATTTGAACGGCAACTGGTTGGTGTCGTTCCAGGCCATCTTCTGCGTCACAAAGTAGTCCACGCCGCTCTTCTTCATGATCTGCGGCAACTGCCATGTGTAGCCAAACGAATCCGGATTCCAGCCGATGCGCACGTCGACGCCGTAGGCTTGCTTGTACCAGCGCTTGCCCACCAGGAACTGCCGCACCAGCGATTCGCCGTCCGGCATATTCAGATCCGGCTCAACCCACATGCCGCCCACGATCTCCCAGCGGCCTTCCTTGATGCGCTGGGCAATTTCGGCGTTCATGTCGGGATACTTCTGCGCCAGCCACTCGTTGTAGGCTGCGGCGGATTGCGTGTAGGTGTATTGCGGATACTCATACATCAGTTGCAGCGCGGTCCCGAAGGTGCGCTTCACCACGTCCACCGTCTCGGTCCACGGCCACAGCCACGCCGCGTCGATGTGCGAGTTGCCGGTGAGGTGCAGAGTCGCCTGCTGCAGCAGCGGCTTCAGCGCCTCCAGCGTGGCGTGAGCAGCCTTCAAACTGGTGTCGAATTTCGTCTGGTCGTGGGCGTCCAAAGCGGCCAGATCAACGGCTTCGATGGACTTGGTGAGCGTGGCCAGTTGGCCTGCGTCGCCGGGCGCAAGGGCGGGAACCAGCTCTGCTGCCGACAGGAACTCCAGCCGCAGGTCTTCGGGAGAGGGACGGTTCTCGGCGGCTTCAATCCGCACGGTCGCGCCTTGAAAGCTCTTGACGTCCACGGTGTGCAGAAGCTTGACGGCCACCGTCACCTTGTCGCCGGGCTTGGCCTGGTCGAACAGGATAATGGGTTCGAGGTCGTCGCCCATGGCAACCCGCCGGCCGTTGAAGTAGAGAATCTGCGGCATCGGCCCATTGGCAGTGGCGTGAAACTGGAACCAGATGCGTGCGCCGCTGAGGTCATAGCCGTTCAGCGTGTCGGGAATTTGGAAGGTCTGGCGAAACCACACTGCCTCGGTGGGCGCTTTGCCGCCCTTGGCGATCGGCTGCCAGGAACTCTCGTCCAGGTTCAGAGCCTCACCGTGCGCCAGATCGCCGGCGTGCAGCTTCCAGCCCCCGTCCGGTAACTCATGCAGGGCGGAGAGCCGGTCGATCACGGCGTGGGTGTCGGCGGGCAGGCTGGCCGCAATCTTGGCCGCCTCGGCGGCGCTCTGCGCCGTGGCGCGGCCGGTACACAGCAAGGCACCTGCAAGCAGGACCAGGCACGAAAATCGAACAAAGCGCAATTTCAAAACACAATTCATGCGGAGAAATCCTCCGTTGCATGGTAAGACATCGCGTGTGCGTCTGGCAGTGTTCCCAGTGCATTGGGGAACTTTTTGCCCCATCGAAAGGTCAGTGAACAGTTAACAGTGGTCAGTGGTCAGCGTCTGGTTGCAGATTTCAGCTTCCTTGCTTCGGCTTGCCACGCTGAGAGAGGCGCCCTATACCCAACCGCCATCGACGATGTAGCTTTGGTTGGTGATGGCGCTTGAATCGTCGGAGGCCAGAAACAGCACCAGACGCGCCACATCGTCGGGAACGATCTCTCGTTTTATGGCTTGGCGCGCACGGATCTCGGCCTTCAATTCCGGGGTAAACCAGAGGCGCTGTTGGCGCTCGGTAAAAATGCCGCCGGGCAGCACGGCGTTGACGCGAATGTTGGCCGGCCCCAGTTCATGCGCCAGCGTGCGCGTCAGTCCCACGATGGCCGCTTTGGCCGCGATATAGATCGGCATCCCGGTTGACGGAATCATCCACGAGATCGAAGACATGTTGATGATGGACCCGCCGCCCGCCGCGCGCATCCCGCGCAGCACCGCCTGAATCATGAAAAACTGCGGCCGCAAATTTGTTGCAATCGACCGGTCCCAGTACGCCGGCGTGACTTCTTCGGTAGCGTGTCGCTCGTCGTTGGCCGCGTTGTTCACCAGCACATCCACAGCGCCCATGGCGGCCACCACCTGCTCCACCGCGGTCTTCAACGCGGGCAAGTCGGTCAGATCGCAATGGAGATAGAACGGCGCTGGGCAGCCCTCGGCCGCCAGTGCGTCGACCAGCGAGCAGGCCGGTTCATCCTGAATGTCGAGGAAAGCCACGCGTGCACCTTGCCGCGCAAAGTGCGTGACGATGGACTCGCCGATGCCGGTCGCCCCGCCCGTCACCAGCACCACCCGGCCCTTGAGGCTGGGATATTGCGCAAACTGCGTCTTGCCGTCTTCCATCTGTCATTCCCCCGCTTGCCGCTGTCGAAGCCGCTCCCCCGTATCAGGTCAATGCGACTCCCGCGGAATCCCATGCCCGCGGCAGCCGACGAGAAAGTCGAAATCCGCGCCGCGGTCGGCTTGCAGCACATGCTTCACATAGAGCGATTGGTAGCCGCCAGTGAAGGCCGGCTGCGGGGCCACCCATTCCGCACGCCGCCGAAACAGCTCCGCCTCGTCCACGTCCAGGTGCAGCCGCCGCGCCTCCACATCGAGCTCGATCCAGTCGCCTTCACGCACCAGCGCCAGTGGTCCGCCGAGCGCCGCTTCGGGACACACATGCAGCACCACGGTTCCGTACGCCGTGCCGCTCATGCGCGCGTCGCTGATGCGCACCATGTCCGTAATGCCGCGTGCCAGAAGCTTGGAGGGCAGCCCCATGTTGCCCACCTCGGCCATGCCCGGATAGCCTCGCGGGCCGCAGTTTTTCAGCACCATTACGCTGGTCTCGTCGACGTCCAGCGCGGGATCGTCGATGCGCTCCTTGTAGTGCTCGATACTCTCGAAAACCACCGCCCGCCCGCGATGCTTCATCAGGCTGGGCGATGCGGCCGAGGGCTTGAGCACTGCGCCGTCCGGGCAGAGATTCCCGCGCAGAACGGCGATGCCGCCCGACTCCACCAGCGGACGCTCATCGTCGCGAATGACCTCACTGTCCCAGTTGGGCGCGTCCTTCACGTTTTCGCCGATGGTTCGCCCATTTACGGTCAACGCATCGCCGTCGAGCTGGTTGTGCTGCGCCAGCTTCCATAACACGGCCGGCAGACCGCCAGCGTAATAAAACTCCTCCATCAGGAAGCGGCCCGCCGGCTTCATGTCCACGATGGTGGCCACATCGCGGCCATAGCGGTCCCAATCTTCCAGCGTCAGCGGCACGCCCACGCGCCCGGCGAAGGCGATCAGGTGAATCACGGCGTTGGTCGAGCCGCCGATGGCCGCGTTGGCGCGGATTGCGTTCAAGAATGCCTCGCGCGTCAGGATTTTGGAAATTAGCAGGTCTTCGTGGACCATCTCGACAGCCCGCCGGCCGGTCTCCTGCGCCAGCGCGCCGCGGCGGGAATCGACAGCGGGAATGGCGGCATTTCCAGGGAGCGAAAGGCCGAGCGACTCCACCATGCAGGCCATGGTGGAAGCCGTACCCATAGTCATGCAGTGGCCGGCCGAGCGACTCATGCAGCTTTCCGCGTCCATGAACTCCTGCGCGGTCATGGTTCCGGCCTTCACCGCCTCGCTGAACCGCCAAACGTCGGTCCCGGAGCCGATACTCTGCCCGCGATAGCGCCCGTTCAGCATCGGCCCGCCGCTCAGCACAATCGCCGGCACGTCGCAGCTTGCCGCGCCCATCACCAGCGAGGGCGTCGTCTTGTCGCAGCCGCACATCAGCACCACGCCGTCGATGGGGTTGGCGCGGATGGACTCTTCCACATCCATGCTGGCCAGGTTGCGGAAGAGCATCGCCGTGGGCCGCATATTGGTTTCGCCCAGCGAGGTGACAGGGAACTCGACCGGGAGCCCGCCCGCCTCCCACACGCCGTTCTTCACCTTCTGCGCCAGTTCGCGGAAGTGCGCATTGCACGGGGTCAGCTCGCTCCAGGTGTTGCAGATGCCGATCACCGGCCGCCCGTCGAACACGTCCCCGGGAAAGCCCTGGTTGCGCATCCAACTGCGATGGATGAAGCCGTCCTTATCCTGCCCGCCAAACCATGCCTGTGACCGCAACACCCGCTTTTCCATGGTCTCCCGCTCCCCGCCGCTCCGCACCCGGCAAACGTATACAAAATCGGTCGCCCCCACTATACAACTCCTGCAACAGGGCAGGGGAGAGACCATCTCGGCCACACTGGGCAATCGCGTGAATCCGCGAAGCAAAGCTTCGGAGCGGCCCTACGGGATGCCATGGCTTCGCTTCATTCAGTCTCATGCTTCGATTGGAAAAGGCTGACCGTATGCGCCAGCGCCCGCGATGCTATACCATCGTGGACTGACGAAGAACCAATCGTGGCACGTGCCGGCATCCACAAGGCTTCATTGGGAATCCGGTTCCCTGGCCATCGCTTGGAGTTCTGGCGTCTCTGATGAGAATTGCGAACCAGACAAGACTGGGATGGTGCGGGTGGTCGCCGCCCGGCCCGGAAGGGAACGTCCGCTTTTGCCTTCTAGATCTGCCATGGCCGACACTGCAAGCGTCCGATTGAATCGATATCGCACTGCCCCCAACCTGCTTACGCTGTTGCGGATTTGCCTGGCGCCGTTCCTGGTGGCTGCCATTCTGGACAACCACTATGCGTTGAGCTTTGGGCTTTTTCTGGCCGCGGGCCTGACCGACGCTCTGGATGGAACGCTGGCCCGCTTGCTGAAGCAGCGCACGGTCCTCGGCCAATATCTCGACCCGGTGGCCGACAAACTGCTGTTGAGCACTCTGTTCCTGGTGCTCATGCACAAAGGGCTCATTCCCGCGCGAGTGACGGTGCTGGTCTTTGGCAGAGATGTGGGAATCCTGGTGGTGGCGGCCATCCTGTACGCCGCAGTGGGGCGACGGGAGTTTAGCCCCAGCATCTTTGGAAAGGCCAACACGCTGGCGCAGGTTTCCGCGGTGGCCGCCGTACTGCTGCATCAGTTGGCTACGTCGGTTTGGGTGGTGACATTTCAGACATGGGCCCTCGATGCCACCATGGTGCTGACGGTGGCCTCGGGCTTGCATTACGCCTGGATCGCTGCTCGGCGCGTAGGCGCTCCGGCTGCGAGTGGCGCCGCCCGGTAAGACGGCATTCCACATTCCTCTTCACAGCAGCCGCTGCCGCAAGGCGGTTATTCCGTCACGGAGAGCCACTGCGTTCGAAGTTGGCGCGCGCAGGTGATGTGGCGAAGTGGGCTCTAAGCAAGGTTGTCAGAAGTCGCCGGAAGCTTCCTCTGTTTCGACGGTTTCTTCAAGCTCCATATCGCGAAATTCTTCGGAGTCAAAGACCTCGCCACAATCCAGACATTCGACAAATTCAGTGTCTTCGTGCCGGGAGACGATGCGGACTTTCGGGTGTTTGCAGGCGGTTGCCATCTCTTGGGTGTCGGTGAAATGAAGTGCTCTTTCCGCCAAATTGTAGCGGTATTTTGCGGAAAATCAAACCGCTAATCGATCAATTTTTTCGTCCTGCGGCAAATTCCAACACAACGGACCCAGCCGATTCCAGATCGGGACTTGAAAGCCCGACATAATCGGTCGTATACTGAACACGGACCGAAGAAGTCGGATATTCAATGCTGAAGCTGACGAAAAAAGCGGATTACGGGCTGATGGCGCTCAAGTATCTTGCCGAGCACCCGGAGACGCCTGCGCTGAGCGCCAAGGATGTGGCCGATGCCTATGGCATTCCGGCGCAACTGCTGGCAAAGATCCTGCAGCAGTTGACCAAAGCCGGCATGTTGCGTTCGCACGCCGGGATGAACGGCGGCTATGCGCTAGCCAGGGATGCGCGCGCGATTTCGGCCTACGAAGTGATTCACGCCATCGACGGCCCGTTTTTCATCACGTCTTGCAGCAAAGGCAAGACGGGCTGCGAACTGACGCCGAGTTGCACCATCAAGGAGCCGCTGGCGCGGGTGAACGACACCATTGCCGGGGTGTTGAAAAGCATCAGCATTCAGGACCTGGCGGAGCACGAGCAGCCCTCGGCACGAGCGACCGAGGCGAAGAAGCTGGTCGCATTGACGTTGTTGTAGAGCAATTTTTCCCCTCCGTGGCGAACGGAGAAGAGCTAAAGAAGAGGATGGAGATCAGGATGAGCACTGTCATCAGCCAAGTGGAAGTTCCGGCAGGTGTAACGCTGCCGATCTACATGGACAATCACGCAACCACACCGCTCGATCCGCGAGTGCTGGAGGCGATGATGCCCTACTTCACCAACAAGTTTGGCAACGCGGCCAGCCGCAACCACTCGTTTGGGTGGGAAGCTGAGCAGGCTGTGGAAACGGCCCGCGAGCAGATTGCCAAGCTGATTGGGGCCACCGCCAAGGAGATCATCTTCACCAGCGGCGCTACGGAGTCGAACAATCTGGCGATCAAGGGGATTGCGGAGATGTACCGCGAGCGCGGCAACCACATCATTACGCAGGTGACGGAGCACAAGGCGGTTCTGGACACCTGCAAGCGGCTGGAGAAGCACGGCTATCGCGTAACCTATCTGCCGGTGAAGGCGGACGGGCTCATTGATCTCGAAGACCTGAAGCGGGCCATGGACGACAAGACCATCCTGGTTTCGATCATGGCGGCCAATAACGAGATTGGCGTACTGCAGCCGATTCGCGAAATCGGCAAGCTGTGTCATGAGAAGGGCGTGTTGTTCCACACCGATGCTGTGCAGGCTGTGGGCAAGGTCCCGATCAATGTGATTGCCGACAATATCGATGTGCTGTCGCTTTCCGGCCACAAGATTTATGGCCCCAAGGGCGTGGGCGCTCTCTACGTGCGCAGGCGTAATCCGCGCGTACAGATTGCGGCGCAGATCGATGGCGGCGGGCACGAGCGCGGGATGCGGTCCGGCACCTTGAACGTGCCCGGCATCGTTGGCCTGGGCAAGGCATGCGAAATCTCTCTTGAGGAGATGGACAGCGAAGCAGCCTATCTGCGCGGACTGCGCGATCGGTTGAAGGAAAAGCTGGAGTCGGAGCTGGACTACGTTCATGTGAACGGTTCCATGGAGCACCGTTTGCCGGGCAACCTGAACATGAGTTTTGTGTATGTCGAAGGCGAATCGCTGCTGATGGGCATCAACGACATCGCGGTTTCCTCGGGTTCGGCCTGCACGTCGGCCACGCTTGAGCCTTCCTATGTGCTGAAAGCTTTGGGACTTGGTGACGATGTAGCGCACAGCTCGATTCGCTTTGGGTTGGGCCGCTTCAATACCCAGGCCGAGGTGGATTACGTGGCGGCCAAGGTGATCGACATCGTGAAGAAACTGCGGCAGCTCTCGCCTCTCTACGAAATGGTGCAGGACGGCATTGATTTGACCAAGATTCAGTGGGCGGCGCATTGAGCGCGAACAGTGAAGATTTCCGATTCGGCGAGGCCGGCTGCCGAATCCAATAAGAACACCGCGGCTTCCCCCGCAGGAGGAGTGAACCAATGGCATACAGCGACAAGGTAATCGACCACTACAACAATCCCCGCAATGTGGGCCAACTGGACAAGGGTTCGACCGAAGTGGGCACGGGCTTGGTGGGCGCGCCGGAATGCGGCGACGTCATGCGTCTGCAGATCCGCGTCAACCCTGAGACTCAGGTGATTGAAGAGGCCAAGTTCAAGACCTTTGGCTGCGGCTCGGCAATTGCCAGCTCTTCGCTGGCGACTGAATGGATCAAGGGCCGGACCGTGGAAGACGCCCTGGCCATCAAGAACACGGACATTGTGAAGGAATTGTCGCTGCCGCCGGTGAAGATCCACTGTTCGGTGCTGGCCGAGGATGCGATTCGCGCGGCCATTGGCGACTGGAAGAAGAAGAACGGCGTTGCGGAAGCGGTGGAAGCCGCGGCTGTCGCGCAGTAAGGGAACGGGATTTGTCCAGCTTATAAGAGTGTCAAAGCTGGTATCGGAAAGGCAAGGTATGTCGAACATGGTGACAATCGGATCGACGCCTGCGGCGGGGGCTTTTGCAATGCCTCCGCAGGCGGAGACGAAGCCCGCAACGCCGGCCGCGCCCGGTCAGGGATTGCAAGTCACTGACCGCGCGGTCAAGCGCATTCGCGTGGCGATGGCCAAGGAAGGCATTTCGCCGGAAGAGGGTGGACTGCGCCTGGGCGTGATGGGCGGCGGATGCTCGGGCCTCTCCTACTCCATCAAGTTCGACACGCAGCCGCGGGAACGCGATCGCATCTACGAGTTCGACGGAGTGCGCGTTTTTGTGGATCCCAAGTCGTTTCTTTATCTGCACGGCATGACGCTGGACTATGAAGAGACACTGATGCGGCAGGGATTCAACTTCATCAACCCGAACTCGACGCGCTCCTGTGGCTGCGGTTCATCCTTTTCGTCGTAAGATTGCGCAAGAGTTCAATTATGTTCAAGGTTCTAGATTCCGCGGTTCCCATTGCCTGTTGGTCCTGCTCCGTCGGCCACAACGACTCGACGCTCTTTTGTCCACATTGCAGCAAGATTCAACCTCCTCCGGGCGGCGACTACTTCTCAGTCTTTGGATTGGAGCCGCGGCTTGATTTGGACCTGGCCGAGTTGGAGCATGAGTTCCACCGTCTGAGCCGCAGGCTCCACCCGGACCGCTTTGCCCGCGCGCTGGAGAACGAAAAGCAGTGGAGCCTGGCCGATACGGCGCTGCTCAACGACGCCTACCGCACGCTCAAAAATCCGCTGAGCCGCACCGAATATCTGCTCAAGCTGCAAGGCGCGGAGATTGGCGAAGAGCACGCCGGCAAGAATCGCTCGAACGGAAAAGATCCTTCCCGCGTGCCCGCCGATTTGCTGGAAGAAGTTTTCGAGCTAAATATGCAGTTGGACGAGATGCGCATGTCGCGCGCTGCGGGCGAAGAAGACCCGGCATTGCAGGCAAGTCTGACGGAGGCAAAGGAAAAATTCGATGGTCTGCTGGGAGCAGTGGATGAAGACCTGCGCGCTCAGTGGGAGGTGTGGGATGAGGGCGATGCCGCCGCGCGGAGGACTGCGCAAAAGGCGATGGTCGCCCTGCTGGACCGGCGCCGCTACCTCAGCAATCTGGTTCGAGATGTCACTGAAACTCTTGGAGCTTGAAAGAAAAGATGGCGGAAGGACGCGTAGTAGGGATTGACCTGGGAACGACCAATTCCCTGGTCGCTTACATGCAGGGCGATGCACCGGTGGTCATTCCCGGCGTGGATGGATCGAACCTGGTGCCGTCGGTAGTGGCGCTCGATCCGATTCCGGCGGGCGGCGGCAGGCCCACGGTCACCGTTGGCAACAGTGCGCGCAAGGTTCTCATCGAGACTCCGGAGCGGGTGATCTACTCCGTGAAGCGGCTCATGGGTCGCGGCTTGGAAGAAATTCAAAACGAGTTGAAGCTGTTCCCTTTCCATCTGGCTGGAGACGTGGAAGCGGGCGAAGTGCCGCGGATTCAACTGGGCGAGCTGAGGTTCACACCGCCGGAGATTTCCGCCTACGTGCTGCGCCAGCTCAAGCGGAATGCTGAGCGGTTCTTTGGCGCGCCCGTCACGCAGGCTGTGATCACCGTGCCGGCCTACTTCAACGACGCACAGAGGCAGGCCACCAAGGACGCGGGCCGCATGGCTGGGCTGGAAGTGCTTCGCCTGGTGAATGAGCCGACAGCGGCTGCGCTGGCCTATGGGCTGGACCGCGCCAATGTGGGGACGATCGCCGTTTTTGATTTGGGCGGCGGCACCTTCGACATCTCCATCCTCAAGCTGCGCGACGGCATCTTCGAGGTGCAGTCCACCAATGGCGATACGCACCTGGGCGGCGACGACATCGACAATTTGCTGTTGGCCATCGCGCTGGACGAGATTCACGCCGAGCACGGCGTGGACTTGCGCAAGCATCCGAGCGCAGTGCAGGCCGTACGCAAGTCCGCCATCGAGGCCAAGATCAAGCTTTCCGCCGAACAGGTGGCGCACTTCGATATCGAGTTGCCCAATGGCGACCGCTATCAGCGCGAGATTCCCCGCGCAGTTTTCGAGCAGTTGATCGAGCCGGTGCTGGATCGCACGGCCGGACCCTGCAAGCAGGCGCTGGCCGATGCCGGTCTCACTCCTGAGCAGATCGATGAAGTGGTGATGGTGGGTGGGTCAACGCGCATTCCCGCGGTGCGCCAACTGGTGGACGATCTCTTCCACCTGGCAGCACGCGGCAAGAAGCCCCGTATCGAGCTGAATCCGGATGAAGTGGTAGCACTGGGTGCGGCCGTGCAAGCCGACATTCTGGCCGGCGCTTCAAAAACGACCGAAGAGATGCTGCTGCTGGACGTGACGCCACTCTCGCTGGGCATTGAGGCCCTGGGCGGTACCGTGGCGCGCATCATTCAGCGCAATTCGACGATTCCTGCGTCGGCTACCGAGCACTTTACTACCGGCGTGGATGGACAAACGAACGTGGCCATTCACGTGGTGCAGGGCGAGCGCGAACTGGCGTCCGATTGTCGGTCCCTGGCGCGGTTTGACCTGAAAGGCATTCCGCCGATGAGTGCCGGATTGCCGCGCATTGAGGTCAAGTTTCTCATCGACGCCGACGGCATTTTGAAAGTCTCCGCACGCGAGCAGCGCAGCGGGCAGGCCGCCAAAATTGAAGTGAAGCCGACTTATGGGCTGACCGACGAGCAGGTCGAGAGCATGATTCTCGATTCGTTCGACCACGCTGAGGACGACTTTGCCAAGCGCTTGCTGATCGAGGCGCGTACCGAGGCGGAGACGATTCTCGCGGCCGTCGAGCGTGCGCCTTCGAGCCCGGCGTGGAAGCAGTTGACCGGTGAGGAACAGGCGACCATCGCGGCGGTACGCGACCACTTGTCGGCCGTCAAACTGGGCGAAGACGCGGCAGCGATCCGCAACGCGACTCTGGCGCTGGACCAGGCGACGCGGCGCTTTGCCGAACTGATGATGGATGCCGCTGTGTCGACAGCCTTGCGGGGCAAGACCATGAACACGGCGGACGAAGATTTGGGCGAGGAAGTGACCGCGCCCCATGCCATGGCCCGGGCCGAGTTCAAGTGAGTCGCGGAGTTTGTGGCGTTATTAGGCACCCACGGAAGGACGGAGTCGTATGAGCGAAACACCCGAAAAGAAGATTCCCGCCGACAAGCTGGTGCGCGTCACGTTCCTGCCTGAGGGCAGGACGGTTGAGTTCGAGTACGGCACCTTGCCCTACGAGCATCACGGCAAACCCATGTCGTTTCTCGATGTGGCGGAGAACTTCAATATTTTTCTCGATCACGCTTGCGGCGGCGTATGCGCCTGCACCACCTGCCACCTGTGGATCAAGGATCAGGAAGGCATCAGCCCGGCGGACGACGACGAACTGGACCGGATGGACATGGCTGCCGACCAGCAATTGAACTCCCGGCTGGGTTGTCAGGCGGTCATCACCGGCCCCGGCGACTACGTGGTCGAGATTCCCAAGTGGAATCGCAACTATGTCACTGAAGGCAAGCCACTGGCTTTGGCGGAAGAAAAGTAAGGAGCCCCGATGCCGCGCGAGATTCTGTGGACCGACGCCGAGGAGATCGGCATTCAGTTAGCTGAGAAGTTTCCTGGCCTGGACCCGTTGACGGTGCGATTTACTGATCTGCTCCGCTACGTGACCGAACTGGAGGGCTTCACCGACGACCCGGCGAAGTCGAACGAGTCGCGGCTGGAAGCAATCCAGATGGCGTGGCATGAGGAATTCGAGGACGCACAGGGATAGTTTTGCGCTGCAGGACTGCGCTTAGCGCCCATGAGTGTCCTCCCACTCGCTCCAACTGAAGGCGCCTTCAAAGTGGACGAATTCCTTCTTCTGTCCCGGCACAAGATAAACACTCAAGATATCGAAGCGGACGGGCGGCGAGGTCTGCTGGGGTAACTGGCGCACGTACCGGTGGGCCAAGCGGCGGAGCGTGTTGCGCTTGTGCGGGTCAACTGCAATCTCGGCGGGAGAGATGTCGTGGGCAGTGCGAGTCTTCACTTCGACGAAGCACAGGATCGGCCCCTGCCATGCGATCAGGTCGATGTCGCCCGGCACTCCGCAGGACCAGCGCCGCGCAACGACGGTATAACCCTTGCGGCGGAGATGAAAGAAGGCCGCTTTTTCGCCGCTGATGCCTGTGAGCAGGTGGGGCGGTAGCACTTTCGCCCGGTCGCGGCGGCTCGCAACCCACTCTAGGCCGGCCAGAGCACTCTCCAGCCAGTCGAGCTTCTTCCGTTCAAACCATCCCATGGCAGACCATTGTCGATCGGATCGGCGAAGGACGCAAATCAGGCTGCCGGCAAGTAGAGGTGAAACCCCGGTTTGCCGGCACCGCGTGATATGCGAAGTGCTGGCTCAGACAGTCGCCTCTGCCAGCGTCAGGGCGTGTTCGTGTTCTTCCTCCACCACGGTGAGCGACTCTTCCAGGATGTCGAGGGCGACGGTCGCTTCCTGCTCGCTGACGATAAGCGGAGGGCAAAGGCGCAGGGTGGTTTCTCCGCAGCCCAGCACCATGAGCCCGCGCTCGAAGGCCAGGGTCTCGATGCGATTGCGCAGGGCTGTGGCGGGTTCGCGGGTGATCTTGTCCTTGACCAATTCAACGCCGATCATCAGGCCGCGGCCGCGCACGTCGCCCACCAGCGGGTGCGTCTGCTTCCAGCCGCGCAGGCGTTGCAACATGAACTCGCCCACACGAGCGGCATTGCCCAACGCCTCGCGCTCAATGATGTCCATGGTGGCCAGTGCGGCGGCGATCGATACCGGGTTGCCGCCGAAGGTGGAGGCGTGTGAGCCGGGAACCCAGTCCATGATTTCGGCACGGGCCATGCAGATGCCCAGAGGCATTCCGCTGGCAATGCCCTTGGCCATGCAGACCATGTCCGGCTCAACGCCGGAGTGTTGGATCGCCCACCATTTGCCGGTGCGTCCGGCCCCGGATTGCACCTCGTCGGCCACCAGCAGAATGCCGTGACGGTCGCAAATGTTCCGCAGTTCGCGCAGGAAATTGTCAGGGGCAACCACGTAGCCGCCCTCGCCCTGGATGGGCTCGACAAAGATAGCGGCCACCTCCTCGGGCGCGAGGATGGTCTTGAAGAGCTTCTCTTCGATGTAGCGTGCGCAGCCCAGGCTGAAGGCTTCTTCTTCCTGCGGTCCGCCGGTGCAGCCGCGATAGGCGTAGGGATAGCGGATATGTGTCACGCCGGGAACCATCGGGGAGAAGCGGCGTTTCTGCTGCGGCTTGGAACCGGTCAGCGACAGCGCTCCCATGGTACGGCCGTGGAATGCGCCCAGGAATGAGATCACCTGCTGGCGGCCGGTGTGGTAGCGGGCCAGCTTGAGTGCGCACTCGATGGCTTCGGCACCGGAGTTGCCGTAGAAAAACTTGTGCGGTCCAGGCATGGGAGCCACAGCGGAAAGGCGGCTGGCCAGGTTAATGATGCCTTCATCGTAGAAGTCGGTGCTGGAGATGTGGATGAGTTCGGCGGCCTGCTTTTGGATGGCTGCGACCACCTCCGGGTGGCAGTGGCCGGTCGAAACCACGGCGATGCCCGCGGCAAAGTCGAGAAACTCATTGCCGTCCACGTCTTCGATGCGGACGCCGCGGCCACGCTTGGCCACCAGCGGATAAGAGCGGGTGTAACTGGGTGAGATGAGCCGGGTGTCCGCGTCGACAGCCGCCCGGGCCTTGGGTCCGGGAAGGGTACAGACGAGTTTGGGGCCGTATTGCGCGTGCATTTCCTGCTTGGTCATTTTCTTGTCTCCTCGGCAGATGCGGTTGTGCCGTCGCGAATATAGATACGGCGGGGCCACGGATCCCGGCAGGCGGGATCGTCCATTTCTGATCGCCCCGTTGGGCGAGAAAGAGCAAGGCGCGAAGGGGATTGTTGCCCTTCGGCAGACAAGGAGCTAATCGCTTGCGAAGAGGCTCGGTCGAGTGCGGGTGGGCAATACGCGCAGGTGTTGCCGCGGGCAGATGCTGCGCGCGCGCGACCGCGACCAGCGCCGTGTGGCTGGTGCAAGCAGCGATTCCCTGGCGGCACGCGTATGCATGGAAGCCTCGTTGGCCAAGAGGATAGCACGCGTTTGTAGCGTTTTACCATGGGGAAAGCGACAGGTCGGCGTCGCTGCGCAGGCTGAAGAGCCAACGAGAGGGCGTCGCTGGACCTCATCGAACGCGGCGGAGCGTGGAGGGAAGGCGGCAAGAAGCGGGAAGCGGCTCAAGGCGACTCAGGCTAGGATGGACTGAGCGCAATGAAGAATTCGACAGCCGAAGCAGCCCATCCACAACATAAAGCAGCCACCACAGCATCCATCGTTCTCGCTTTTGCAAGTGTCTATTTTTTCTGGGGATCGACCTACACGGCCATTCGTGTTGGAGCGGCCGAGATGCCGGCACTGCTGCTGGCTGGGGTGCGGTTTCTGGTCGCCGGCGCGATCCTGCTGCTCTGGTGCCGCTGGCACGGGCTGCGGCTCTTCTGGCCTTGGAAGACTATGGGTACGCTGAGTCTGATTGGGCTGTTCCTTCTGAGCGGGAGCAACGTTTCCCTGGTCTATGCGGAGAAAACCGTCCCCAGCGGATTGGCCTCGCTGGTGCTGGCGGTGATTCCGCTCTACGTGGCGCTTGCCGAGATGCTGTTGCCCGGCGGCGAACCGCTGCTGGCACGCGGCTGGCTCGGCATGGCTCTGGGTTTTGCCGGTCTGGCCGCGCTGGTGTGGCCTTCTCTGCGCACCGGTTTGGCCGGGGATCGTACGCGCCTGATCGCCTTGGGAGTTCTGCTGGCCGGTGCCCTGGCGTGGACTGTGGGCAGCCTTCTCTCCCGGCATGCGCGGTTGCCGGTGAACAGCTTTGTGGCGGCTGCCTGGCAGATGCTGGCGGCGGGTGCATTCAATACTTTGATGGGAACGGTTTTGGGGCAATGGCCCCAGTTCCACGTGAATGCGGCGTCTGTCGGATCGCTGGCCTATCTGATTACGGGCGGCTCGCTGCTGGGTTATACCGGCTTCATTTACTTGCTGGAGCACGTGCCGGTGGCCAAGGTCTCGTCGTACGCGTACGTGAATCCGGTGGTCGCGGTACTGCTGGGAATCTTCCTGCTGCACGAGCGGCCGGAGGCGGCGGAGTTTGCCGGAATGGCCGGCATTGTGGTGGCCGTATTCCTGCTCACCACGGCGCAGGTAAAAGCCAGGGGCAAGCTCAAGCCGATTGGGGAGTTGGAGCAGATGCCGGAGGAGTGAGGAAGCTGCCGCGAGGAAGAGCCTGGTCATGCAGTACAAGACGGTTGAAATCCGCGCCGTCCCCGCGGTCGTGTGAGTATTCTGTTGATGAGGAGCCCACCGAAATCCTTTCTTCCGAGCGCGGGGCAGTTGAAAAGCCAGCCGTCAAGCGTGCAGTCGAAACAGACGTGTGGAAGTTCCTTGCGCTGGAACGCACGAAGCAGGCTCGCATGACTTTCGCACGCAAATCCGCAAAACCCCGCCCTTTTCTGAACGAGGCCGGCCTCTTCGACTACGCAGTCAAGGCTCTCGGCCGGCAGATGCGCACCGAGGCGCAGTTGCGCCGCCTGATGGAAACGCGGGTCGAACCGGGCGACGGCGGCGAGCCTACGATCGCCGCGGTTGTGGCCCGCCTCCATGAGTACGGCTACCTGAACGACGCGGCCTTTGCCGAGACCTATGCCCGTCTGCGCCAGGAAAACGAGAAATTCGGGGTACGCCGCGTGCGCCAGGACTTGCAGCAGAAGGGCGTGGGCACCGAACTGATCGCCACGACTCTGGAAGCCCGCTATGGCCAGACCGACGAAGAAGCCCTGGCCCGCGAGCACCTGGAGCGCAAGCGCATCCGCAAGCCGGAGAACGAAAAAGAGACCGCCCGCGTGATGCGCCGGCTGGTGACGGCGGGGTTTTCGACGGGCGTTATTTACAAGATCCTGCGCCAGTGGGACGTTCCGGAAGAGGCGCTCGCCGGTCTCGACAACCTGGACGAGGAAACGCACGGGGAGTAGCCGATGGGCGCATGGCTTGGCCTGTTCTCTGCCAGGCGTTTGAGCATTGGATCTTCGCTTATCCCTGGAGAAATGCGGGCGGGGACGCCCGCACTACAGCCGGTCTGGAGGCCGGCGCTACGGTTCGCCGAAAGAGCTTCTTCATGCGATCCCGGCGGCTATCGTTTAGGCTGGGCAGATGAACATCTTCGATGAAAAGCGGGCGGAGCTGGAACAGCACGAGTTCATGATGGGTGTGGAGCGCGGACGGCTGGCGGTGGCGCTGGATCTGCTGACGGACTCGCTGATCATGGTGGGGCAACACGGGGTTTACTGCGCGTCCAGCCGCAATCCGTCCAAGCCGGCGCTGGACCTGCAGGCCGTTCTGGCGGGCATGGAAGGGGCCAAGGCGCTGATCCAGTCCGTGATGGAGGAACTGCGCGCCAAGCGCGAGGCGGAGCGGAATGCGGAATCGGCGGCAGGCCCGGCAGCGGGCTGATTGGCGTAGCAAACATTGAATTTGCGTGAAGAAGGTCAAAGTACGATATGCTGGTAGAGCGCGCCCGTAGCTCAGCTGGATAGAGCGAACGCCTCCGGAGCGTTAGGTCGGGAGTTCGAATCTCTCCGGGCGCACCATACAAAGTTATTGATCCATCCCTTCGTTTGATCCGCTATTATCCTCTTCGTCTGCTTTCATGATCACAATACTGGCGAAGCGAGGGACTATGGCAGATTGGAATACCGCCTACAACTGGATGATGGACAACGAGGACGCGCCGCGTGCCTGCAAGCAGGTTGCCGATGCGCCTCCGGGGGCGTTTGCCATCAGCGGCGTCAACAGCGCGTCCTGGCCGACGGAGTTTGCGGCTATTGCAGCGGTTCCCCAGGGTGAACGCGGGCCGCTTGTGCAGCAATTCTATGAGAATCACTTCTGGGACCAGTGGTTCGCGCAGGTCGAATCCGACGATGTGTGCAAGCGGGTGTTCGACTTCGCGGTCAACGGCGGCACGGGTGCTTCCGTGCGCTGCCTGCAGCAGGCGGTGAACAGCTTGGCGGGTTCCGGCACGGACCCCATCGCCGAGGACGGCGGATGGGGCCCGAAGACCGTGGCGGCGGTGAATGCGGCCGACCCAGAGGCGCTGACTGCGGCGTTCAAGGCCAAGCGTCTGGCTCACTACCAGGTGATTGCAGAGAAGAACCCCAGCACGCAGCAATACCTCGACGCCTGGACCGCGCGGGCGCAGAAATAAGAGCACGCAGCCCTTGGGCGCTCCGCACATGGCTGTGCACTGAACCGGATTCCGGGCCCCAGCCACCAAAATTCAGAAGCGCAGCGGCGTCCGCGATTTCTTGTACGGCCGCACGCGAAGGAATACTGCGCCTGGAAGCGCATCATTTTTGCGCGCGCAAGCGGGTGGTGTTGCGCTCAAAGTGGGAACAGTGGGCACCCATAGCGACAGGAGTTCACCGTTTGTTTGCCATACGGTCCAGCCGGGCGCGTTTAAACTGGAGTAGGGTCTGCGAAGATTTTACCCACGCGGCCCGGACAAGGTTCAAATGCACCTTAATTTTGCTTTTTCTGCGCGCCAGATTCTCTGGACGCTGAGTTTTGCCGCGCAACTGGTTCTCTTAGTCGTTTTACTGGGCCGTGACCGCATCCGGCGTTATCCGTTGTTTACCTTGAGCATCGTTCTGTTCACGCTGCGACTGCTGGCCGAGATCCTGCTGTCGGGCCGGATGCCGGTGATCAGCCTGCAGGCGATCTTCATTTCGCTGGCCGATCTGGCGGTGATTGTGGACCTGCTGGTGGTGGCGGAAGTGGCCTGGCATGCGTTTGAAGGAGCCCGGCTGCGGACTTGGCTCATTGGCTCAGTAGCGCTGCTGGCTCTGGGAGGCGTGTTGGTTTGGCAGTGGGGTCCGTGGCCGGCGTGGCAGCAACTGAGCTGGGGCACGCTGCTGGGAAAGCTGCAGTTGATGCAACTGCTGGCCCAGAAGGGCGACACGCTGGTGGACGTGGTGACCGTGGGAACGGGCCTGTTGGTGGTGCTGTTCGGCAGCCGCTTCAAGGCCGGGTGGCGGACCCACACGCAAAAGATTGCCATTGGGCTCTCGACGGCCGCCATTGCCTGGCTGGCGATCCAGGGCGTGTGGCAGGTTGTCGCCAAGACGGTACATCCTCAGACCCAGCAGGAGTACGAGCGCGTGATGGGCCTGGGCGGCAAGCTGGTGAACGCCAACAAGGTGGTGTTCATCGCCGTGCTGGTGTGGTGGATTGTGTGGTTGTGGCTCGACGAGCCGGGTGCGGCAGCGAAGGCTACTCCGGATGCGGTCCTGGTGGCTGAGACGCCTTCCCCGACCGCCGGCGTCGTGGAAGAAGAGCAGCAGTAGAACTGATCGAGTGCGTTGCTATCCCACCCTTGCGACAGAAAAAAGTCGCAAGGGTGGGGCACGGAGCTCCAATCGCAGGGGCCGCTTTCTGACGCCTAACCCTAGTGCCCTGTCTCTGGAGTTCTTTGCAAAACTGGCAAAAGCACAAAGCAGATTCTTCGCTCACCACCCCCGAACTGAAAAGCGTTCGGGGCCCCGTTCACTCAGAATGACAGGCTCTGTTTTTGTTGTGATTTTCAGAGACGGGACACTATCCCTGATGCCTAATCCCTAGATATGACAGCTTGCCTGGCCGCGCTTTTCCAGGTAGCGCTGGTGGTACTCTTCCGCGCGCCAGAACGTCTTGGCAGGTTCGACTTGGGTCACGATGCGCTTGGGCTTGAATCGGCCCTCGGCGGTGAGCTGGTCGATCTTGGCGCGGGCCACCTCCTCCTGCTCCGGGGAGTGGAAGAAGATCGCAGAGCGGTATTGCGTGCCCCAGTCCGGTCCCTGGCGATTGAGCGTCGTGGGGTCGTGGAGGGCAAAAAATGCGTCGAGGAGCTTGTCGTAGGTGACCTGATCTGGGTCGAAATCCAACTCGACGACCTCGGCGTGACCGGTTTGGTCGGTGCAGACATCCTTATAGCTGGGCCGCTCCAAAGAGCCACCCTCAAATCCAACGGACGTGGCTGTTACGCCGGGAATGGCCGCAAAGGCAGCTTCGACTCCCCAGAAACAGCCAGCTCCGAAAGTCGCTTTTTCAATACTCATGCCTTCTAGGATGCTCCCCCGGCGCATTTGGTGGCAATTTCAGCGTTCTCGAGGGAGCGTCAGAGCCTCGCCGGCTATTGGTGAGAGTTGGCGGTTGGAGAGCGGGCGCGGCGAGGCAACCGGGCCCGTTCCGTTTGCAAGCGGTGAGTCTATTTGCAGTCAGCTCCATCCTTGACTGAAGTCAGCTTCTGGTCAGTTGCCGAGAGACTGCGACTGTAGCACTGCCAGGGCGCGTCCATCCAGGTGTACGTCTGCCGGGTTCTGCCGCCGGTCGGGCCGAGGAAGTTGCCGCTGGAGTCCCAATTGATTGTGTCGGTGGCATTGACTTCATTGTTCAATTGGCTCGAGGAGAGGGCGACGCCGTTGAGGAATTGCTTCTCGATGATTTGGTCCTTCTGATCCGCCGTGGTGGTCTGCGTGTAGCTCCCATCGGAGTTGACGACGAAGGAATAGTCGATGGTGAGTGGGTAGCGGGAACGCTTCTCGGATGTGGAATGAAACCAGCCGTTGTGGATGGTGGTGGTGGAGTCGACGGTGGTGAGTTGCTGCGCATTCTGGACGTCGGTAGACGGACTCACGTCGAAAGTCTGATTGCTGGAGAAATCCACCTTCTGCTGGACCACTGTTTCGACGCGACCGTGCGAGGTGTTGACATAGCCGCTGATGGTGAAGGCGCGCGCGGAGGTCACGAGCACGTTCCCGGTAAAGGTAGTTCCTGCCGAATCTGCCTTGATGTTCTCAGTGATGACGGGCGTTGGATCTGCTGTAAGGGTGTTGGTCAATACGTCGCCGGTGACCTTTTTTGCTCCGTGATCGGTAAAGACGAGCAGGTTGGCGGTGGCCAGGAAGTAACTGTCGGCGTTGTAGACGCCGACGCCGACTGTGTGCGAGCTGCCATTGGCAAGCAATCCGGCGAAGGGCGTGAGATCGACGCGATAGGGCCTGAAGTCGAGGGTTTGCACTCCAGTGATGGGTTCCCAAAGGTAGGGATCGATGCCGCCGGTGAAAATCCAGGGATAGACGGGCGCGACGCCGGCGGGATGGCCGTCGATGGTGACCTCAGTTTCGCGGAACGCGGTGTTGCCGCAGGCCTCAAGGTTTGAAGTCTGGTCGTTGGGAACGCAGAAGTACCAGAACTCGTCGTTGGACTGGCTTTGGGCGATTACGTCGAGATAGACGCGCTCGACGTTGGTGGGCAGGGTGAGCGACTGCGTGATCTGGTCAGAGGTGGTGTTGAGGGTGCCGGCATCGCCGCCGGAACCTTCAACGGGAACAACGATGTCGGGCGTTTCGGGCGCCGGATCGCGCCAAGATGCCGGATAGAACTCGAGCGCGGCGTTGGCGTAGATGATGCCGTTGTAGGTAACGCCGTTATAGACGCCTACGAAATTTCCCAGGTTCGCCTCGCCGGTTTCAGCGGTTTTGAAGATTGCGGAGAGATCGGTGACGTCGCGCTCGACATGCCAGGAAGGGCTGAGGGCGGCGCGGGGCTCGGCGGTGGTGCCGTAGTAGATGTTGGCGTGGCCGAGATAAAAGGAGGCTGTGCGGTCGTATTGGCGGCCCGCGGTGACGGTGAAGTCGGCGGTGAAGACGACCTTGGCCCAGGGACCGGGGCAGGAACTGGGCGGCGTGTAGCTATAGGTCTTGGTGTTGTAGTCCGCGAATTCAAGATTCTTAAATAACTGCACTACACATGGTTTGGTGGAGGGTCGTGAAACGGGGGGCTCGGCTGTGACTGGGTTGGATGAGCCAATTTGTGGTGTGGAGGGAACAACCACGACCTGAGCAAGCGCCGTGACCATAGGGGTTGACACGACCAAGGCCGCCAAAAGCAAAGAACGGCCCACGCTCGTAACTGGGGGAACAGCTGCTGACCAGAACATCGGCATCTCCTTTGAGTCTTAGAGCGGTTCCAGGAAAGCTATGCCCTTTCTAGCGGGTTGCGAGGTTGCCGCTCACTGCTTATCGCGTCAACCCGGGTTGTGTGGTCTCGAGGTACAGCAGTCCCGGAACCGCTCTAGTCGATCCGGGTGGCCATTATATTGAGACCGCGTGGGGGCAGCAACAGATATTTGGGGGAGTTGGCCGGGTGAAAGTCGGGCTTGGTGGAGAGGCCGCAATTGGGCAGAGAGCCCGGGGCGTGCCGCGTCGGTGGAGTTCGATGCGAGCGGTTGAGTTAAGACGGTGGATGGTTCTGAATGAGGCGGGACGGCATTGAGTTTTCCAAAAAAAGGGCAGCAAGTTGGCGCACGCTTCGCGGGGATAGCGGGTTAGCAAGTTGGCGGGCTTGCGCGACGGTGAACGGAGGCTTTTGCCTTTCCAGGTCTCAGCAGCGAGACCCGGGGCACCGGTACCTGGTGCGGGGAGGAGCGTGTGAGGCCGAGAAGAGGTGGTCAGAGGTCTAGCGGGATGGGGCGGGGGTAAGAGACTGGAGCAATGTGGAGACGAGGGAGATGGGCAAGCCGACGACATTGAAGTAACAGCCTTCGATGCGGGGAATCCAGCGGGCGGCGCGGCCTTGAATCGCGTAGGCTCCGGCCTTGTCCATGGGCTCTCCGGTGGCGATGTAGTCGGCGATTTCCTGATCGGAAACGGTGAGGAAGCGAACGGCTGTGGCTTCGGCGGCGACCTCGGTGTATTCGGAGGTGACCAGAGCAACTCCGGTGATGACGCGGTGGGTGCGGCCGGAGAGAAGGCGCAACATGCGGGCGGCGTCGGCTGGGCTTTCGGGTTTGCCGAGGATGGTTTTGTCGAAGGTGACGGTGGTGTCGGCTCCTAATACGGCGAGGGAATGGTGGTCGAAATCTGTTGTATCCCTGATCCCCAAATGCGAGGGATCAGGGGCACCCATCGTGGCACCCATCGTGGCACCCATCGTGGCTGAAAGTTCGGCGAAAACCGCTTGGGCTTTTTC
>Ga0224529_1000423_pt1 | contig 31540 bp, 26 predicted proteins | sample CBST50metaG_FD_179893 | JGI IMG/M metagenome (GOLD analysis project Ga0224529, IMG submission 179893) | Peat soil microbial communities from Stordalen Mire, Sweden - C.B.S.T50 | ecosystem: Environmental > Terrestrial > Soil > Wetlands > Peat | place: Sweden: Norrbotten County, Stordalen Mire...
GTATTGCCGCGGCAAGCACGAGGCCTGGTAGCTGTCTGTTCATGGCTTCCTCATTTTAGCAATCGCGCCCACACAAACGCATCCCTATGCGTTCGTCAGCGCGTCAATCCTGGCCGGGGAGGGTTGCTGCGCTTTCAAGGCGGGCCAGAAACGTCTCCAACTCCTCGGGCAGCGGCGCTTCCAGTTGCAAAAGCTTTCCCGTGGCAGGGTGCGTGAATTCGAGCTTCGCCGCGTGAAGAAAATTCCGTCCCAACCTGAGCCTTTCCGGCTCCGCCTTGCGGCGCGCGGCCTTTGACTGCGCGGCCTGCGAAGCCACCTGGTCGGTCAGTTGGCCCGCGCCGCCATAGAGCGTATCGCCCACCACCGGGTGGCCGATCGACGCCATATGCACACGGATTTGATGCGTCCGGCCGGTCTCGATGCGCACCCGCACCAGCGTGAATTTGCCAAAGCGATTGCTGAGCCGCCGAATCACCTCGTAGTGCGAAACGGCGGCGCGCGCGTTCTCCTGGGGCTTCGCGGTCATGCGGGTGCGCCGCAGCGGATCGCGGCCCACGCCGGCGTTGATGGTGCCCCGCTGCCGCTCCACGGCCCCCTGCACCAGCGCGACGTAGGTCTTCTTCATGAGGCGGCTGGAAAACATCTCTCCCAGGGCCGCGTGGGTGCGGTCGTTTTTGGCCACCACGATCAGGCCGCTGGTGTCCTTGTCGAGCCGGTGAACGATGCCGGGACGCAATTCGCCGCCGGTTGAGGAAAGCTTGTTGAAGCGGAAGAGCAGCGCGTTCACCAGCGTGCCGCGGCTGCGCGCGTCCTCGCTTTGCCCCGAGCCGGCGTGGACCATCATTCCGGCCGGCTTGTTCACCACCGCCAGATCGTCATCCTCGAACACCACGTCCAGGGGAATGTCTTCCGGAGTGGCCTTGAGGGGCGCAAGGTGCAGTTCGCCGGTAATTGCAATCTGCTCGCCCCCACGCAGCTTCATGGAAGCCTTTTCCCGCTCGCCGTTGACCAGCACATCGCCCTGATCCATCAGCAGTTGCACACGCGATCGGCTGACGCCGTCCATCTGCGCGACCAGAAACTGGTCGAGCCTTTGCCCTGCCGCTTCCGCGGGCACCGGAATAGTGCGCAACTCAACCATGGGAAGCCTCGTTTCTCGTTCGCGGTTCTTCAAGCGCCCTGCGCCCTGCCGTTTCCGCTTCTTTAAGGGGAAGCGATGAGCAGCTACAACTCTCAACAGGCCGCTTGCGCTCCCGCAGCATCAGCGCTCCGGCCAGCACCAGCACCACAGCCGCTGCCTGCGGCCAATCCAACGCGCCGCCCAGCAGCGCGCCGCGGCCCTCTGGATCGCGGCACAACTCGGTGAGGAAGACGGCAATGCCGGTCCCCATCAGGCCCAATCCGGCCACATCGCCCTGCTGGCGTCTGGCCGGAAGCCAAACCAGCAGGAGAACCGAAAGGGTCAGAAAAGCCAGCGCCGCGTAAGCCTGCACCGGATGCAGCGGAATGCCCAGCGGCGTGCCGCTCCAGCGCGCCGCCATTGGATCGGTGTACGTGACAGCCCAGCGCACACCGGTTTCGGTTCCGTATCCCGCCCCGGCCAGCAGCGCGCCCAGTTGCTCGAAGGCCAGCCCCAGGGCCAGCGGCGCTGCCAGCGCATCGGCCGTGTCGCCGAGCGGCATCCGCTGCCGCAGGGCATAGAACACGGCCGAGCCCACCCCTGCCAGCGCTCCCGCGCCCATCAGCAGCGGGTGATGAATCATCGAAATGGCCAGCATCCACTGCGGATGACGGCGAAGGTCGGTCCAGTTGACGAGCACCAGCAGAAGCCTTTGCGCGACGAGCGCCGCAAAGAGCGTCAATACACACAGGTTCCAAACCTGCGCGGCGTTTACGCCCGCAATGCGCGCCGTGCGCTGCGCCAGAAACAGCGCCAGCAGCACGCCCACGGCAGCCGAGGCGCCATAGGCCGGGATGAGTACCGCTCCGATGTGGAAGAGAACTGGATGCACCTGAGTCAGAATACGGCATTTTCACTTCAGGCGTAGCCGCTGCGATTTCGAGGGAAGGTAGAATCCGACCCACTGGGCCGTGAGGGATGTGGCTGGTGAACCCGTCCTAAGACGGTGGAGCTCTCCGCGGTTCATTAGGCATTCCGGACTGGCGGACACGGCACACAGAACCGATTGTCGAGTTGAGCCCCTGTTCATTGAATGTTGGTTCAACCAGCGTAAATCACCCACCTGCTTTGCAGGCCGGTTTCTATTGCGGATAGTATGGGTCTTCGCGAGGAATTACAAGTCTTGTGCGAAGGGGGCGGGTTGTGCTAGGTCTTTCGTCCCCCGGTTTTGGCCGGCACGCCCAAAACGGTATGGGCCAGCTTAGGAGCCGGTCTTCCGCTCTTCTTCGAGCACTTCGTCCAGCAGCCCGCGCAGGCTTGCGGCGCGCGCATGGCCCAGCCGCGCATCGGCGCCGCCGGCCTGCGCCAGCTCATCGGCCAGATTCAGGGCGGCCAGCACGGCCACGCGCAACGAGTCCACGGTGCGGCCCTGGGCGGCAACGGCGCGCATCTTGGCGTCAACCCGCGCGGCCAGTTCGCGGATGTGCGCCGCGTTCTGGCCGGACAGATGATAGGTCTGGTCGTAGATCTCGACGGTTACGTAGCCGGTTGCGTTGGGACGCTGTTCCTCAGCCATGGCTTGCCTCACAATTCCAGTGCGTCGAGCTGCGCCAGCAGCCGCTCCACCCTCTGGCGCACATGGTCGCGCTCGGAGCGCAATCCGTTCAGTTCCTTTTGCAATTGCTCCACCAGCGGCGCCTGCTCACGCAGTTGCGCCTCGGCCTGGGTGGCGCGCTCCTCGGCCGCGGAGCGGGCCAGCCGCTCCCGCTTGACCAGGTTTACCGCGCGCAGAATTCGCTCTTCCAGCGCCGAAAAATCGTCTCCGCTCAGGGCAAGCGTCTCCGGCTCAGCTACTTTTTCCTGCGGCTGTGGCTCGGGCTGCGCTTCTTCCACTGCTTCGGACTCCCAGAAAGACTGCGACATCAAAAAACCTCCACTCAATTCCAAGTTGTCCGTGCAAGTATATCGCCGATCGAGTACGTTTCCCTGCCTAGGTGCGCAGCCGTGCGCCTGCCTTGCCAACAGCCTCGACCACCCGCGCTTGGAAGTTTTGCAGCTCTTCCTCGCGCAGGGTACGGTCTTGAGCCTGGAAGGTTGCGCCCATCAGCAGTGAGTATTCGCCCGCGCCCAGCTTTGCATCGCGAAAGACCTCGCGTACCCGCCACTCCACCAGCTCTGGAATCTCGAGCCCGGCCAGCGCCCGGTCAATCTTCTCCCACGCGACGCTTTCGTCCAAAACCAGAGAAAAATCGCGGCGAACGGGCTGGAAGCGCGAAATCTCCCGCGATATCGGCTTGCGCAGCGGCAACTTGTAGAGGCGGTCAAGATAAAGCTCACCCACCAGCACCGGCTCTTTCAGCTTGCGGGCCGCGGCCTCACGCGGGTGCAGTTGGCCGAACCAGCCCACCGTTGCGCCTTCCACGGCCACGCGTGCGCAGCGGTAGGGATGCAGCCACTCGGGCGCGATTCCGGCCTCGGCGGGAAAACGGTCAAAATAAACGGCGCGGGCCTGGAAGCGCGACAAAACCTGCTCCACCGCGCCCTTCACGTCATGAAATTCGATGGCCCGCGCGGCGTGCAGCGCGGACTGCTCAGGCATGGCGCCCACCGCACCAAAGGCCACTGCCGGCCGCTCTTCCACCTTCTCGGTAGTGCCGCTGAAGACCGTGCCCAGCTCGAACAGCCGCACATCGCTCACGTCGCGGTGCAGGTTGCCGGCGATCATCCCCAGCATTCCCGGCACCAGCGATGGGCGCAGTACGCCAGCCTCTTCGCTGAGCGGATTGCCCAGCGGAACCGTGAGCCCCGGTTGCGACGCAGTCAATGCAGCCTCCGCCGCGGAGCAGAAGGTGCTGGCAATCGCCTCATGGAATCCGGCATCGAGCAGCGTATGGCGAACGGCCGCTTCGCTCTCTGCCCAAGGCAATGCGCGCACCCCTTCGCCGAAGGCCGGCAGCGTGTTGGCAAAGCGGTTGTAGCCGTAAACCCGCGCAACCTCTTCAATCAAATCGATCTCGCGCTCCAGATCGAGCCGCCAACTGGGCAGCGTCACCTGCCACACAGCATCGCCCTTAGCCGCCAACTCGCAGCCCAGCGCTTTCAGGACCACTTCAACGGTCGCGGCGGTAATGCCTTCCTCGTCCACGGTGGCGCCCAGAATGCGCTGCACCTCGCTGAGCGCCAGCGCCACCGGCTTGCGGTTGGCGGTGCGCTCCTCGATTGCCGGAACGCGCACGTCCACCAGATCGCCCTCCAGCCAGCCGCCTTTCTCCAGCAGAATCCGGCTTACCAGCGCGGAAGCGACGGGTGCGGCATTGAAGTCGGCGCCGCGTTCGAAGCGGTGACTGGCGTCGGTGTGCAGCCCGTGCCGACGGGCCGTTCGCCGCACGGCCACCGGATCGAACCAGGCCGCTTCAACCAACACGTTCGTCGTCGCCGGGGTAATCATCGTCTCCCAGCCGCCCATTACCCCGGCCAGGCCCAGCGCCTTGGCTTCGTCGGCTACCACCAGGTCTTCGGGATCGAGCACGCGCTCCACGCCGTCCAGCGTCTTGAGCCGTTCGCCCTTGCGCGCCCGCCGCACCACGATGCCGCCCTCAATCTTGTCCAAGTCGAAGACGTGCGTGGGCTGGCCCATGGCCAGCCAGGCAAAGTTGGTTGCATCCACGGCGTTGGAAATCTGCTTCTGCTCTAGCAGATTGAAATAAGTGGAGACCTCAGCGCCGGGAAACCAGTCACGCGAGTCGGCAATGGTAACGCCGCGCAAGACCCGCGCAGTGAAGCGGCCACAGGCGTCCTCGGCTTCTATCCGCACGGGGAAGGCTTTGGCGGCCGGGCGGGCTTCCGGTAGAGGAAAATCCAACGCAGGCAGCGTGAGGCCATAAATTGCCGCCGCCTCGCGCGCCACGCCGTAGTGATTCATGGCGTCTACGCGGTTGGTGGTGATGTCCATCTCGAAGAGGGAGTTGTTGCCTTCGCCGAGATCGAAAATGCCCTCGACGGCAATGCCACGCAGGGTCAGGTCTTCAGCGAGCTGGGTGTCGTCGGCGGGCAGCTCAGGCAGATAGGCGCGGAGCCATTTGGTCAGTATTTGCATCGATCGATATTCTCTCCTCGCAAGTTGGCGCTATTCGCGTCGCAAGTTCGCAGGTTCGCTTTCCGGTTCCAACACTCCGAGCAAAGCATTGATTAGCTTGGCTACGCGTGTGCCCAGATCGAGCAATTCCCCACTTGCCGCTTCGTTAAAGAATCCCAGGCTTGCCGCCAATTCCGTCTGCGTTTGCAACTCGTTGATTGCCGCACGCGCCGCGCCAAGTCCCTTACGCATCTCCACATCGTTCAGCCGTCCGTGCGCTTCGGCGATATGGCTGGCGACATTGACCGACGAGCGCCGAAGCTGCATTCGCAATCCGAAGGTCTCCGACTTTGGGAACTCTTCGGTAGTCGTGTAAACGAGGCGCGCTAACTCCATGGCTTTCTGCCATGCAATCAGATCGCGATAGTGCCTCGTCCTGCTCATTTCGCCAACCCGCCAACTTGCCAACGCGCGCAGCGCGCGAACCCGCTATACGAATTGCCCTAAGAACCTCATATCTCCCGCGTAAAACTGCCCGATCTCGCTGATGCCGTACTTCATCATGGCGATGCGCTCGACGCCCATGCCGAAGGCGAAGCCGGAAATCTTCTTCGGATCGTAGCCAGACTGCTTTTCAGCGGCGAAAGCGAAGACCGCCGGGTCCACCATGCCGCAGCCCAGCAGCTCGATCCAGCCCGAGTTCTTGCATTTGCGGCAACCCTTGCCGCCGCAGAAGATGCAACTGATCTGCACGTCGGCCGAGGGCTCGGTGAAGGGAAAGAACGAGGGGAAAAAACGCGTCTTGACTGCCGAGCCGAACAGCGCCTTCATGGCGTGGTCCAGTGTGCCCTTCAGGTCGCTGAAGGTGATGTTGGTGTCAACGCAGAGGCCCTCCACCTGGTGGAAGATGGGCGAGTGCGTGGCGTCAGCCGCGTCGTTGCGGTGAACTTTGCCGGGAATCACGATGCGCACCGGCGGCGGCTGCGATTCCATGGTCCGCATCTGCACCGGCGAAGTATGCGTGCGCAAGAGCAGCCGGTCGCGCTGCGGACGCCGCTCCTGATTGGCCACCACCAGCGTGTCTTGCGTATCCCGCGCCGGATGCCCTGGAGGAAAATTCATGCTCTCGAAGTTGTAGAAGTCGGTCTCGACCTCGGGCCCCACACCAACCGAGTAGCCCAGCGCGGCAAAGACGCTGGTGATCTCGTTCAGCGTGCGCGTGATCGGATGCTCGGCGCCGATCAGCCGCTGTGTGCCGGGCAGCGTAATGTCGATGGCCTCGGCAGCCAGCGCCGCGTCGCTTGGACCCGCGCCCAACGCGGCATCCAGCAGCCCTTCCACCACCGCCTTCAGCGCGTTGAACCGAATGCCCAGCGCCTTCTTGGCCTCGGCGGGCGCGGCCTTCAGCCACCGGCCCGAGACCTCGTTGAGGCGGCCCTGCTTGCGGCCCAGCCACTCCAGCCGAAATGCCTCCACTGCCTCTTTGCTGTCCACCGCGGACGCGGCTGCGCGCGCCTGCCGTTCCAGCGCGGCGAACGCCTGGTCAAGCGCAGCCTCGTCAAATGCCGTCAGATTGGGTATCTCGTCTGTCATATGCGTAAAGGTCAGGATAAACCACTGCGTGGGGCAGGCATCGCACAGAGCGGCGTTTCGCGGAACAGCGGGCCCATAAACTGCGCTGTAGCGCTATCCCACCCTAGAGCAGAACCAGAGTCCCGGTGTCCTGTTGAGTGAATACGAGGTCGCCGCTTCCTGATGGTCGCGTCGACTTGGGTGCACTGCTTTCGGGATACACCAACTCTGGTTCTGCTATAGCCGCAAAAACAAAGACGCTGCGAGGGTGGGGCACCCACATTTTGTGACCGCCAAAAAAGAACGACGGCCTAAAGCTGGGCTTCAGGCCGTCGTCATTGCTCGATTCAGCTTCTCTTACGCTGCTTTTTCGGCGGTCAGGGCTGCCTTGGCCTTTTCGACCAAGGCGGTAAAACCCGCCGCGTCCTTGATGGCGATATCGGACAGGATCTTGCGATCCAACTCGATGCCGGCCTTCTTCAGACCGTTGATGAACTGCGAATAGCTGGTGTCGTTCAGCTTGGCCGCGGCCGAGATGCGCACGATCCACAGCGAACGGAACTGCCGCTTCTTCTGCTTGCGGCCGGTGTAGGCGAACTTGAGGCCGCGCTCGACGGCTTCCTGAGCCGCCTGGTAGAGCTTGGATTTCGTAAGGAAGTAGCCGCTTGCTCTCTCGAGAATTTTCTTGCGGCGATCACTCCGCTTGGTACTGCGTTTTACGCGGGGCATACTCGTATCTCCATTTTGCGTTCGGTTATGCGGCTGGAGGCAGGAGGCCAGAACCCTTTGCGGGCCGGGCGGTAAACCTCTTCACTCGCTCATTCAAGCCTTGATCTCTCGGCTGGCTCCGGACCATGCAAAAACTGTCCGGTCTGCCGGGGGCCCGTGCAACGCGTTTGCCGGAGCCCTGATGCGCCGATTCCGTTTCTCGGAATCAGCTCAACGATCAGGCGTAGGGAATCATGCGCGCTACCTTCGCGTAATCGCCATCGGAAACCATCAGGGTCTTGCCCAGCTTCCGCTTGGTCTTCGGCGACTTCGACGTAAGGATGTGCCGCGTCTTCGTCTGGTGCCGCTTGATCTTGCCGGTACCAGTCTTGCTGAAGCGCTTTTTCGCGCCCGTATGGGTCTTCAACTTGGGCATTTTCTTCTCTTTGTCCGGCAGAATGAGTTACTCCGCCGTGATACCCGTGAGACAGGGGCTTCCCTGCCCTCTTGAGGCTTCAACCAGTATACAGCAAACCGGAGTTCCCCGGCGGCGGGTCGCCGCCGCCGGGATGAAAGCCCGGTCTGCCTTTACAGCTTACTCATAGCGGTAAACAGTCACTTTTTCAATGCCAGCCTGCCGCGAACCGAAACGCCAGCCTCTTCCCTGGTCGTTTTCGTCGCCGTTCAGACGCAATCCGGGAACCCATTTACCGTCTTCGAATACGCCCTCATCCACTGCGCCGATTCCCACCTTCGGCGCCGTGGGCGAAACCGGCGAAAACGAGACCCTGAAGCCCCGGCCCGCGCCAAGAAACTCATCCGGCCCGGTCTCAACGATCAGCCCATAGCCATCCTGCGAGCGGTGGCCGAAGATCTCGTCGAGGCTCACATGCGCGATATATTCGCCCATGGTGAAATCGTAGGAGGGATGGTTCTTGTCGAGCACAAAGCCGTGCGTCAAGCCCACGGTTTGCCGATCCAGAATAATCGGGGCGATCTTGGCGATCATGTCGTAGCTGATGCTCAAATCGCCTTTTTCGTCGCGCGAGCGCTCAATGGCGAAGGGCGAGAAGCAGATTGCATTCTGTTCGCCCACCGCGTAAAAGACATTCGCCGCACCGGCCGTGCCGCTGTTGGTTTCGGGAATAAACAGCGGATTGCCGTTGCGGTGATAGCGGTTGCTCCATCCGGCAAAGTCTGACGCGTAGAGGTCGGGCGAATAGATGTCCAGTACCGATCCGGCGGCCTTCCATACATCCACGACGCGCGGCTGAGGCCCGCCGCTGGGATAATCTCCTGGCTGCGAGTTACCCCCACCCAGCCAGGTATTCACATACATCGGAATGTTGTAAGCGGCCTTGCCGCGCGCGGCCACGCCATGAACAAAGCCGGCATACCGCCAGGCCATGAAGATCTCATCGGCCCGGTTGGTTTCGCCAAAGACCTCGGCCCAGGTGCCCATGGTCTTGTCGCCGTTCGCATCCCACAGCGTGCGCAGCTCCGGATCGAGCGTGTCGCGGTGAGCCTTCAAATACTGCGTCAACTCTTGCGGAACGGGTGAGGCAAAGGCCTTGTTCGCGGCATCGGAATGGTCGCGAGCAGCGCCCAAAACACCCACTTCGTTTTCCACCTGGATGGCCAGCACGGTGTGATCGCGCGAATCCACTTCTTTCAGGTGTTTCAGCAGGGCGGCAAAGGCGCGGCCATCCGCTTCCTGGGTTGCGGAGCTGGCCGGGCTCAGGACCTCGACCTCGCTGCCATTCAGCACCACGCGCGGAAACCGGCGAGTATCGCTCTTGACCCAGACCGGCGGATAGCTCGACATTCCGTTCTTCCATGAAGCCAGCCACAGAAAGACGATGCGCATATGCTCGTGGCGAGCCTGATCGAGCAGGCCGTCAACAAGCGCGAAATCGAAGCTGCCTTCCTTGGGCTCAATCAGTTCCCATGAAACCGGGGTCAGCACCGTGTTGAGCCCCATGGCCGCCAGCTTGGGCCATACCGGTTTCATGTTCTCCAGGTTCGACGACGCGGAGTTGGACAACTCGCCCGCCAGCATGAGAAAAGGTTTTCCGTCAACAACAAGTTGGGTGGCCACGCCCCGCTTTTCAAGATGCGGAGCGGTAACCAGCGGTGTGGGCCCCTGCGCGGAAAGCAAACCGGCTTCGAGACCTGTAAACAGTAGGAGAATTGGCAACGCGTAGAGTTGGGTTCGCATAACGTCAAGGAGTGTATCACAGAGTTTTCCACACTGCGAAGAGGCCCCAAAGCGAGTGCTAAATCGTTTTCCCGATCACCTCAGATCGCGCTGGCCGCGCTGAATTCATAGGACCAGTTTCCGCTCGCTACCGGCTGCCGTGAATTGAGCAATATCCGGTAAATCTCGTTCCCCCAGCTCTCCCGCAGCCCGGCATCCTGAAGGGGAATCTTCTCCACAACGGCTTCAATCGGCGCTCCGCCGTATCGAAGCAGAACCGGCGTGCCCGCTCCCTTCGCCAGCCGCAGTTCCATCGTCCCGTTCGCGCCTGCGGAAGGCAGCCGCGGAGTCATGATCGACAGGCTCACCGGCAGCGGGCGCTCCAGCTCGAAGTTCTCCGCTACGGTCACCGCGCCGCGCACGCGATCCAGCGTAACTGTGCGCATCCACGTCCTGATTCCCGCTTCTTTGGGGTACGCCGTGGCTAGATTGCACCGGAGCATTGCACGCTCGGCGCTGCTCTCGTACTGCACCTGAGTTGCCCGGAATTCGAGGCCATCCCGCTGCATAGCGCCACCGACCGTGGGCAGGTTGTGAAACGCCGATTGCATCGTCCAGATGGAGTAGCGGTCGTGGCTGAATGTCTTGGCGGTGTAGGCCTCCACACCGACATCGATCGCCACCGGATCGCCGTCGTGATAGACGATGAAGCTGCCGGTGTCGTTATGGCTGTGGCTGCGGCCGTTGCTTGACGCCAGCACCGCGGCATACATGCCGACTGCGGAGTTCGCCTTCTCTCGCGCCGTCATCAACCCCAGGCTCGGATACCAGGCGTCGCGCAGCAGTACATCCTCACGCCGGGCACTGCGAATCTCATTGGCCGCCAGCACGGCGGGCAAGGCGCGAGACATGCTCGCGAGACTCTGGTTCAGCGCCCTGCTCAAGCCCGGCCCTGTCGCCGTCCAGCCCTCTTCGGCCGCGCAATAGGCGCCGAAGGCCTCCATTTGCCCATCGTGGACGGCCTTGCCATAGCGATAGAGCAGGTCCCCTTCCGGCGCAGCCTTCACGTGCGCATCGCCATAATTGATGTAGTCGCCGCCGGCGATGCGGGCATTCAGAATATATCTCCCCATCGCATCGATAAACGGATTGGCGAAGATGTTTGTGGCGTTGCCGGTCGCCGATTCCAGCAGGCTCACGAATTCGAAGTAGCACATCGGCGAAACGCTGAAGTATCCCGGCCCCTCTTCCTCTCCCGCGTCCGGCCAGTATTGGTTCAGAAACGTGTCCAGGCTCCTGGCTATCCTGCCAACCTCATGGACCCGCAGCTTCTGGTCCTCTTCGAGAACAAGATTGGCTACCAAAAGGTTGGAGTTGATCCATGGATTCCAGTTGTTCATGCGGCGATCTTTGCCATCGAGGCCCATCCAGGTAAAGTCGTCCCGCTCGCGAGCCGGACGCAGAATGCGCCGCTCCGCCTCGATCCGGATGCGCTGGCCAATCATCGGCGAAACCCGGTCCAGTTGCTCGCCCAGCAGATACCAGGTCCAGGCCAGCAGTTGAGCCGTGGCCGCGGCAAACAGATCGATGATCGGTTCGCTCACATCGGGCAGTCCCACGCCCGCGCGCTGCGTGCCCAGGTGCGCCGGAACTCCCCAGAAGCTCTCCTCGCAAATCAGCCACACGCCATTGGAAATCTCGTCCAGAAAGAGCCCCTGCCCGTCCATGCACTCGGCCAGAACAAAGCGCAGCAGCCGGTCGCGGCGCCCAAAACTGTCAGCCTCATACCGGCTTCGGTTGCCGTTCCGCTTGAAGTCCAGAAAGGCGGAGGCAAGAAACGCCTTCCAGCCCTGCTTTTGATCGGCCTGGGCTCGCTCCACCAGCGCCGCGCGCATGTCGGATGGCACCGCCTCCCACGCGGCGCGCTCACTCCAGCGCGGGTACGGATGCCACTTATTGACAGGAATAAGCCGACTGGACAGGAAAGCATCCGTGTACGTTGTGCTCAGCAGGTTCTGCGGAGACTCGGCCAGACGGGCGCTTTGCCCGCCATTGGAGATTGCGCCCATGGAGCGAAGAAGCTCGTGCTGCCCGGCCAAAGCAATGCTGCCTGCCAAAAAATGCCGACGATTCATTCAAGTGTCCTTTCTCTTGGTTCTGGATACAGCTTTTCGCTCTTGCCGATTGCAGAACCCCAGCGGTTTTTCTCAAGGAAGAACCGCCTCGAACTCTGTATCCATGGCGCCATGCGAAGCAAAGATGCTTCAGGGCGCCATCCACTTTGCACATTTGCGGCGACTCCAAGAATATGCCAACCATCCCGCCGTAAACGAGCCGGACGCAAAGCGAACTCCCCAAAAAACAAGCGGCCGCCCGAAGTGGGCGGCCTGCGCGTATTGTGCGAAGAGTTGCGGCTTGTTTATTGAGCCTGCGGCGCCGGGGGGCGCGGCGCGGCAACCGGCGGCGGAGCCACGGCGGCGGGCTTGGGCTTGGGCGCTTCCTGCTTTTTTGAAGGCGCCAGAATCGCGTGCAGAATCGTCCCTTCCATGCGCGGCATGAACTCCACCACACCGGTCTCGCCAATGTCTTGGATGAGCCGGTTGATGATGGCGTAGCCCAGATCGCGGTGGGCCATCTGGCGGCCGCGGAAGCGCAGGCTGGCCTTCACCTTGTCGCCGCCGGCAAGGAACTTGACCGCCTGGTTCTTCTTGGTCTGGTAGTCGTGCTCGTCCACGGTCACTGAGAACTTGACCTCCTTGACCACGATCACCTTCTGCTTTTTGCGCGCGGCTCGCTCGCTCTTGTCCTTCTCATAAAGGAAGCGGCCGTAATCCTGGATGCGGCAGACCGGGGGAACCGCGCTGGGCGAGACCTCCACCAGATCCAAGCCGCGCTCGCGGGCAATCTTGAGCGCCTCGAAGGGCACCATGATGCCGAGCTGCTCGCTGTTTTCGTCGATTACGCGGATTTCGCGCGCGCGAATCTTCTCGTTGATACGGATAAAGGACTTTGCCGAACGTTTGTCGAGTGCGATGGTGCTCCTCCAAAAGTCGCCGCTACTGCATTTTCCGAATAGAACCCAAGCAAGCCACGAAAGTCAACTGGCTTTTTCTACATCGAGCCAGCTTTCCGCAATCTCTCCCGCGCTGCCTGAATTCAGAAAAATGCTTTGTCCGCCTCCGGGGCTTTCCGGAATCGCCGCAGACGCACGAACGCACGCTAAGTATAGCATTGGCTTGGCTCCGCTGAACAAAGGGTTTAATGCAGATTTGAGTCCGCCGCCACCAGCGTCCCCTCGGGGTTCAACCCAATCACCTTGACCCGCACCAGCCGATTGGCGGGCAGCCGGCGCTCCATCTCTACGGACAGGAAGTTTTCGGTCAGCGCGGCTGTCCGGCCTCGGCGCTCCAGCTCCGCAGGCGTATGCAGCGTAATGGCCTCTAGTTCCCGGCCCACAAAGCGCCGACGGTGAGTCTGGCTTTTCTCCGCAGCCAGAGCACGCAAAACGCTCATCCGCTCGTTAACCACCGCTGCCGGAACCGACCGCTCGGCATGAAGCGCCCACCCCGGCGTCCCCGGCCGCGGCGAAAACGGAAACAGGTGCAGATAGCCGAAGGGCAGCGCGCGCACCAATTGCAGCGTCTCTTCAAATTCGCCATCCGTCTCGCCCGGGAAGCCCGCCATCACGTCCGCCCCCAGGGTGAGCTCCGGCCCGGCGGCGCGGACCAATGCCTCGACTTTTTCCGCGTAGTGCCAGGGCCGGTAGCGCCGGTGCATCCGCCGCAGCACGGCGTCCGAGCCGGATTGCAGCGGCAGATGCGCATGCCGGGCAAGCCTCACGCCGCCGAACTCGGCCATTAGCCCGATCAGATCCGCGTCCCAGTCCATCGGCTCGATCGAGCTGAGCCGCAGCCGCGGCAGCCCTGTCTGCTCCAGGATCTGCCGTACCAGCCCCGCCAGTGTCCCCATAAAGCTGGGTGCCCCATCCTTTTCGCTTTTTTCAGCGGAAAGGGTGGGACCGCACGAATCTCGATCTGCCTTTCTATAAGCAGAAGCATGCAAATCCCGTCCCCAGCGGCCAAGATTGATGCCCGAAACGACAAGTTCATTGCCCCCGGCGGCCACAAACCCCTCCACCTGTTTAAGGACGGAGGCAGCGGGCAGGCTCCTGGACGGTCCTCGGGTTTGCGGAATGACGCAAAACGTGCAGCGGTTCCCGCAGCCCTCCTGAATCTTCAGGTTGGGCCGGGTCTGCGCTCCGGGTGCCAGTTGCGCCTCCTCAAGAAAGGAGTGGGCAAAGCAGTCGTCCGCCCAGATGGGAGCCTGTCCGGGCACAACCGGCCCCGCCAGCAGCGATTCCACGCTGACCAGCTCCGATGCTGCGTCGGGCGTCGCGGCAACCCGGTCCAGAGCCAGGCCCAAAACAATCTCCGGCGCCAGCGCCTTGTGGCTGTTGCCCACCACGGCGGCCACGCCGGCCATCGCAGCCAGTTCCTCGGGCGCGCGCTGCGCATAGCAGCCGGTCACCACGATCCGCGCCTCGGGGTTGAGCCGGTGGGCGCGGCGGATGAAGGCGCGGGCTGCGCGATCAGCCTCCGCCGTCACGCTGCATGTATTGACGATCACCACATCAGCTTCAGTGGCTTGCCGCATGCAATGCCCAGCGGCGCGCAGCCGGTCACTCACCGCCTCGCCATCCGCCCGAGCGGCCCTGCAACCGAAATGCTCCACATGAAAGGTGGACACCATGCACTCAGTTTATAAGGGTTTCAGTCGATTCGCTTGGGCTCACTGGGCGACGAGCGCAAGGTGTTTGAGCAGGCATTCTGTTGTCCTTTCTACATAAGGGATTGCCATCCTTTCGGATAGGCTATCTTGCCGAAAGCAAGAAGGCGCTCGCGGATGCCGTTCTCTTTTTGCTGACTGGCTTGTTGGGCATGCGCCGGGCGAAGTGCGAAGCAGAAGGCAGCCTTTGATTCCGCGCTGATGGAGATTCACCTTGGCCAGCATCTCCATAAAGAGACCGGGAATGAATGCAACTGACAACCCGCAGGTTGACGGCGCAGCGCACACAACATGCGGCGCCTGTGAAGAGGCCGGGCCGTATAATGATTCCGACGACGGACCTTGCGCAATGGCATCTCCGCTCAATCGCGAACGACGAGTTATTCTGGATGTATTTCAATGATGGAGCTTGGCATGAAATGGTTTTTTGGAGTACTGCGCAGGCTGATGCCTGCTGTAACAGTTGCTGTTGGCGCGGTTCTATTGTGTGCGGGTCTGGCGGCGACCGCGGAATCTGTTGCGACTGTCCATCGCGGAGAGATAACTCTGCAAAATCGCGATGTATCCATTCACTATCATCGGCAAACAGGGACCATGGATGTCGTGTGGCGGGATGGGCATAAGTTGCTTGGCGTTGAGAGCCGCGCCGAGCTGGCGGATGGCAGGCTGCTTTCTGTTGATACTTATGCCAAGCACGATCTTGATAATCTGAGCGGCCACGCCGGCAAGGAGGGCGCAGGCGGCACGGCTAGCGCCCATGAGTTTACGATTCGCAGCACTGCGCCGGATAAGCCGGAATTTTTGCAGCATATCTGGCTTTACGACGATAAACCGTGGATTGCGGTCGAAGCTGAGCTAAGTCCAGAAGCCGGTGTTATTGGCACCCGGCATTTCGACGCGGTAGTCATCAAGGGCGCAAACACCGTGCAGATCGGCCAGGACGCGGCGTTGCGGGTTCTCCATGTTCCGTTTGATAACGACATGTGGTTTCGCTACGACAGCATGGCGGTTTCGGGCATGAAGGCGGATACGAAGTATTCAAGCGAGGAAGTAACCGCAATTTATGACAACGCCAGCCGCCAAGGGCTGGTGCTTGGTTCAATTACTCATAACGTATGGAAGACAGCCATTGATGTGCATGCTTCCGGCGGCCAGTTGACTGATATCGATATATATGGCGGCATTTCTTCGCCAACCGGAGTAAGAAGCGAAACACACGATACGACGCCGCACGGCCTGGTACGCGGAGCCAGGGTAGTATCTCCGCGCATATTTATTGGCTCCTTTGCCGACTGGCGCGATGGGCTTGAGGCATACGGAGCGGCCAATGCGGCTATCCACGCGCCGCTGTTGTGGCCAGCGGGCGCTCCCATGGGATGGAACAGTTGGGCCGCTTATGCGGATAAGATCAACGATCGTCGCTATTTGGGCTCTGCTGAATTCGTGCGGGATACGCTTGTGCCGCAGGGCTTTACCAGGAATAAGGTGGTTTATATCAACCTCGATGCCTTTTGGTCAGCTCTCGATGCGGTGCAGCTTGCCGATGCGGTTGCCGACTTCAAAGCAATGCACGGGGCCGATGGAACGCACTTTGAGCCGGGCATCTATTGGACGCCCTTCGCGTATTGGTCGGACGATCTTGACGCCTATGTCGAAGGCACCGGGATGAAATACCGCTATCGCGATATCCTTTTGAAAGCGCCCGACGGCACTTTTCTGCCTAAAGTTGACGGGGGCAGGCCGATCGATCCTTCACATCCCGGCGAGAGAGAACGCATAGCTTTCACCATGAAGCAGTTTCAGCAGCTTGGCTTTCGCTATCTGAAGCTGGACTTTCTTTCACATGGAGCGCTTGAAGGCAAGCATTACGATCCAGCCATCCAGACCGGCATTGAAGCTTATAACATGGGAATGCAGGAAGTCGTAGACGACACAAACGGGCGCATGTTTCTCAGTCTCTCGATCGCGCCGCTATTTCCATCAGGATATGGCCATGCGCGCCGACTGTCTTGCGACACAAAAGGACATATCAGCGGCGGCGATCAGTCCACGGAGTACATGCTCAATTCACTGACCTATGGTTGGTGGACCAACAAGAGCTTGTATATCACGGACCCGGATCATGTGGTTCTAGGGGAGAAAGCGGACCAGGGAGCCCGCAGCGTCACCGAGGGCAAGAGCCGTTTGCTGTCAGCCATCATAAGCGGAGGCATGATTCTCGATAGCAGCCGGCTTGCAGACGATCCTCAAGCGCGAGAACTGGCCCGGGCCGTCTATGACAGCCCCAATCTGTTTGCGGTAGCGAGCGAAGGCAAAGCCTTTCGCCCGATCGAAGGAGACACCGGGAATAAGGCTGCCGCGGCTTTCACTCGACCATCCGCGCACGGCGTGTACCTTGCCGTCTTCAACTACGACGACAAGAAGCCGCGGGAGATAACCGTTCCGTTGGATCGCATCGATCCCGCCCTGGGCACGGCGGCGTCTGTAGAGGTGATAGATGTTGCAACCGGCAAAGCGCTGCTGCCCGCACATGGCGCAATCACGGTGGAACTGTCGCCGGCGGAATCGAAACTGATCGAGTTGCGCCAGAACAAGGGGCATGACCACATGTAGAGGCAGCCGGCATAGGTACTTGGCGCGTTCACGTCTGACTGCATCGTGCTGTTCTCAGACGTTCGCTCTCTGACCCATGCCTTTCTGCGTTACCCTAGAGCCTTATGGGCCGCATCCGCATTCTTCCCGACCAGGTTGCCAACCAGATCGCCGCCGGCGAGGTGGTGGACCGGCCGGCTTCGGTGGTGAAGGAATTGTTGGAGAATGCCCTCGACGCGGGCGCGAGCCGCATCCGTATCGAGGTCGAGGCCGGCGGCCGGAAGCTCATCCGCATCGCCGACGACGGCCACGGCATGAACCGAGATGACGCGCTGCTGGCCTTCGAGCGGCACGCCACCTCCAAGCTGCGCACAGCCGATGACCTGCTCTCCATCGCGACACTTGGTTTTCGCGGCGAGGCGCTGCCCTCCATCGCCTCGGTGGCCCGCGTGACCCTGGAAACTTCTACAGGTGAAGAGGGCGCCGGAACCCGCCTGGAGATCGCGGGCGGCAAGATTCTGCATGTGGACGACGCTGCCTTGCCCCGCGGAACCACGCTGGCCGTGGCCGATCTCTTCTTCAACACTCCGGCAAGGCGCAAGTTTCTTCGCGCAGAATCCACCGAACTGGCCCACGTAACGGCGTTGGTCACCCACTATGCGCTGGCTCACCCGGAAAAGCACTTCGAGCTGGTCTCGGCTACGCATACCATCGTCTCAGCGCCGCCCGTCACGCGGACCGCCGAGAGAATTTATCAGATATTCGGCAAAGACACGCTGGCCCAGTTGTTGCCTGTGGCCGCCGAAGCTCCGTTGGCTCACGCCGGCCTGCCCGTGCCGCCACCGTGGAAAAGAGACCCGGATGAGCCGGCTCGCGATCCTGGCGTCTTGCGGCTGAGCGGCTTCTATAGCAAGCCGGAGCTGCAAAAGCTCAACCGCAACTCGATCTATATCTTTGTGAACAAGCGCCTTATCCGCGACCGGCTGCTGATGCACGCCATTACCGAGGCCTATCGCAACGTGATTCCGCCTACCAGCTTTCCGGTGGTGCTGCTCTTCATGGAGATGCCTCCCGAGGAAGTGGATGTGAATGTTCACCCGGCCAAAACCGAGGTGCGCTTCCGCCAGCCGACGCTGGTGCATGACTTTGTCCGCGACAGCCTGCGTACCGCGCTCATCAAGGCGCGCCCGTCCGCCGGCTTCCTGGCCGCGCATGCTTCGGCCGCCGCCAGCCCCTCGCTGATGCCGCCATCGGACTCACCGCTGCCTGGTTCGCCTGACAGCGCACTGGCTCAGGTTCAGCCGGACTCCGATATGGAGGCTTTTCAGACAGCCCACGCCGATGCCGAGCCGTTTCAGTTAACCCCGCGGTTGCCCATGGCCGTCACCGGCAAGTTGTCCTTTGACGCCCGTGGCTTCAATTCGGGAGGGTGGGGAGACCGGGAAGCATGGGGCGAGGCCGCAGCGGCGCTGTTTCAGCCAGGCGGCTCGCAAGCCGCGGACGGTTGCTCGACAAACCCTGCCGATCCAACGGCATATGCGGAAAGCCCAGCCACGGAGACGGCCCAGGTGGAGGCTGAACAGGCCGCAGCCAACCTGAATCACCTGGGATCGCTCAAGCCGATCGGGCAGTTGCGCGAGTCGTTTATTCTGGCAGCCGGCGAAGACGGTTTATGGATTATTGACCAGCATGTGGCACACGAACGGATTCTTTTTGAGAAAATTTTACGCGACCGCCAGGTGGAGCAGGTGCAGCGCCAGAGGTTACTGATGCCCCTTCTGGTGGAACTGAAACCCTGGCAGATGGTGGTGTTTGCGCGCATCGCCGAGGAACTGGACCGTAACGGATTTGAGGTGGAACCCTTTGGCCCACAAACACTTGCGGTCAAAGCGGCGCCGGTTGGCCTGGAGGGCGGAGCCCTGGAACGAATGCTGGCCGAGGTAATCGAGCAATCCAGCGAAAGTTCTGAAGAACCCCAGCAGAATGAAGATTTTGCAGCTCTCCGTACGCGGATTGCCGCCTCCATCGCCTGCCATTCCGCCATTAAGGTCAATACTGCTCTTGACCCTGTTCGAATGGAATGGTTACTGTTGGAATTGGCAAAAACCAGCCACCCAACGAATTGCCCGCATGGACGCCCAATAGCTTTGCTGTATTCTTGGAAGGAGATCCAGCGGGCCTTCCATCGAATCTAAAACGCATATACAATATTTGGAGGGTGGCTCCCCCAATACTCTCAGGAGTGCGGGAAGCCCGGCGCCAATGCCAGCCTGGAAGTGAGGTTTTTCTTTGACAGCAGAGCAAATGGAAGCATCGCGCGCCGAAAGGATGCGCCTGAACGGACACGGGGCACTCACTCTGGAGGACGCCAGGACGTGGATCGAGGAGACTGGATTGTGTCTCTTCCTGCCCAAACGGCAGTTTTCCTCCTCCATTGCGCCCTCATTTGTCGAGGCCATAGCCGGACAGCGGGACGCGACCCCCGATCCCAAACATATTGCGGTAGCCGAGGAGTTGCTGGTACGCCTGGAGACAGACGGCGTGGCGGTTCGGCTCAACCTGCTGGGATTGCCGGGCGAACAGCCGGACTACGTGGTAGCAGGCTGGGTTCTGCCTTACGTGTATGCCCTCCGGGGCGACCGCGATTGGCGCCGCAGCCCGCAACTGACCGGCTCGCGCCAGGTTTCGCAACTGGCTGTCCAAGCCTACAAAATATTGGAGACGGGCGACGCAACCATCGCCGATCTTACACATACGCTGGGCCGAGAAGTGACCGAAGGCGCGGTTTTGCGCGCCATCACTGAGCTCTGGCAGCAGCTTCGCATCATCCCGGTGGTATCGGTTCCCGGCCAACCGGCCCAATGGCAACTGCTGCGCACCCGCTTCCAGAAAGCCATTGCCGAAGGCGCATCCACCTCGCAGGTGACGGCGATCTCTGTGCTTGCCTCCATCTATCTGCAAGCGGTAATCGCAGCCAGCATGGAAGAGGTTGAGCTGTACCTTGCCCCGCTCACGGCGCGCAGCAAGGTGCGCGAAGTGCTCCGCGGACTGGTGGCCACCCGCCAAGTGCATACTCTGGCTCTGGGCCACGCGCCGCAGTTCTACGTTGCCGGCACGCTGCCGGAGTTCACTGTTCCTACCACCGCGTATACCAGCTCTTCCATGCCAGCCTCCGCGTATTTCATGCACTCCAACGACCATGAAGAGGACGTGCCGGGGCCCGCTGCGCAGCAGAATGCCTCGCCAGTTTCGCCCATCTCGCCAGCCCAGACAGCGCCGCGCATGACAGCCGGCGAATCCCACGCACCCCGGACCTCCGCTACGCGCAAGCCTGCTGCCAGCGGCGCTGCTCCGGCAGCACGGCCTCATTTCAGCCGGCCAGCCACCCACTCCCGCGATCGTAAGCCGGCGCAATCGTCGTTGAGCAGCCGCCCGGCCCGGCGCTCCAGTTCGGAATCCCGGCCAGCCGGAACACACACGGCGAGCGGCACCCGTCCGACCAACGGCAAGGGGAACGGAAGTCGTCCGGCCAATGGCGCATCTGGCGCACGAACCGCAAAAGCCTCCGCTCCGGCGTGGGGCCAGCGCACCGGCCATGCCAACGGCGCAAAGCCCGCCAGCCAGTCGGGTACGCGCAGCAACGGCCTTTCAAGGAGCGGCAGCGCTCCCCGCAGCGGCAGCGCCACACGGCAGGACTCCCGGCCCGATGCGCGACCGGCAGCTCGTGGCAGCCGCAAACCGGCTTTGACAGCCGGCACAAAGGCAGGAAACAGCAAGCGGTTTGGCTTTACCGCCCGGCCCAAGCAGGAGACGAAGAAGCGCGGATGAGTACGGACGATACCCCCTTGCGTGCCAAAAAGACCGCGCTGAAGATCATTGTTGCCATTGACGGTCCGTCAGGCGCGGGAAAGAGCACTATCGCCCGGCATCTGGCCCAGCACTTTGGCCTGCTGAATCTTGAAACCGGCGCCATGTATCGCGCCTTCGCTCTGAAAGCTCTCCGAGCGGGGCTCCCTCTGGATGAGAGCGCCAGCCTGCAAAGTCTGGCCGCCCAAACCAGCATCCGCCTGGAACCCGGCGAGGAGGGCAATCGCGTTCTGCTCGACGGCCAAGACGTGACGAGTATGCTCCGCAATCAAACAGTCACTGACGCCGCCTCGCGGGTAAGCGTACTTTCTCCCATTCGCGCCTGGATGGTTCACATGCAGCAGCAACTGGGCGCCAAGGGCGGGGTGGTGATGGAGGGACGCGATATCGGCACCGTGGTCTTTCCAAACGCCGAGGTCAAGATCTTCCTGGATGCTGCCCCTGAAGTGCGCGGCCTGCGCCGATTTGACCAACTCGGGCCCAAACCCTCCGTACAGCCGGAAGATGTGATCCGCGACCTGCGCGCCCGCGACGAGCGGGATCGCAACCGAGCCGATTCGCCGCTCAAGGCGGCTTCGGACTCCGTTCTGCTGGACTCGACCCACATGACGCTGGAAGAGGTTGTGCAAGCGGCCGAGGCTATTGTGGCCGCGAAGCTGGACCGGGCAGATTCCCAGTCCTGACCCCGGCCGGATTTGGACAAGACGCCTTAACCCTCACGCAAGGCCCAAGACTTCATGGAGAATTCAGCATCCCGTAATGCGCTTCTTTCGCACACCATGCCAACATAGAATTCGAGGCTGAACAGCTTTGAGCCAATATTCCGCATCATAAAATCTAGCGGTTGTTCGCTCCTGTAAGCACTCCGGCCTCTGGAACGAATCCTTTTTAACTCCCTCATATTTGGAGTTTGAAATGCCTATACGTTGCCGCAATTGCGGATCATTGAAATCTCGTATCTCGCACTTTCGGGTGACAGACTTTCCTCGGTTGTTGCTTTTGCAATACCCCATTCGCTGCCTCAGTTGCCGCCACCGGACCCACGTGTTCTTTCCACAGGTTTTTAGCCTTTGCAGGGATAAACACCAACGAAATCACGAGGGATAGCAGTCTGTGGCGAAAGTCGGGTTTTGAAAGGGCATGGCTTTAAAGCTTGCCCTGAGCGCAGCCGAAGGGTGCCGCAAATAGCTGATAATAAACGACGGTCTTTAGCCCCTGAGGGGTGTTTTTCAGCGATCTGGACTTTCACCACGGGCTGTTAGAGAACCTGGGAGCCGGGCAAGATCACCGCGAGAAGTTGGCTGGCGCAGACTTGAAGCAACGCGCCGCCGCGGCCAAATGCGTTAGGCTCATAGATGTATGGAAATCACCTGCAATCGCTGCCACCAGACCGTCGAGGCGGAAAACTGCTATTGCCCCGCCTGCGGTCTGCCGCAACTGGTCTACACGGCGGACGGCGCCCCCGGAGAGCCCCAGCCTGAGCGGGAGAACGAAGCCGTGCGGGATGCAAGCACCGTAGACTGGCAGGCGGCGTTGCGCGTGGCCCTGATGCTTGCGGTTCCGGCCGGGCTGCTCTCGAGCGGAGTGTCGCCGGCTGGTTTCTTTGGGCTGTTTTGGGTGGCGGCGGCCGGGGCGTGGGCCGTGGTGCTCTATATGCGCAGCCAACGGCCTGCATGGATCACGATCGGGGCAGGCGCGCGGATCGGCCTGGTGACTGGACTGCTGGCCGCCTGGTTGGCCTTTGGCATCAGCGGCGGCGCGCTTTTTGTGGAGCGGTTTGTGCTCCACCAATCCAGCCAGATTGATGCGGAATGGAAGACGCGCGTCGATATGGGCCAGCAAATGGCTCAGCAGTGGACGGCGGGGATGGCGCCGGCCGACGCGACCCAGGCGCAGGCTGCCCAAACCCAGATTCAGAACTTCATGCTGTCGCCGGAGGGCCACGCAGGCATTGAGGCCTTCGGCTTTGCCGGCAATGCGGTTTTACTGCTTTTTTTTGCGGTCGCCGGCGGCGCTTTGGGAGCGCGGTTCATGGCCCGCACCAGGCAGCCTGAGGTCTAGGGCTCTGACCGCTTGAAGTTGTACCAATGCTGGGTGCCCCACCCTCGGCGCGCCTTTGTTTTTGCGCCTAGGGTGGGGTACCACAGCACTCCATTGCAACGCACAAGATCATGCTGTCAGAGACTTAGGTGAGAGCTGCGGAGAGCGCGGAGGCGGCGGTAGATTTTGCGGCCGGCTTGATGGCTTCAGGATGGAGGTTGGCTTCAAGGTACGTGAGCATATCACCGGCGGTGGAGCGGATGGCCCCAGCTTCGGCGAAAGCGTCGAAATCACACGCGTGTGCCGGGTGCCCCAGACCATTCTCACTAGTCGAGGCTCGAGCGGTTCTGTCCGACCCTGCTTACGAACTGGTATCGGAACTTGATTGCTGGGTTTTCAATCTCTCCGGGTCTGATTCCCCGCCGCTTGCGGCGTAACGTCGACTCGGGTTTTTAGGATACCTCGCCGCTTGCGGCGAAGTCGTTCATTGAACAGGATTTTGCTTGGATTCAGGCGCGGAAAAGTGAACCGAAGATGACATTTTGGGCCATTGGAAAGGAGCAGACTTTTATTTTTTTGGGGGGGAGGGGGGCATGCCGATTTCCTGTCCAGTTTTTGTCCAACCCCCTGCACGAACGGGGCCGATTTTCGCCGATTTACAACGAAAAAGCCGCACTCGGCAAAATGGGCCTAACACCAAGAAATTTCTGAATTTAATGGGAAAATGTTGGAGGCGCGGGCCGGGATCGAACCGGCGCATAAAGGTTTTGCAGACCTCTCCCTTACCACTTGGGTACCGCGCCTTGGCAGGGCTGTCTGAATATGTGCGGATCGTTCCAATCCACCGTAGCCAACCCGGCTGGTGCCGGAGGGCGGAATGGAGCGGGAGACGAGATTTGAACTCGCGACCCTCGCCTTGGCAAGGCGATGCTCTACCACTGAGCTACTCCCGCTTGTTGCAAGATTGAGTATACCGGGCGACCGAAATGAGGTCAAACCGGATCTGTGGAATGAGTGGCCCAGACCCTGAAATGTCGAATGCAGAGCGAGGTTATTGCCGCTTCGTTTGAGGCTGTGGCTGCGCTGCCGGGCAGGTTGAACACCTGCCCGCCCAACGTCTTCGCAGCCAATATCGGCAACAACGCCGCCAGCGTCGCCCCGCTCATCCACCACCGATTTGCTGGGGCGCGTTGCCTGGTTAAGGCGAACTCCAGGGTCTGTTCACGCTACTGCGCCGGCTGTACCACCAGATCGTTCGCCAGCTTGAAGCGCACAATCGCCTCCGCCGGTATGTCGATATCGCGGTTGCCGGTCAGTCCCGCGACGGCGGTTCCTGCGCCGCCACCCACCAAGCCGCCCACCACCAATCCCACGCCGCCGCTGGCCACGCCACCCACCAGCATGCCCAGTCCCGATCCTCCGCCAATAAAGGCCGCCGAACGTCTGCCCTTACCCTTCTTGCTGCGCGACAGGTCGCGCGTCGTCAGCGAATACTGTGTTCCATTCAGCGTCAGCGAGGTCAATCGCAGTTCCAGCAGCGATCTGCCTTTGAAGTGTCCGCGCCGATGCGACACATCCACCACGCCACCCACCAGCGCGCCCTTGGGCACCAGCACACTGTTGTCGTCTGCCAGCACCGGGTTCACCATCTCGCCGGTAAATGTATCTCCCGCGCGGCTGCTTTTTACGCTGATGCGCTGATCGATCCGAATGGTCAGCATCGTGCCTGCCGGAATGGTCGCGTTGGCCGGAATCGGGGGCGGTTGCGGCACTGCGGAGATCGCCGGCTCTGAGGCGACTGGAACGGGCGCACCAGCCGCGGGCGGTGTGGTCGTCGTCGTGATGGCCTCGCTCGTCTGTCCCTTCGCCGGCGGCTGCACCACTGTTGTGGTTGTGGTTCCAGTCTTGTCCACTGAGACCACCTGCTGCGCCTGCCCGGTTGCTGCCGCCTGCTTCTTTGCCAGGTCCAGCGCCTTATCCTGCTTCGATTCGCATCCTGAAAGAATGCCCGCTACCAGCGCAAGCACCAGCACCGGCATCCGTCCGGCGCCAACCAGTGAGCCTGAATTGAACATGGTCAATCCTCTTTTGCTGTGCTTTCACACCGGCACAGACTTACCCATACGCTCGACCCGGCGGCGAGGAAATTCTGTATAAATTTGCACTCATTGGGCTGTGTTTCCTTTGTGGAGTGGACCGCGCCCCGTGAAGCAAAGTGGTTTGAGAAAAATCAAAAGGCCGTTTTCACGTCAATCGGTGATGCAGGTCACCGCCCGGCCCTTGCTCAAGAGCCAATCATTCATCCTGTACGCTCGAGCACTCGCGCGCGGCGTGTGGAGGAGATTCGTGGCCCGTTCCAGGTTGCCGATATGGCGAAGGATCTCGCAGATTTTCTTTCTGCTCCTGTTTCTTGCGCTTCTGATTTTTACATCTCTGCGTCCCTCGCCCGGCGCAACCGGCGACATCCATCTGCGCGCCCCGGTTCGCCTGTTTTTTGAGCTGGACCCGCTGGTCGCGATCGTCAACGCTCTGGCCAGTCATGCCCTTTATCGCGGACTGCTGTTGAGCCTGGTCATCCTGCTGCCCACGCTCTTTCTGGGCCGCTTTTTCTGCGGCTGGATCTGCCCCATGGGCACACTGCAACACTTCGTCGGCAACATGCCCTCTGAAGCCAAGCGCGGCAAGCAGCGCATCGATTCCAATCGCTACAAGCGCTGGCAGACCGGCAAATATGTCGTGCTCATCGCCGGACTCGTAGCCGCCTGCTTTGGTTCCGCGGCCATCGGCTGGCTCGATCCCTTCAGCCTGCTGGTTCGTTCCTTTGGCCTGTCGCTTTTGCCGGCCTTCAACTCCGCCGTGCGCGCGGTTCTGTTACCCCTGGAGCACAGCCATATCGCGGCCATCAAAGCCACCGGCGAAACCCTGCATACGATTCTGCAATTGACGGTGCTCGATTTCCGCCAGCCGCACTTTGCTCAAGGCTTGGTTCTCGGCGTTCTGTTCATTGCCATCCTGTTGGCCAGTCTGCGCGTCACGCGCCTCTGGTGCCGCTCCATCTGCCCCCTCGGCGCTCTGCTCGGCGCGGTCTCGCGCTGGTCCGTGCTGGGGCTGCACAAGGATCCCGCCGCCTGCGACAAGTGCAACCGCTGCCTGCTCCACTGCCAGGGCGGCGACGACCCCATCGGCGGCGCGCCTTGGCGCAAGGCCGAGTGCCTCATGTGCATGAACTGCGTCGGCTCCTGCCCGCACGACAGCCTCCAGTTCCGCTTCTTCCGCAATGAAAAGGAAGTCGCGTCTCCTGACCTGGGCCGCCGCCGCGCGCTCACCGGCCTCGCCGCCGGCGCTGCGGTGGTTCCGCTCATGCGCGCCAATACCGGCATGGGCAAAAGCCGCCACGAACGGCTGCTGCGTCCCCCCGGCTCGCTCGATGAGTCCGAATTCCTCTCCCGCTGCATCCGCTGCGGCGAGTGCATGAAGGTTTGTCCCAACACCGCGCTTCATCCCACGCTCGATCAAGCCGGCATCGAAGGCCTTTGGACGCCCACTCTGGTGCCGCGCATCGGTTATTGCGAGCCCAGTTGCGTGCTCTGTTCCGAGGTGTGCCCCACCGGCGCCATCTGGCAGATCACGCCCCAGGAAAAAGGCTGGGTGGTCGGCGTCGGCCAGCAAGGCCAGCCCGTCCGTTTGGGCACGGCGTTCTACGATCGCGGTCGCTGCCTGCCCTGGGCCATGGCCACCGACTGCATCGTCTGCGAGGAGTGGTGCCCGGTTTCGCCCAAGGCCATTTACGTCGAAGAAGCGCAGGTCATCGATTCGGCCGGCAACACCAAAACCCTCAAACAGCCGCGCGTCGATCCCAGCCGCTGCGTGGGTTGCGGCGCCTGCGAATATGCCTGCCCGCTCCAGGAGCACCCCGCCGTCTACGTCACCAGCATCGGCGAAAGCCGCTCGCCCAGCAGTCAGATTTTGTTGAACAGAAAATAGAAGGAGACGACACACTGATGTATTGCTCAAAAAGTTGCCTGAAGAGTTGGATCTTCGCCGTGTTGGCGGTTGCACTCGTAGCCGCGTTCGCCACAGGATGCAAAAAGCATCAGATCGATGCGTTCCCGGCCTCGAACGCGATCGCCGGCTGGGAAAAAACCAGTGACACGCGCGTCTTTGCGGCCAAAGACCTTTGGCAGTACATCGATGGCGATGCCGAGCAATACATCTCTGCCGGCGTAGTCTCGACCTCGACCTCCGATTACAAATACCAAGGCCAATTGGAGGCTGTTGTGGACGTCCATACCATGGGCGACGCCGCAGGCGCGCGCAAGATTCTTGAAGCCGGACAGACCAAGGATGCCAAAACCGTCCAACTGGGCGATGCGGGTGTCGCGTTTGCGCAGAGCATCATCTTCCGCAAAGGCTCCTATCTTGTCCGCATCGTCGCCTATGAGGCTACGCCCGACACTCCGCAGGCTCTGCTGGCTCTGGCGCACGGCGTTGAGGCGAAACTCTAATTACTCTGGCCGCGGCTAAGGCCGCTTTTGAAAAGTGAGGATTGCAATGAATAACCGCCGTGATTTTCTCAAGACCGCAGCGACGGGGGCCGTGCTTCTGGGTTCGCAAAGCAAGTTGGGGATCGCCGCCATGCTCGATCAGCATGACCGCCATGCCGCAGCGGGCAAGTCCAAGGTCGTCATCGCCAAAGATGCGGCCCTCCATGGTCCGGCCGGTAGCCCCGGCGGGCAACTGGACGAAAAGCGTGTGCTCGCTCTGCTTGACCGGGCCATTGCCGCCTACACCGGACATGAAAATCCGGTAGATGCTTGGAAGCACATTGTGCTCGAGGGCGGCGGACAGGGCAAGGTCATCGGTCTCAAGACGAACGGCCTCGGCGGCAGGGGAATCTCGACCCACCAGGCGCTGATTCTGGCCGTTGCCGAGCGGTTGCAGCAGGCCGGCGTCAAGCCCGGCAACATTCTCGTGTGGGACCGCAGCGCCCGCGATCTTGAGGCTTGCGGCTTGACCATCAACACCGATCCCAGTCGCATCCGCTGCTACGGCTCCGATGTGGCGGGCTATGAGGAGCAGCCGGTTGCCTTTGGCGCGGCCAGCGTAAAACTCGCCAAGATTCTCACTCGCGAGTGCGCCATGGTGCTCAATCTGCCCATTCTCAAGGACCACAACATGGCCGGCGTCACCTTCTCGATGAAGAACATGTACGGCGTTGTCCAGCGTCCCAATGAGCTTCACGGCGGCGGTTGCAACCCCGGTGTGGCCGACCTGAACTGCATTCCGGCCGTCCGCCAAAAGGTTCGCTTCACCATCGGAGACGCCATGACCGCGGTCTATGACGGTGGCCCCACATTTCATCCCGAGCGCCTCTGGCAGCCCAACTCGATCATCGTGGGTGAAGATCGCGTGGCCCTGGATCAGACCGCGTGGCAGATCATCGAGCGCAAGCGCGCTGAGGTGGGCATGCCGACGCTTGAGGCCGCGGGCCGTCTGCCGCGCTACATCGCCACCGCCGCCGACGCCGCTCACAACCTGGGCGTCAACGATCCCAACCGCATCCACTTGATGGAAGTCTAGCTGCTCTCTGCGCTTCCTTACTTTGGGTGCCCCATCCTTCGAGCGCTCTTCGCTCGAAGGATGGGAAGCAATCTGTAGCTGTTACCTGTCTCACGGGGAGAACCACAATGGCCGACGAAACCGAACTCAAGCCGCAAGAGACAACAGGCCTCACGCGCCGCGAGGCCATGCTGCAAATGCTTCGCGTCGGCGGAGTAGCGGCGGGCGCGGGCGCTGCGGCCGTCTGGCTCAGCGAACACAGCTTCCGCCCGGTCCCCGCACTCCCCGAGCAGGCCCGCCGCGACCATCGCACCGCCGCCGAACCGCAACTGCCCAAGGTAACCGTCGTGCAGGGCGGAGAACCGCGCGCGCTCGTTCAGCGCGCCCTGCAGGATCTGGGCGGCATCCAGCGCTTCGTCAGCCGCCAGGACGTGGTGGTCCTCAAGCCCAACATCGCTTGGGACCGCACCCCGGAGCAGGCCGCTAACACCAACCCCGAAGTCGTCGCCGAAGTCGTCCGCCAGTGCTGGCAGGCCGGCGCCAAGCGCGTCATCGTCACGGATGTCAGTTGCAACGAGCCGCGCCGCTGCTTCCAGCGCTCCGGCATTCAGGCGGCAGCGCGAGCCGAGGGAGCCGAAGTCATCCTTCCCGATCCCGAGCTTTATCGCGAAGTCGATCTCGGCGGCGTGGTGCTCAAAAGCTGGCTGGTCTTCACGCCCTTTCTTGATGCCGACAAAGTCATCAACCTGCCCATCGCCAAGCACCACGGCCTCATCGGTGCCACTTTGGGCATGAAGAACTGGTACGGCATCCTGGGCGGCCAGCGCAACCGGCTTCATCAGCAGATTCACCAGAGCCTGGCCGACCTGGCCAACTTCATGCTGCCCACGGTTACTTTGATGGACTGCTACCGCATCCTGCTGCGCAACGGACCCACCGGCGGCAACCTTGAAGATGTAGCCCTCAAGAAAACCATGGTCGCCGGAACCGATCCTGTGGCCATCGACGCCTATGTTGCCAAGGCGTATTGGAACCTCGACGCCGCGCAGTTGCCCTACCTGCAAATGGCCGCCGCCCGCGGCCTGGGCACCGTGGACTTCGACACGCTGCCGGTCAAATTCAGCCATCTGGGATAGCAAAGCGGCATGACGGCATCTTCAGGCGGGCCAGCGAAAGGCAGAGATCTCAGCCGAAGATGTGGAATCCTTTTTTCCTGGACTGGTTTACGGGCAGGCCGTAGGCTGTTCTGGCCATCTGCCGGATTGCCCTGGATATGGGCGAGTCTTTCAGCGCCAGTGGAGTGGCCGTGTTCCGGGTGCGCCGGGCATCGGCAAAATCGTCGGGGATTCTCCACTGGGCCGGCCTGGTGAGCGCCTTTGCAATCTGCTTTTCATTGACCCCCATGGAGTGAGGAATAAACCGGTTGAGCACGATTTGGAGTGTGCGACCACGGGCGGAAAAGAACTGTGAGATGAGGCGATTTGCATTCCGCAGTTCGGAAACGCCGACCTGTGTGACCAGATAGATGGAGGAGGACTCGTCAAAGAGCGCCGACTCCATCAGATCAAGCCGCGATCCGGCATCCACCACAATGTAATCGAAGCTCTGACGCGCGACGGCCAGCAGTTTATCGATCGCTTCATTGGGGATCAGACGCGGGGAGAATTCACGCGGGGCCGCGAGCAGATATAAGCCCGAGCTGTGCCTGGCCAGAAGCGAGGAAAGGAAACTCGTATCGAGCCGACTTGTATCTTCAAGCGCGTTGACGGTGGAGTACTCATTGACCATGCCGAGGTTGATCGCCGCGTCTCCAAGCGGTAGGCCGAGGTCAATCAGCAGGGTGGTTTGGCCGGACTCCTGTGCCAGCAACACGGCAAAATTGGAGGCGAGAGTGGTGACACCGCAGCCGCCTTTGGCGCCGAGAAAGACAAACAGCCTTCTGCCAATTCCTTTGACGGGGCCGGATGCCGGATTGCGGCCTGAGATGCGGGCCAACGCGTCGTCCATGTCGGCGGGGACGATGGGCAAGGTGAGAAACTCGCGGGCGCCCGCGCGCATGCTGCGAACAACGAGTTCCCTATCGGTCTGCGTCGAGTAGACCATCAAGGTAGCGGAATCCAAGGCGGAGAGGCGCTCCACCACATCAAGGGCGAATTCCGTGTCGCCGTCCAGGTCGACCATGACGACGTCGCAATGCTGTTCGAGCATCTGGAGCAGATCGTCGAGGCCGGCGGAGTAGGAGGAAAACTCCCGGATCGCCATGCCGGCGGCAAGAGCCTGCCGCTGCGGACCGCCGGCCGATGCTGCCATGCATTCAGCCAAGACTCCAGCAACCGTCTGGCGGCGCTGTTCGTCGGGGCCGATCAGGACGATGGATAAGACGTCGTTATCAGAGGCGTCCGCAACCTTGGGAAAGAGCGACATAGTGGAACTGGGACTCCCGAACATCGACACTATTGATTAGTTTAACAACAACGCCATGCAGTTTGTTTTGTGATCGCGCAATCATCTGAGGCCTTCCCAATGAGTCTCTGAACAAGTCATTGTCCCGAGTCAGCATTCCCTCGGGGGCTAGGGGTGTGTCGTGGATAAGAAAATCAAATCCAATAACCCATTCCGAATCAACAACATACGTAATTACGTAGAATCTGTAAATTGTTGATTTTAAAGGGCAAAAAATCTATTCCCGACAGACTCCTAGTCAGAGCGTTTTCGGTCCAAGTGTTAACAAAACTTTGGGTGCCCCATCCTTGAATTGCTTTTTGATTCAAGGGTGGGAGGCAACAAAGATCCGTCTCAACCGTAAACAATAAGACCGAAAACGCTCTAAACAGGCTGCGGAAAAACTCGATCCGGAGGGAGGCCGGGTGCCCCATCTCGGGGTCCCCAGCAACAGGTCTTAGAGCGTTTCTAATTTAAGTGAATACAGTTTGTGCTACAATTAACCTGCCGGAGAGGGGCGGCACGGATGCAATCCTATTCGCAAGATTTACGGGATCGCGTATTGTGGGCATTGGATCGCGGA
>Ga0224529_1000425_pt1 | contig 31397 bp, 27 predicted proteins | sample CBST50metaG_FD_179893 | JGI IMG/M metagenome (GOLD analysis project Ga0224529, IMG submission 179893) | Peat soil microbial communities from Stordalen Mire, Sweden - C.B.S.T50 | ecosystem: Environmental > Terrestrial > Soil > Wetlands > Peat | place: Sweden: Norrbotten County, Stordalen Mire...
CTTTCGCATCTATCCGCTTTGCTGGGTATCGATTCTTCTGGTTCTGACCACTGGCTTGACCGATCAGTCCCGTGAGAACCTGGTCGGAATGGGGTGGCGCGGCATCGTTGCGAATGTTGCGCTGGTGCAAAACATTACACATTCCGGGGACGTGCTCGGACCGCTCTGGAGCTTGCCCTGGGAAGTTCAGATGTACCTGGTGCTGCCGGCGCTGTTTTTGTTCTTGAAGAAGAGCCGCCGGCCGATATTGTTCACGGTTGCGACCTGGCTTGTCATCACGGTTTTTGCAGTTGTTGTCACCACGTTCAAGACGCCGAACCTGTTGCATGCCGCCATCTATCCGCCCATGTTTCTTGGCGGAATCGTCGCGTTTCATGCTGCTTCCAGAATCCGGCCAACCATATCGTCCTTTGCATGGTTGCTGTTCGTCCCGGCACTGATCGTTCTCCGGTGCTGGATGCTGCAAGGAGATTCACTGCAGAATCCCTATAATGTCGCGGTCAACGCCACCATTTGCCTCTTTCTGGGTTTTGCTATTCCCCAGTTCAAGCCGATTCAGCAACGATTGGTCACGCGAACGGCTGGCCAGATTGCAAAATACTCCTATGGAATTTACCTGTTTCACGTTCCGGCTTTGGCCTTTATTTTCAAATATTTTTCCAGCTATCCGATCGCATTCAAGCTCATCGTCCTTGTTGTGCTGACGGGCGTTGCTTCCGTGTCTTCTTATTACCTGGTGGAGCATCCCCTGATTCGGTTCGGAAAGCATTTCGCCGAACGGTTGGATCGGTCCTCGCTGGTTGCGGCTGCAGATTGAAGCTGCGTTGAGGGCGTTTTTGTGCCAAAAAACAGGAATTATCAGCCGAAATCGGGCCAAAACAGGGGGAAATGGCCACTTCCATTTACTCGTCTGATAATAGGCAACTTTTACAAGTCGCTCATTATTAATGCTTTAATTTTAGTTTGGCAATGAAAATGCGGTTAAAAACATATAGGGGGTGGGTGTATCCCTTGAATTTCCCGATCTCCTGGCCGGAAACCGGGGGTCCACCACCTATTTTTATTGTGCTCCGATCAAGCGAAATGATCTGCAACCACCTGCGGTGGGGCCAACTGCCTTCGGCCGGTCCGCGCCAGAAAAAAGGCGCGGGATAGAAGTTGGCGGGACACCCTGCGCCGGATGGGTCGAGGTTCGTGGTTTCCCAGGTGCCCAAAAGCGACTCCCAGCACCTGGGCCACCCGCCCGCCGCAAATGCAGAATGCCGCTCGGAGGCGGCATTCTGGGGAAACTAGCTGCGGAGAGCCTAGATGCCCACGCCGAATTCACCGGGCTGTTCGCCGGCGTTGGAGTAGAAGTCGTAGGGGGTACGGCGCTTGAACTTGTAGCGGCTGCGCAGTTCGCGGCCCACGAAGATGCCGATCGCGGCAACGGCCATCCCTACCGAAAACCAGGTGATCACCTTGAGGGCGCTGGTTTCGTTCTTTTCGTCTGCGGAAGTTTCTTCCGCGCTGGTAAGGGGTTCCGGTTCAGTGGACATGGGGGAGCAGCCTCCTAGACCATCATGATACCCCAGTTTTGGGTGCTCTGGCAGGCCGGTCCCGCAGACTGGGACCCGTCTTTGTTTACCGTATGGAGTCGATTTGGGCCAGCCACGCGGTTTTTTCCAGCGCGGGAAGAAAACTGGAGCGAATGGAGTTGGCGGCCAGTTGGCGCAGCTCCTCGCGGGTGAACCCCTGCAGGGTGTGGGCCAGCAGGTACTCATTGGCCACGTCGGAGCCGAAGAAGGCCGGGTCGTCGGAGTTGAGAGTGACCATCAGGCCCTGGTCGAAGTAACGGCGCAGCGGGTGCTGGGCAAAGGAGGAGCAGACGCCGGTGCGGACGTTGGAGGTGGGGTTCAGCTCGAGGGGAATGCCGCGTTCCTTCAGATCCTGGAGCAGGTAGAAGTCCTTGATGGCGGAGAGGGCGTGGCCGATGCGCTCCGAGCCGATGGCCAGAGCTTCGCGGATGGCTTCGGGTCCGGTGGTTTCGCCGGCGTGGTTGGTGAGGCGCAGGCCGGCGGCGGCGGCCGCGGCATAGAGTTGGCGGAAGGGCTCGGAGCCGGTTTGGCGCTCGTCGCCGCCCAGGCCGATGCCGATGATGGAGGGGTAGGCCGGCTTGAGTTCGATGGCCTTCAGGAAGACGCGCTCGGCCTCCTCGACGGTGAAGTGGCGCACGGCGTCGAAGATCCAGTAGAGGGAGAGGCCCAGTTCGCGGCGGCCGCGCTCCCGGGCGCGCTCCAGGCCGGCAAAGATGGGCTCGAAGGCGGCGGGGTCGTGGTTGCGGAAAAGATAGACAACGCCGACGGAGATGAAGACCTCGGCGTGGACCACGCCCTGCTCGGCCAGGTGTTCCATCATGCGCCAGGCGGCAAGTTCGTAATCCTCGGGGCTGATCAGCAGGCGGGTAACGGCCTTGAAGGCTTCCAGGAAGCCAGTGAAGTCCGTGAACTGGTAGAGCGATTCGGCCTCGGGCAGGGTGAGCGGACGCCTGTCGTGGCGGACGCTCAGCTCCACCAGCGTGGAGGGCAGGATGGTGCCTTCCATGTGCAGGTGCAACTCTGCCTTGGGCAGGCGGCGGATGAAGTCTTCGATATCCGGCATCTTAGAAGTTTACCGCGCTGCCTGCCGGGGCTTGGCGAACTCCGAGCGGTGGCGGCTATAGAAGAAGTAAATCAGCAGGCCGATGAGCAGCCAGGCAAAGAAGGCCATCCAGGTCATCACTTCCAGGCCCATCATGAGCACGATGCAGAAGATGATGCTGAGGACCGGGAACAGGGGGCCCAGGGGAGCGCGGAAGCTGCGCGGCCGATCCGGCTCGCGATAGCGCAGGATGAGCACGGCGATGGAGACCAGGACGAAGGCGAAGAGGGTGCCGATGTTGGAGAGGTTGGAGACGGTGCCGATGTCCAGCAGGCCGGCGGGGATGCCGACGGCGAAGCCAGCCACCCAGGTGGCCACTGCCGGGGTGCGGAACTTGGGGTGGAGGCGGCTGAAGATGGATGGCAGCAGGCCGTCGCGGGACATGGAAAACCAAACGCGCGCCTGGCCGAGCTGAAAGACCAGGATGGAGGAGATCATGCCCATCATGGCGCCGATGAGGACAAAGAGGCGGACCCAGTGGAGTCCCCCGCCGCCGGGCATGAGGGAGAGCCGCTTGAGGGCGTTGACGACCGGGGCCGCGTCGCCCATGACCGACTGCCAGGGGACAATGCCGCTGAGCACGATGGCGACTCCGCCGTAGAGCAGGGTACAGGCCAGCAGAGTGGCGAGGATGCCGATGGGCATGTCGCGCTGCGGGTTCTTGCACTCCTCGGCGGCGGTGGAAACCGAGTCGAAGCCGATGTAGGTGAAGAAGATGATGGAGCCGCCGGTCAGCACGCCGGTCCAGCCGTTGGGCATGAAGGGGTGCCAATAGTGCGGCTTGACGAAGCTGGCGGCGGCAAAGATGAAGACCAGGATGGCGGCGATCTTGACCAGCACCAGGACGTTGTTGGTGCGGGCTGACTCCTGGATGCCGCGCACCAGGAGCACGGTAAGCACCATGACCACCAGGAAGGCGGGAATGTTGAAGCCGAAGTGCCAGCCGACGCCGTACAGAGTATTGCCGGCGAAGTCCTGCAAACCGGTGGGGAGATAAGCGGGCGAGATCCATCGGAGCGGCGGATGGAAGCCGAACCAGTCCACCAGGTCAACAATGTGCGCGGAAAGCCCGACGCTCACGCTCATGTTGCTGAAGGCGTATTCCAGAATCAGATCCCAGCCGATGATCCAGGCCACCAGTTCGCCGAGGGTGGCGTAGGTGTAGGTGTAGGCCGAGCCGGCGATGGGGATCATGGAGGCCAGTTCGGCATAACAGAGGCCGGTGAAGACGCAGACGATGGCCACCAGCACCAGCGAAAGCGCCAGCGCCGGTCCCGCGCCGGGCCGTCCGGCCAAGGCCGTGTGATACATCAGATAGTGCAGCAGGGGCGTGTCGCGGACGGAGGGTACATCGAACTTTTGGCCCGCCATGGCCGTGCCGATCACGGTAAAGATGCCTGAGCCGATGACGGCGCCAATGCCGAGCGCCGTGAGCGACCACGGGCCGAGGGACTTCTTCAGCGCGTTCTGGGGCTCTTCCGACTCGCGGATGAGCTTGTCGATCGACTTGCGGGCTAGCAGTTGGCTGGCCAGTGCAGTTCTCCTCATCGCGCCGACGGCAGGATCCTGTCGCTTCAGAGGCGAGACGGTAGAGGGCAATTCCCCCGGTCAGGATGCCTTCGCCGAAATCTGCAGGACGAGGGTTTCCCGATGGGATTCCTCGCTGGTCAAATCGGGTCGGGGCGGGACGGCAAAAGGAGAAAAGCCATTGGAAGGAAGAGCCGTGGGCCGGACCGGCGCGATAAGGCGAACCGGCCCGGGACCCAGTGGATGCAGGCGGCGACTAACGCTTGGAGACGCCGCGCGCGAGCTTCTTGACCTTCTTTTTCTTTGAGCCGCGCGGTTCAGTCTGCTTGGCCTTGGGGGCGGCCTTCTTGCGGGCTGCGCGCTTCAGTTCCTTGCGTTCTTTCTTGTCTTCAATCTTGGTGGTATCTGCCACTTCAAACCTCTTCCGCTCAAATCTCTTCAGGTGTTCCCGCAAACCGGGTGGACGTGACCCTTATGTTAACAGGGATTGCCCGACGGCGAAAGCGGGGCGCCCACGTAAAGAGCCGCGCCCGGTCCGTTTCCAGCGTACAATGAAGATAGTTACGAAGAATTTGTAGCATAGGGTTAATTAGAAAAGCCTGCTCGGCTCTTGCCGTCCCACCGCTCCAGACGAGTTCAGCAGTCAACGCAACAACCACCAACGACCGGAGTAGAAATTATGCGTTCCGACCAAATACACCGCGCACTTGCGCAGGGAATGAACCGTTTTGAAGTCTGCCAGCTTGTTGCCAAAGGGGTAAAAGCCACGCACAAGACCGGTGGACGCTTTGAAGATTCGATCAACGACGTACTGCAATATTTAGGCACGCACGAGACGACGCAGAAGACTATTCATACCCAGCCCGTAACTGCCGAAGCCGCTGCCAAGGCGCTCAAGCCGGCTGCCTAGGAGCGCATCTCCGATTCGCACGCCCATGCCAACCCCAAAAAGGTTGGCATTTTCTTTTTGTGCGGGGGACAAAGGCGCGCCCTCAGAGGCTCCGGTCAACAAAAAGGCCACTCAGTGTGAGTGGCTTCGGGGTAGAGCATTTTGGGAACCGCGATCCGCGGGGACGGAAGCAGGGCAAGAATCTCCAGACACACAAAAGGGACGGCAGGTTTGCCGTCCCTTTGTAGTTGATTCCGAATCGCTTGATCCTGAATCTGACGCAGAGGTCGTTAGACGACCTGAACGTTCTCAGCCTGCCAGCCCTTGGGACCCTTGGTCACGTTGAACTGGACGCGCTGACCCTCTTGCAGCGAACGGAAACCGTTCGACTGAATGGCGGTGTGATGAACGAATACGTCTTCGCCGTTCTCACGGCTCAGAAATCCAAAACCCTTGGCGTCATTGAACCACTTAACTGTGCCTTGTTCCATGTGTGTTGCTCCTCATACTACTGATTTACCGCACGAACGCAATGTGGAAGTGTTTGCGAGTAGGCGGTAACCGGAACAGGCAATGACTTCGTAATCGAATTCTACGATTGAAATGAGTGTAGCACGGAACCAACTCGCGGACCCGAAAACATTTTTGCGGTAAAAAAGATTCTAAGCGAGTTGCCCGTTTTGGGAATGGTGGTCCGCCGGGAGGCCGGAAGCGGGCAAGCCTTTGGAAGACAGGGTAAACTCTTTCTGGCCTGGAGGGTGTGCGCTGTGAGCGTTGGGAACAGCCGGGTTCTTGCCATCAATCCTGGATCGACGACCACCAAGTTCGGCGTCTTTACCCGCAAGGGCGCCGAATGGGTGAGCGCCGTCCGTCATCGCGACGACGAGCTGGAGCAGTTCCGTGGGCAATCCGCGCTGGCGCAACTGGAGTTCCGCGCGGCGCCGATGCGCAGGGAACTGGAAGCGGCCGGCTACGAGCTGAACGGGTTTGCCGCGGTGGTGGGGCGGGGCGGGCTGCTGCCGCCCACCTCCTGCGGCGTTTACCTGGTGGACGATGCGATGGTGGAGGAACTGCGGCTGGCGCGCCGCGGCGAACATGCGTGCAACCTGGGCGCCGTGCTGGCGCTCAAGTTTGCCCAGACGGCCGGGGTGAACGCGTACATTGTGGACCCGGTGACGGTGGATGAGTGGCAGGATTGCGCGCGCCTGTCCGGCTCGCCGCTGGCGCCGCGCTCTTGCGTCGGCCATGCGCTGAACATCAAGGCCGTGGCCAGGCGGTTTGCGCGGGAACGGCAGAGCACGTACCCGTCGCTGCAATTGATTGTGGTGCATCTGGGCAGCGGCATTACCGTCTCCGCCCACCGGGACGGGAGAATGATTGACAACAATACGCCCGAGGAAGGCCCCTTTGGTCCCGACAGGACTGGATCGCTGCCCATGCGGGAGTGGGTCAAGGTCTGCTTCAGCGGCAAGTACAACGAGAAACAGCTCGACCGCCATGTTTTTGGCGAGGGTGGATTGTTTGCTTACCTGGGCACGCGGGACCTCCAGGAAGTGGAGCGGCGCATCGACGCGGGAGACGCTTTAGCCGCGCAGGTTATTGAGTCCATGGTCTACCAGATCGCCAAGGAAGCCGGCGCGATGGCGGCGGTTCTGAAGGGCCGGGTGGACGCAGTACTGCTGACGGGAGGCATGGCCCACTCCGAGCGGATGGTGAGCCGGCTGCGCGGGTATCTCGAATGGATCGCGCCCATTTCGGTCTATCCCGGCGAGGACGAATTGCAGGCGCTGGCGGAAGGGGTCTTCCGCGTATTGGACGGCGAGGAGCAGGCCAAGAGGCTGCGGGAACCGACCCCAGCCAGAGTGGGCAGAGAAGCGCTGGTGATTGGGCTGGAATAAAGGAAGCGCAGCTAGGCTTCCGAGCAGATCGGGAACCCGCTTCTATCGAACGATGGTGAAGGATTGGCGGCGTCCCGGTCCGAAGCGGAAGAGGGCAAAGTGCTGATCCAGCGAGGCGGCGCGCTCAATCCCCAGCCTGCACATGACTGCAAAACTGGTGCAATCGACGATGGAGAAATCCTGGTCGCGCCAAGCGAGTCCGATTTGCCATGCGGCCTCCAAGTCCGCCAGGCTGACCAGTTCAATGGAAGCCACTCCCCTGCGCAGACCATCCCAAAACCGTTCCGCGGCATTAGGTTGCAGCCGATGATGGAGCAAGGTCCAAGTTTCGACCAGGATGTGGTCGGTTGTCACCAACGGTTCGCCGGAGCGGAGAACTGCCTTGGCGCGAGCATTGCTCAGGTCGGAAGAATCCGCTGCGGCGTACCAGATCGAAGTGTCGACGAACAGGCTCATGGGCCAAGAAACTCAGTCGTGCTGGAGTTCCCCGTGTCGGGGATCGAAGGCCTCAGCGATCATGGAACCCTTCTCACGGGCGATATCGGATGTGCCGGAGATGCCGAGATCGAAGATGCAAGCTACATCGGCGCCAGTTTGAGGGTGGGCGAGATCGCGCGCCACCAAGCGGCGGACATACTCATCCAGCGAGACGCCGATGTCACTGGCGCGCTGGCGGGCGAGCCGCTGCAGCTCATTTTCAAGCGAGATTTGGGTCCGCACCAACATGGTGGCTCCATCATACCCCGAATCCAGGCGATCCGGGCAGGATCGTCCGACGGCGGACACCGAAGGGCCTTGGCTCGAATTACTCGCGCCTGGAACCGCTGTATCCGTATCCAGTACGGATTACATCTTTTGCAGATTGGCGAACTTTTCCATCAGTTTCTTCATTCCGTGGCGGACGAAGAGGACGGTGAGCTTGGCATCTTCGCCGCTGCCTTCGCGCATGAGAATGGTGCCTTCGCCGTATTTCGCGTGGCGGACGCGCTGGCCTTTTTTCAATCCGGTTGCGCCGGTTGGCTTGGCGATCTCGATGGCCGGACGGGGCAGGGCGCCGGGCTTGAGCACGCCGCCTTTGCCGCCAAAGAAGCGGGCGATGTTGTCGATGGAGCGCCCATCCACGGCTTCGTCTTTTGTGCTGGAGCCGCTGCTGCTTGACGAAGCGGGGCCAGGTTTCGGGGTGGGCGACGGTGGCTTGGCGCTGGCCGTCATCCAGGGGGCGACAAAAGGCTCTGAGGAGTCGCTGTCGATTCCGAATCTGTTGCGACTGCCGGCGTTCTGGTGGACCGGGGCGCGCGGCGCATCCTGATTCTCGTCTTCGTAGTTATAGTGCCGGTCGGTGAATTCTGAAGCCTGTCCGGCGCGGCCCGCCCTGTGTCCATAGCCGGGAGTAGCCCAGGCGGAACTGCGGCCAGTCAGGTTCTCGACCAACTGGCTGGGAACCTCTTCAAGGAAGCGCGATGGAACGCTCTGTTCCGGGGCGTCGTTGCCGTACCTGCGCCGATAGTGGGCGCGCGTGAGGATCAGGGTGTCCATGGCGCGGGTCATGCCGACGTAGCAGAGGCGGCGCTCCTCCTCAAGCTCCTCGGGATTGTTGAAGGTGCGCGAGTGGGGAAAGAGGCCCTCTTCGAGGCCGGCGAGGAAGACCAGCGGGAACTCCAGGCCCTTGGCTGCGTGCAGGGTCATGAGTGTGACGCGGGAGTCGGGGTCGAACTTGTCGGTGTCGGAGGAGAGGGCCGCGTGGTCAAGAAAATCGGCCAGGGTCTCGCCGCGGGCTTCGGCGTCGTGGGCCGCATTGGCCAGTTCCTTCAGGTTTTCAATGCGGCTGAAGGATTCAGGCGAGCCTTCGGTCTCAAGAGCCTTGATGTAGCCGGAGCGGTCAATCAGAAAGCGAATCAGCTCGGGGAGTGTGGCTGCGTCGCCGGGGGAGCGGAAGGCGGGAACAGTTTCTTCTGAATTGGACGTCGGCGGAATAGGAATCTTCGACATGGTAACCCAATCGAACGAATCAGCGGTCAGGTGTTCAAGATCGGCCTTAACCAGGCCGTCGAGGTAAGTAGCTAACTCTTGGGTCGCTTCAGAATTGAATCTCCAAATCTCTGGCTTGTCGAATTTCAACACTTCCGGCTTATCGCCCAAGAATTCATGAATGCAATTACTCCCTACTTGTATATACCTTTCATCCTCGTGTTTGAGGATGAATGTATTGTTTCTTCTTATCCGCTTTTGGCAGTGCTCGCAATTTTCCGGATCTCGAAGATACTTCTCGGGGATTGCTTCTTGGCCGAATTGCTCGATCCTTTGTTCGCCTTTGACGTTATGAATGGCTCCGATCTCCTCCCAACCGCCGATCCGCAAGGGATCGAAAAAGAATGCGACCTTCAACGGTTCCTTGCTCCGGAAGTCGGTCCTCGGTTCACTCGCGCCTATGCTTGCGGCCCTTTCTTTCAGGAATTGCAACCTGTGTTGCAGTTTGTCATACGCTGCTTCACTTACTAGCCATGTCTTTCCTGCAAGGGAAATTTCTATCGTTTTCAGGGTTGGTACGGGTTCCGGGGCAGGATTGGGCTTGGATAAAGGTCGATCCGACCCTTTAGTTTGCTTCGGCATTGTGAGGAAGGGGCGTTTGGGTGCAGCGGCAAAGGGCGAAAAGTGCGAGGCGTCAAGCAGAGAGAGTTGGTCGCCGTCCTCGCTGCCGAAGTCGAAGCTGGTGGCGGATTCGGCGCTGGCTTCGTTGGCTGAGCCTACGCCGAACTCGAAGCCGGTGTCGGACTCCTCGCCCTCGGCCACATCGGCGGAAAGCTTTCCGGCAAAGTCGGGGTCCATCATGGCCTGGGCGTCCAGGATGAGCTGGCGGAAGGAGTCCAGGGCCATCTGCGCGCGGGTGGGGATGAGCTTGTGGGCCAGGGCGTCGGCCAGGGCGTCCCAGGTGGACTTGCCCGTCTCAAGCGCCAGTCGCTCCAGGGTTTCCAGAGTGGTTTTGCCGATGCCTCGAACGGGAGTATTGATCACCCGCTGCAACGCCATGGAATCGTGCGGATTGCGAACCAGCCGCAGGTAGCCCAGCAGATCCTTGATCTCGGCGCGCTCGTAAAAGCTGAAGCCGCCGACCATGGTGTAGGAGATGTTGTAGCGGCGCAAAGCCTCCTCAACCAGGCGGGATTGCGAGTTGGTGCGATAGAGAACGGCGCAGTGGGCCCCGCCGGGGTTTTCGTTTTCCGGCGAGCCGGCCTCGCGCAGATACTTCTGGATGCGGTCGGCGATGAAGAGGGCTTCGTTTTCGCCGTCGGGAGCCTCGTAGTAGCCAATCAGCGAGCCGCCCTGGCGGTCTGTCCAGAGCTTTTTGCCTTTGCGCTGAAGATTGTTGGCGACCACGGCGCCGGCAGCTTCCAGAATCACCTGTGTCGAGCGGTAGTTCTGCTCCAGACGCACGATTTTGGCGTTGGGAAAGTCCTTTTCGAACTCCAGGATGTTGCGAATGTCTGCGCCGCGCCAGGAATAGATGCTCTGGTCCTCGTCGCCCACGGCGCACACGTTCTTGGTTTCGCCAGCTAGCAGCTTCATCAACTCGTACTGGGGGCGATTGGTGTCCTGGTACTCGTCGACCAGCAGGTAGCGGTAGCGGCGCTGGTAGCGCTCGCGCACCTCAGCAGAAACCTTCAGCAGGCGGACGGCTTCGAGCAGCAGATCGTCGAAGTCGAGGGCGTTGTTCTTGCGCAGCTCGGCCTTGTACGCCTGGTAGATGTGGGCGATGCGCTCGCTGTTGGGATCCTTGGAGCTGAGGTAATATTCCTGCGGATCGACCATGTGGTTCTTGGCCCAGGAGATTTTGCCGAGCACCGTCCGGGGGGTTAGCTGCTTGGTGTCCAGGCCCATGCGCTTCATGGCCTGCTTGACGATGGCTTGCTGGTCGTTCTCGTCGTAGATGGCGAAAGAGCGGGTGAGGCCCTCGCCGCCCACCTTCAGGGCCTCGATGTCGCGCCTCAACATGCGCACGCACAGCGAGTGGAAGGTGCACAGAAGCGGCTTGGCCAGCGAGGAGTGGTCGAGCATCTTCTCCACGCGCTCGCCCATTTCCTTGCTGGCCTTGTTGGTAAAGGTGACGGCCAGGATGGAGTCGGGGGCAACGCCTTTTTCGCGAATGAGCCAGGCAATGCGGCTGGTAATGACGCGGGTCTTGCCGGAACCGGCTCCGGCAAGGATCAGCAGGGGGCCTTCCGTGGCCTCGACGGCGGCGCGCTGTTCGGGATTCAATTTGGCAATGAGCTGCTGCAAGGCGTTGTCCGGGGGAAGAGTCCTGCTTCTAGTGTACCGTTCAGGGCAATAGCCGGAACCCGCACCGGCTGTGGAGTCCGTCACAGCGGTTGCCGATCGTCCACGCTAACCTAAAAGATGGGAGAAGTATGGACTATTTACTTGGATTTGCCACCCTGTTGGCCTTCCAACTGTTGGGCGCACTGATCCACCAGGTGGGCGTTCCCATCCCTGGCGGCGTGCTGGGGTTGATGCTCTTCTACCTCGCGATGTCAGCCGGGGTGGTGAAGATGAAGTGGGTGGAACGGACCGCCAACCTGCTGTTGCGCCACATGGTGCTCTTGTTTGTGCCACTGACGGTGGGGTTGATGGAGATGGGGCCAGTGCTCTCAAAGCAGGCTGTGGCCATTACCGCCAGCCTGGTAGTCAGCCTGGTGGCAGCGATGCTCACGACCGGCCTCCTGGGCCAGTGGCTGCTGCCCACCAGCGCCGAATTGGCAGTTGAAACGAGCGACTGCGCCGGGGAAGCCGGGGAGACTGCCCAATGAACGTGGCGGAATGGGTGCGCAACCCGATTTTCAGCATTGCGCTGACCCTGGCGGCTTATGCGCCGGCCATCATGCTGCACCGGCGCTGGCGCTGGATTCCGCCGATTGTGGCGGCTTGCCTGCCGATTGTCGCCGTCCTGCTGCTCTTCCACGAGCCGTATGCCGCGTATAACGAGGGCGGCAATTACGTGACCTGGCTGCTGGGTCCGGCGACGGTGGCGTTGGCTGTGCCGATGTACCGGCACGGGGTGGCGCTGCGGCCGTCGCTGCCGAAGCTGGCGCTGATCGTGCTGGCGGGGTCGGTGGTGGGGATGGTGACGGCCGGAGTCACGGCCTGGCTGCTGGGCGCGCCGCTGCCGGTGGTCATGTCCACCGTGCCCAAGTCGGTGACGACCCCGATTGCCATTGAGGTTTGCCGCGAGTTGAAGGGGATTCCGCAGATCACGATTGCGCTGGTGATTCTGGCTGGAGTGCTGGGCGCAAGCTTCGGCCCTCCCTTGCTGCGACTGGCGGGCGTGCGCGACGACCGGGCGATTGGCGCCGCGATTGGAACCGCCTCGCACGGCGTGGGCACCGCCAGCCTGGTGCGGCACTCGGAGTTGCAGGCTTCGGTCTCGTCCTGGGCCATGGCCGCGGCGGGGGTGTTCACTTCGCTGCTGGCGGCGTTGCTGGCGCTGTTTTTGCGGTGACGGTGGCAGATGTTTGGTGCGAATAGTCAAAATGTACAATTTGACTAAATTGTACATTTTGACTATTATCTTGCCATGCCGACTGTATCCGCCACTCACGCAAAGCAGAATTTTGCCGCCATGCTCGACCTGTCCCAGCGCGAGCCGGTCCGCATTCGACGTCATGACCGCGAGGTCGCCGTGCTGGTTTCCGCCGAGGAGTTTGAGCGGCTCCGCACGGACAGGTGGGCGGAATTCAATCGCCTGGGAGAGATTGCGGCTGAGCGGGCCAAGGCCAACGGCCTCACCGAAGGTACCCTGGCTGAGATTCTGGCCGACTGATGTCCGGCGACGAACGGCTGGTTCTGGACACGAACGTGGTGTTAAGCGGGCTTCTCTTTCCGGGCTCTGTTCCCAGTCGCGCACTTCTGAAGGCGCAGAGCTGCACGGTTCTTGCTTCGGCGGCAACTTGCCTCGAATTGATCGAAGTTTTGGGACGCAGCCGCTTCGACCGTTACATCGAACGCGAGGTGCGGCGGCAGCTCGCAGAGGAGTATGCAAAAGCCTGTGAGGCAGTCGAGATTCCCGTTCCTATCCACGCCTGCCGCGACCCCAAGGACGACAAATTCCTGGAAGTCGCGGTGCATGGGGGTGCGGACTTGATTGTGACCGGCGACCGCGACCTGCTCGATCTTCATCCATTTCACGGAATTGCGATCGTTACCCCTGCCGATTTTTTGGAGCGAGAGTAGGTCCCCCTCCGCCGCGCTATTCTGAAGGCACCATGAGATCCTCCAACCAGCACCTGCATCGGGTGGCCGTTTATTGCGGATCGGCCAATGGAAACAATCCTGCTTTTCTGGCCGAGGCTGTGGCGCTGGGCGAGGCGATAGCGGCGGCCGGGCTGGGGCTGGTGTATGGAGGAGCCTCGGTGGGGCTGATGGGCGCGGTGGCCGATGCGGCTCTCAGCGGCGGCAGCGAAGTCATCGGCGTGCTGCCCGAGGTGCTGGCCGGGCGCGAGATCGCCCACAACGGCTTGACCCGGCTGGAACTGGTCCCTACCATGCATGAGCGCAAGGCGCGCATGGCCGCACTGGCCGATGCGTTCCTGGTTCTGCCGGGAGGCTACGGGACGCTGGATGAGCTGCTGGAAGCGGTGACTTGGGCGCAACTGAAGCTGCACAGCAAGCCCTGCATCCTGATCAACACGGTTGGGTACTGGGACGGGCTGCTCCGCTTTCTCGATTCCACGGTGGCGGCCGGCTTTCTGAAGCAGGAGAACCGGGAGCTGCTGCTGGTGGCGGCGAATGGGGCCGAGGCGGTGCGGATGGCGGCGGGCCAGCGAGAGTTGAGCGTTCGGTAAGAGAGATTGCTCAGACCAACGCCGCGAACGGTCCATGTCTCTTCAGACATTTCCACGGTTTGCGCCGTATGCGCCGGGCCGTGGATTCCAAAGTCTCGCGTTTGAGATCTCGGAATCCACGGCTCTGTGGTCTGTTGCGGAACCGGACTCAGTTATCGGATGCGGAAGGCGTAGGCAACGCCGAAAGAGACGATGGGGTAGGTTTTCAAGGGGTCCAGATTGCTTTTGTACTTGGCGATCTGCGCCTTGAGGTTGGTCTGGACATCCTGGTCGGTGGCTACATTCACGCAGTATTGGCCGCTGACGTCGCAAACCTGGCCCTGCGTCAGAGCGATGTTCACGGTTGGCGAGCCGATGAGGGCCACGCCCACTTCAACCGGGTAGGACCAATGGCCGCCTTTGTGGGGAATCACGTTGCCCCAGCCGCCGGTGATGGTGAAGGCCGGGTTCTGGCTGTGCAGACCGAAGGTTCCTGTGCCCTGGACGGGATTGGTGGTGGAAGCGTAGTAGGTGTAATTGTCGAGGGTGAAGCTGGTGCCGCCCACGACGGAAAAGGTCGCGTCGGCCGCGTTGGTGTTGTAGAAGAGCACGCCGGGACTCACGTGGAACCCATGCTTGGGGAAGGGATAGAGGTCGAGGGAGACGCCGGCCGAGGCCAGGTTGAGCTTGGCGTCCACGTTGAAGCCGTTGGTGGAGATGTTGCTCGCGGTGTAGTTGAAGAAATTGCCTGTGGCGCGCAGATTCATGTGCTGGCCGAGATTGGTGGCGAGCAGCAGATTGATGCCCAGAGGGGAGAAACCGCCGCCGATGGCGACCCGCGAAAAGGGCCCCTGGGAAGCGGACGAGTTTCGAACCGGCGAAGCCGACTGGCCGCCCGTAGCCTCAGGAGTGGATTTATCGGCAATAAGGCTGGAGGAAAAGCTGGGCGACTGGGCCAGCAGTGCGATGGGCGCAGCCAGCAGGGCAACGCACAGGAAAAGAGCGGTTGGTTTCATGAACGGGGCCTCCATGCGGAAAGAACTTATCCCAGTCACTCAATGGATTCGTGCTTGCGTTTGCAGTCCTCGGGGAACCTGGACGCGTTTCGGATGCTTTGGCGTTCGGCCGCGCCCTGAATAAGCGCTCCCTTTGATTTAACAAGCTAACACGGCTCGGGAAGGCGAACTGTATAAAGGGAGACTAAATCCTGGTAAATAAAGATTCATACGGTCCATTCCGGACCGAGATCCGAAATGGAGCCAGGGTTGAGCTTGAGGCGAAAGAGAGAGAGCACCGCTCAAGAGGAGAACGACCGCGAGGGGAATGCCGTAAGCTGGGCGCATGGCCAGGAAGGATCGGGCAACGGAAAAGATCGAAAGGCTGCGGGGACAGTTGCTGGGGTGGTACGCCGAGAACCGGCGCGATCTGCCCTGGCGGCGCACCCCGGACCCCTACGCCATCTGGGTCTCGGAGATCATGCTGCAGCAGACCAGGGTCGCGGTGGTGGTGGAACGCTACCAGGCATTCATGGAGCGTTTTCCCACGCTGCTTTCGCTGGCCCTGGCTGCGGAGCAGGAGGTCCTGGCGCTGTGGAGCGGGTTGGGCTACTACCGGCGGGCGCGGATGCTGCACAAGGCGGCGCAGTTTGTGGCCGATTACTACCAGGGGAACCTGCCCGGAACGGCGGAAGAGTTGCGCCTGCTGCCGGGCATCGGGCCATACACGGCGGCAGCCATTGCCAGCATTGCCTATGGAGAGCCAATTGCCGTGGTGGACGGCAACGTGGAACGGGTTCTGTGCCGGCTTTCCGGATGGGAAGAGGCTGGCCGCACCGGAGGTGCCGAACTGCGGCGCAAGATCGAAAATCTGGCGGCTGAACTGGTGAGCCCGGAGCAGCCAGGGGACTCGAACCAGGCGCTGATGGAGCTGGGAGCCACCGTTTGCCTGCCGCGCAATCCGCAGTGTCTGGTGTGTCCGGTGGCCGGCGACTGCAAGACCCAGGGCGAACACAAGACGGCGCCCCGTCCGCAGATGTTGAGCCGGGAGGTGGCCCACGCGCTCTCCGTACGGACCGGACCCAATGCAGGCCAGGCCCACCGCGAGGTGCTGCTGGAGCAGCGTCCGGCTTCGCTGACCGTGATGCCGGGACTGTGGGAGCTGCCCGGGCTGAAGGAGTCCGCCGTTCCCGAGGGGCAGCTGCGCCTGACGGTGCGCCACGCCATCATGCAGGTGAACTACTACGTGCGCATCCGCACTGTTTTTGAGGACGATGTGGAGGCGATCACTGTAGCGGGTGGCGAAAGACGCTGGGTTCCGCTGGCCGAGGCCGCCTGCATGGCGCTGACCGGCTTGACGCGCAAAGTGCTTTCCCGCGCCCATCTGCTGCCCACAGCCTCGCTCGACGCCATTGCACCCAAAGGTGACGGGGACGTAGTCTGAAGGGTCGATGGAGGCGCGCTGTTCGATGCGCCTGTCTTCAAGTCCCACACACACAGGGAGAACCGATGCATCGCAAGCTTGTTTTTTCCGTCATGGCCGCTGGAGTCCTGGCCGGCCCGTCTCTTCGCGCACAGGAACCCGCCGCAACGGTTCCCGAGATCGCCGGATTGCCGCAGGCAGCCCGCGTGGCCGCTGCTTCGATTGACTCAGAAAAGATTCGCGCCCACGTGCGCTTTCTTTCGCTCGATCTGCTGGAGGGCCGCGGCCCCGGCAAGCGCGGCGCCGAGCTGGCAGCCGAATATATCGCCACGCAGTTCGCCTTGTCGGGCCTGGAGCCGGCGGGCGACAACGGGACCTATTTCCAGCGCGTGCCGCTGGTGGCCCTACACACCATCGAGGACAAAACCAAGTTTTCTTTTGTTCCCGCCAAGGGCCAGCCGGTGGATTTGGCCTACGGGACAGAGATTGTCTCCAAGGACCAGACCGGGCAGGCATCGGCCGACCTGGACGCGCCCATCGTCTTTGTGGGCTACGGCATCCACGCGCCAGAGTACAAGTGGGACGACTACGCGGGCGTGGATCTGAAGGGAAAGATCGCGCTGATCATCGTCAACGAGCCGCCTTCGAACGACGAGAGTTTCTTCAAGGGCAAGGCGCTCACCTACTATGGCCGCTGGACGTACAAGTACGAGGAGGCGGCGCGCCGGGGAGCGGTGGGCGTGCTGCTGATTCACCGCACCGACCTGGCCAGCTACGGCTGGGAGGTAGTGCGCAACTCGCAGGCTATTGAGAAGAGCTACCTGGACGGTGACCCCTCGGCCACGTTGCGGGCCGCAGCCTGGATTCAGCACGATGTGGCGCAGCGGCTGCTCACGCTGGCCGGCCTGGGCGATCTGGATCAAGCCATCGCCCAAGCCGGCAAGCCGGGAGCCTTCCATGCCGTTGAACTGCCGGTCAGGTTGCGTGGGCACGTCGAGAGCCGCGTGCGGCGCTACGTGAGCGCGAACGTGGTGGGCCGCGTCGCGGGAGCGAGCGCGGCCCATCAGGCCGTCCTCTACACCGCTCACTACGACCATCTGGGCATTGACCCCGACGCCAAGGGCGACGGCATCTACAACGGCGCGGCCGACAACGGCACTGGCTGCGGCATCCTGCTGGAGATGGCGCGAGCCTTTGCACAGTCTTCCGTGCGTCCTCCGCACGCCGTCTATTTTTCAGCGGTCACGGCGGAAGAGCAGGGCCTGCTGGGCTCGCAATTTCTGGGAATGCACCCTCCCATTCCCGCCGGTCAAATATCTCTCGATCTCAACTTCGACATGATTTTGCCTATCGGCATTCCCCGCTCGGTGAGCCTGGGGGGCGCGGAGCGGAACGACTTCTGGCCCACGGTCCAGGGGGTCGGCAAGGTCTTTGACCTGGCCCTCCTGCCCGATCCCAACCCCGGCGCCGGCGGCTACTACCGCTCGGACCATTTCTCGCTCTCGCGTGCGGGCATTCCCGCCTTTTCCATCGATCAGGGCGATCTCTTCGAAGGCCACGACGAGGCCTGGGGCCTGGCACAGGACAAGGACTACGTGGAGCACCACTATCACCAGCCTTCCGACGAGTACCGCGCCGACTGGGACTTCCGCGGCAACGCCAAGCTGGCGCGCTTCGGCTTTGTGCTGGGCTGGCTGGCCAGCGAACAGCCCAAGACCATCGAGTGGCTTCCCGGCGATGAGTTTGAGGCCGCGCGCAAGGCGAGCCGGGCTCAGTAATAGTCGGCGCAACTCAAGTAATAACCGCACTGGGTGCAGACCAGCTTGCAGTGGTGCCCGGTAAGCCGGGCGCCGCAGGTGGGGCAGACCAGGGAGTGGTGCTCGACGGGCTGGGCAGTCTCCGGCGTTTGAGGGCCAGTCGGCTCAACCGGCGAGAGGGGCGTCGCAAAATCGGGGTCGAAGGCGCGGGGGCGCTGCGGCAACATGCAAGAGAGATTAGCATGATGTGAGACGCGGATCTCGCCGGGGAATCCCGGCAGGCGCCAGAAGCATCAACTAGATAGCGGCGCATTGCGGCTTCCCCTCGGGCGCCGCGCCCATCCATTCACAGCCGGCGGCAAACGAAACCCGGCACACCCCAAGGAGGAACAATGGCAAGCAAGGCAAGTGCGGTTTGGACAGGTTCACTGAAGACAGGCAAAGGCACGATCTCGACGGTGACGGGCGTACTGGAGAATGCAAAGTACTCGTTCGCCACGCGGTTTGAGGGCGCGGACACGGGCACAACGCCCGAAGAGTTGATTGCGGCGGCACACGCCAGCTGCTTCTCGATGGCCCTGGGCGCGGAGTTGGGCGGCGCGGGCCTGACCCCTGAGAAGATCGAAACCCAGGCGGCCGTCTCGCTGGGCAAGGTGGAGGGCGGCTTCGCCATTACCCGCATTGTGCTGACGACTACGGCCAGCGTACCCGGCGCCACCAAGGAGGTCTTTGACAAGGCCGCGGCCGATGCCAAGGCCGGCTGCCCCATCTCGAAGCTCTTTGCCAACAACACTGAAATCCTGCTCGACGCCAAGCTGGTGTAAGTACCACATTTGGAGCGGTTTTCTGGTCGGGGCTGCCTTTGGAAGCGCCGGCCCGAAACCGCTCCAGGTAAACGACCTCCCTTTAATAAATTGATTTATTTCAGAGTACGATATATTTTCAACAGGTATATATTGGTTACCATATTCAGCATTCTGAAGTGAGTTCTAGACAGCCTGAAATTTAGGGAAATCCGGTTTTTATCGAATGATGGGGGTCGATTTCGCCGAAGAACAAATCCTTCCTTGAATGAATTTGCGGGCGCATGTGCCCTTTGGGGTAGCCAGCGCTTCACAATCCCAGGTAGAACTGAGCTGTCTTCTCACGGAGGCGCCACACGTTGCAGACAGCCATCGTCAACTTGGTTGTGTCGGGCTTGGCCGTTTTCCTGTTCGCAGTGGTCTTCCGGATCCGTCCCGACGACCGTCTGCGCTGCTGGATAGCGGGCTGGCTGTGCGTTCTGGCGCACTTTGCCGCTGCCCTGTTCACCCCCGCAGACCCCTTCCGGCACAACCTTCTGAGTTGCATCAGTTTTGACGCGCTGGCCCTCGCCGGCATCTGCTTTGTCGTTTCCACCATGATTCTCAGCGAGTCCCGCGCGGCTGGCCTGCGCCTGGGAGTTGTGCTTGCAATCGTCACGCTGCCCTGCCTCAGCCTCGCCGTTCTCGGCTTCAAGAATGCCTGGGTGCTCTCCCTGCTGATTCTGGTGCGCCAGGCGGTTGCAATTCGGCTCGCCTCCAGGGTGCGTCCTGGTCGTCGCATGATTGGCCCCATCGCGATTTGCGTGTGCGTTGCCACGGGTGGCTTCATGCTCTACGGCGCCTTCCGCGGCGATGCGGAGACGATCGTCTACATGCTGCTGGGAGAGATTTTCTTTGTCACAGCGATTGACTTCTGGAACAACGGCTGGCAACGGACCGTGGCTCTGAAAACAATGGTGGCAGGTCTCGTCTCCTGGGCCACGGTCTTCCCTGTCGCGCTTCTGGCGCCGCGCCTCTGGCCTGGTTTTGTGCTCAACCACGAAATCTGGAATATTCCCAAGTGGTGTATTGCGGTGGGCATGATTCTGGTGGTTCTGGAAGAAGACGCAAGCGCGGCGCACGCCCTTGGCGACGAATACCGCCTGCTCTTCGATGCCAATCCGCATCCGCTTTGGATATTCGAGATCGGGACCTTGCAGTTTCTGAGCGTCAACCAGGCTGCGCTCGATTTGCACGGTTACACAAGAGAAGAGTTTCTGCACATGAAGTTGCCCGACATCCTGGATCCCAGCGCGAGGCCGCAAGCGCTTGCGGAGACCGTCGCCGCGCAGCCGGTATCGAACCGGGCCTCACGGCACGTTTGCAAGGATGGCCATCTTCTGCCTATGGATATTTCCTCTTACAACATCGTCTTCAAGGGCAGGCAGTGCCGCTTTGTACTGGCGATCGACGTATCCGAGCGGGAGATGCTTGAGCGGCAACTCATGAGTCAGGCGCGCCACGACGCACTCACCGGGCTTCCCAACCGCATGCTCTTCCGGGACCTGTTGGCAGAGGCGGTTCGAGAATCGATCAGAACAGAAGAGAGGCTGGCGATTATCTGTATCGACATTCGCCGCTTCAAGCACATCAACGATATCTATGGACCGCGCATCGGCGACGAATGCCTCAAACAGGTGGCCCAGGTTCTCCGCGCCCTGGACCGCACCATGGATGCCGTTGCCCGCACCGCTGGCGAGGAGTTCGTCCTGATATTGAGAGGGGTAAAGAGCGCGGCCAGCGTCGAACAGGCCGCCCTCGATTTGAGAAAAGTCCTTACCAGGCCCCTGCTCATCGAGGGCTACAAAGTCCAGCTTGCCTTCAGCATGGGACTGGCTGTTTGTCCCGACGACGGAACCGATGCCACGGCGCTGTGGCGCGGCGCGGAGAGCGCCCTTCGCCAGGCGCAAGCTGCAGGCGGCGGGCAGCCCATCTGGCTTTCTCCGGAGCTCAGCAGTGTCGCGGAACGGCAAATCGAACTGGAAGCCTACATGTGCATGCAACTGGAAGAGGGCGGGTTCCATCTGGCTTACCAGCCGTTCTACGCCTTCGACGGCTCGGTCCAGGGACTTGAAGCCTTGTTGCGCCTCGACCACCCCACCTATGGCCGGTTGAGCCCGTCGGAGTTTATCCCCATCGCCGAGGAGACGAGCCTGATCGTCCCTCTCGGTCAATGGGTGCTCGAAGAGGCCTGCCGTCAACTTCGCGTTTGGAAGAAACAGGGGATGCGGCTGGTCCCGGTCGCCGTCAACGTCTCCGGGCTGCAACTGATGCATTCGGACTTTGCAAGGCAGGTGATGGACACGCTCCTGCGCTACGCCATAGACCCAAAGTGGATCTATTTGGAGATCACCGAAACGGTGTTGATGCGGAACCTGACCGAGGTCGCCGAACAGATGCGTGTTCTAACATCCTTCGGGATTGCCTTCTCGATCGATGATTTCGGCACGGGCCACTCCTCACTCGGTCGCCTCCACAAGCTGCCCATTTCGGTGCTCAAGATCGATCAATCCTTTATCGCACAACTGTGCGTTCAGGGCGGCACCTATTCCATCGTGCAGGCCATTATCTCGATGGCCCATGCGCTGGGCCACCATCTGGTCGCCGAGGGAGTGGAGACGCCGAGCCAACTGGCCCGTCTCCGCGATCTCGATTGCGACCTGGTGCAAGGCTTTCTGCTCTCGCGACCGGTTCCGCCGGAACTGATTCCTGTACTCGTCGCCGACCGGCACAAGGCATTCTTTCAGATTTCCAGCAGCGAGCGAACCACCCCGCTGCTTCCTGAGGAAGTAGACGATCTCATCCCTGGCAACCAGGAATATGTGCCCGACAGACCCCTATGATGCAAGGTGCGTCCCTGCGCCGAGGCCGGCCGATGATCTTCGCCCCCTTTTCATGATCCGAAATTTGACACAGGGGCCGGCATTTGCGAGACTTGGAATTGCTGCCGGTTCAGCGGAAGAGCGCTGAGCTTGTGTCTTGTGCCGAAGTGGCGGAATTGGCAGACGCGCGTGGTTCAGGTCCACGTACTCGCAAGGGTGTGGGGGTTCGAGTCCCTTCTTCGGCACCAAACATTTAAAATCAATTACTTACAGAACTTGTTGCTATTTGCTGCCTTCCACTGGAAACCGCTGGAAACGGCCGGAAACCAATGGAAGTAATTCATTCCAGCCACTTGCTTCCGTCTAACGAATGGAAAGAGAAAGGGCTTGGCGAATCGTTCGGTTTCTCTCTATCCGCGCATCAAAATCAAGAAAAAATAGTCCTTCCGCAAGGTCTCTGAGGAACTCTCGAAGCTGTCTTCCGGGGAGTACTACGTCAGTTGGTACGAGGGATCCAGGAAGCAGATGGATCCAGTCGGGGGCGTGGGGAGGCGGCTGTGGATGGCGAAGCGGTGGACGGCAATAGAGCAAGTTCGCAATTGGTGTAGAGGGGTTTTGAAAGGGCACTGCTTCACCCACGCCGCAAAAGCCACAAAATCAGTGGGCCCTTACAGGCTGCGGAAAAACTCTCATGGCTGGCACATAGTGTCAGGGCACGACTTCAATCGTGCCGTAAGTGGCTGAAAAACAACGGGAGCTTTAGCCCCTGCGGTTTGTTTTTTCGGGCCCTTCGCCTGAATTCAAGCCTTTTTCCGCAGCCTCTTCAGCCGCGGTGGGAATATCTCCCCCTCGACGCCATCATGCAAAATGCTCTAGGTGGCGCGAGCGAGGTGTGGTTGCATCCCTGGATGCAGTTCAGTCGTGCAGTACAACGTCGGCCAGTGAATCATGGATCATCATTCCGCCACCGTCGTAGTCAATGTAACCGAGATCGCGAAACCGATTAAGGAAAAAACTGACGCGGGATCTGGTAGTGCCGATCATTTCCGCCAGGGTCTCCTGGCTGATCTTGGCGATGACCGGAATGGCCTTCGAGTTACGGCCGGAGTTAGCCATCAGCATTAACAGGCGGGCGAGGCGCTTTTCGCTGGAATTGAACAAATGGTCGACGAGATCAGCCTGCAAACGCATGTTGCGAGAGAGCAGATGCGCGAGAAATTGCCCGGCGAACTCCGGCTCACGATGGAGCAGGTCCTGCATGACCGTCTTTTCGATGCGAACGACAGTGCTGGACTGAAGCGCCCACGCAGAAGAGATGCGAATCGCCTCGCCTGCAAGGGCGGATTCACCAAAGAAGCTGCCTGCCGGAAGGTGAGCGATTACGGCTTCCTTGCCTTCCATCGACACGACATTGAGTTTCACCTGACCACTCTGAATGAAGAAAATTGCATTGGCGGGGTCGCCCTGCGAAAAGATGGATTCCCCGATCAGGTATTCGCGCCGCGATTTTCCGGCCACCAGCTTGTTAAGCGGAACCTGAAGGTCGGATGCGGGCCCCAGTTCCGGCAAAGCGCTCATCGTTTTCGATACGACCTTGAACTTATAAGGAGCAGCAGTAGGTAAAGAGAAAGTGCGGCCCAGGGCGGACCGGGACGCCGTGCTTTTCATAGTAGCTAAACTAGTAGCCATCTTCGATACCTTTCTATCTCACAGAGTGCGCGCAAAGGCATGAATTACCGTCACCCTTTGCGATGTCAATATAACCAAGATAGCGGGGGCGAGAGGGCATGTATATCGGCGAAGACTGTTATATCTGTAGGCATTTCCATACGGAGTTTGTAGGGGTTTCCTTACGCCGAAGGATAGATTGAACCGATTATGTTATGCGGTATGCGCACAGTTTTTCATGCGATGATTGCCAACGGAATCAGCGATTTACGCAGTTACTTATATCAGGTTCAGCGCGACATTTGCGCCGTGGTTGAGTATTTTCCTGATCGTCGGCGCCAGTTCATCTGAAGCGCTGTCCTTGTTGACATAGCCGGTGGCGCCGGCCTGCAGGCAGCGCTGCGCATAAGGATTTGCCGGCTGGACGCTCACCATGATCACCGGGAGCCGCGGGTAGATCCGTTTTACATTCCTCAGCACTTCCAGCCCGCTGCGTCCCGGCATATTGATGTCGAGCAACAGTACGTCAGGTTGAGTTCCGACCAACTCGGTCATCACTTCATCCCCGTTGGAGGCTTCGGAAAAGCGAGCGCCCGAAAATGCATCGACCAGAATCTCTCTCAGGCCGCGTCGCACGTTCGCGTGATCATCTGCTATTAGGATATTCATCGTTGATTCCACTTGCCGATCCGAGATTCGACCTGAAGCTACATTACCGGAAGCGAAAGACAATTGGCATCAGCGAAGACCGCGATTTTTGCAGGGTTTATTCCACTCGCTATGTAGGGTAACGCCTACACTGACCTCCCTAGTCGATGAGGCCGTGCGTCATGGAATAGCGGGTGAGGTCGGCGTTGCTCTTCATTTGCATCTTTTCCATAATGCGAGCTCGATAGCTGCTGATTGTTTTTACACTCACATGAAGCCGGTCGCCAATTTCCGTCAAGGGGACGCCGGCGGCAATCATTTTCATCACTTCGTATTCACGGTCCGAAAGCAGTTCATGCAGGGGCTTGTCGACGGCCTCATCCAGATTGGCGATCAGCTTCTCTGCGAGGCCCGCGCTGACGTAGCGGCCGCCGCTGAGTATCTTTTTCGTCGCCAGGGCCAGTTCTTCGGGGGCGCTATCCTTGTTGATATAGGCGGCTGCGCCTGCCCGCAGGCAGCGTACGGCATATTGGTCTTCCGGTTGGCAACTGAGTATGATAACCGGCAACCGCGGGTAGGTGTGCTTCACATCGTGCAGCACGTCGATTCCGCTGCGCCCAGGCATGCTGATGTCCAGTACCAGCATAGCCGTGGGGGATTTGCCCAGCAGGCTTATCACCTCATCCCCGTTGGCGGCTTCGGAAAAATCCGCACCGGGAAGAGCATCCGCCAGAATATCTTTCAGCCCGCGGCGCACTACAGCATGGTCGTCCGCGATCAGGATGTGCATGGCTGCTCCCTTTCGGCGCGTGGAATGTCTATCGGTACGCGAACCGTCACTTTGGTGCCTTTGCTGGGGGAACTGGAGATCTGTACGTCGCCTCCGCAGAACTGGGCTCGTTCCTTCATGCCCAGGAGTCCCAAAGACCCAAGCGTGTTCGATAAATCGAGTTCACAAAAGCCGATTCCGTCGTCCTCCACAACCAAGAGGATATTAGCATCTTCCTGAACCAGGGCGACCTGGACCGACCTTGCCTGTGCGTGCCGAATCACATTGGTCATGCACTCCTGGAAGATTCGGAAGGTGGCGGTGGCCCGGTCGCCGTCCAAGTGCAAATCAACGGGCGGAACAGAGACCTGGCATTGGATACCATTGCGAGAAGCGAACTCGCTGGCCTGCCATTCAATGGCCGCCGCGAGTCCAAGGTCATCCAGAACTCCGGGACGCAGCCCGCTGCATATCGCGCGCACCGACTTGACGCCATCGTTGATCAGCTGAATCGATTCCTTCAGTCGAGCGAGCACCTCGCCCTCCGACTCTGGCAAATGACGAATCATCCATGTCATGTCCATTTTGATTGCGGTGAGAATCTGCCCAATCTGATCATGCAGGTCGCGCGCGACTCTCTTGCGATCGTCTTCGCGCACCGACTGCAGGCGTTCAGCCAGTGCCCGCAGTTGTTCTCTTTGCAAGACAAGCGACTCTTCCCCGAGTTTGCGTTCCGTGATGTCGCTGTTGATCACCAACACGCGGGGCTCCTGGTCACGCTTGCCCCATTGCAGCGCCCAGCGGCTCGATACCACAATGCGTCTGCCGTCTTGAGCGATGGTTACGAGGTCTCCCTCCCAGTGTCCCACGCGCAGGAGTTCCTCTCTTATCTGGGCCAGCGTCTGCGGAAATTCAGTGTGCAACAGGTCGTGCGAAATCGTGCCGGCAGCCTGGATTTTGGAGTATCCCAACATCGCCTCTGCGCCGCGGCTCCAAAAGAGGACCGTTCCCTTCATGTCGATCACGAAGACGGAGTCCTGCGTGAGTTCGAGCAGAGCAGCCTGCTCCGCGGTTTCTATCTGCTCCTGCCGCCTTTCCGAAACGTCGCGGAAGACCAGCACCACACCGATGATTTTGTCTTTGCCGGCGAGGATAGGCGCGGCGCTGTGCTCGACTGAAATTTCGCGGCCATCCCTTGTAAGCAGGTCCACGTGGTTAGCCACGGATAGAACCTGTTTCTCTTTGAGGACGCGGAGCACTTCATTGTCCGCGCTCATCCCGGACTTCTCATTGATGAGATTGAGCACTCTCCCGATTGGCTGGCCCAAAGCCTCTTCCGCTTGCCATCCCGTTAAAACAGCGGCGACCGGGTTGAGGAAGGTGATCCGGGCCTTGCTGTCCGTTGCGATCACGGCCTCGCCAATGCTGCCCAGAGTCGCAGTCCATCGCTCCTCGCTCTGCATCAGCTTGGCGCCCAGCATTTCCACGTGGTATCGAGTAAAGAGAGAGAGGAATACACCAAATCCCAAGCCCAGGCCAAGGCAACTGGTCACCATCAGGATCCATCGCAGGTGCGCGGCTTGAACGCGCTCGGTACGCAGTCCTTCTTCCACCTTTTGGAACTCGGAGATTTGCTCTCGAAGGGCATCCATTCTGAGCTTTCCCTGCTGGTTCTCATAGAGGGTGGGGTCGGCTTTTCCCGCACGGCGAAGGGCGATGATTCCGTTGGCGTACTGCGCCCACTGCCCATAGCCTGCATGAATGTTCTTCAGTCGCTGCTGCTGCGACGGTTTGTCATCCGTCAGCAGATACAAGGCCTGGAATTCGGAGTCAGACCTCTTCGCGCCCTCCAGATATGGATGAAGGAAGGTCTCGTCGCCCGTTACGATATATCCGCGTGTGGCGGATTCCATATCGATGAGCAACATGAGCAGATGCCCGGATTGGTCGAGAATCTGATCGCTATGGTCAACCCACTTCAAGGACCTGTTCAAGTCGAAGGTTTCCCACAAAAGCAATCCAGCAAGGGCTGTCGTCACCAGAAGGGGAACCACAATCACTCGGCGCAGCAACGATTTAAATTTCAAGTATTCCATCGTATCCAATCATTTCTCGTCAGAGGGCAAACGGACCCGCTTCAGAGGTCGGCAGCTTGTATGGGGATGTTCGGTCGACCTCGAGGGTCTCTTAGGAATGCCGGGAATAGCGGACTCGGTGGCGTTATCCCCAGGCAATCGACTGTGCAAAATCGCGTTGAGCAGATACTTGCGCACCCGAATGCGGCCATCGCAATCAAAAAAAGTGTGCTCGCGGAAGCGGATCATAAAGAAGCCGACGCCCAACTTCGCGCCTGCGCTCGCAAGCGACTCTTCTCCTGACCTTGCCGACCCTGGCACAAGCGGCTCAGATCGAAGATCAGAACCGCGGCTGAGTGCAACTTTGGGCTGGACTGACAAGTATCACATTAAGGAAGGTGGAAAGCCGGTCAAAATAGCTCACTTGACTAAAAGGACAGTCTGGTTGCACAAAAATCGCAAGCGATTTCGCCTCTCAACTTAAAACTGGCTCTAGCCAATGGTCAATCTGGAGACTTATGGGGATCATCTCATTCGATTTCCACCGGGTGACGAAGAGGAAGACCGTCACCGCTGCAGCAGGTCGATCGGCTTGGTAAAGTCGGTAACGCGCATGTATTTCGCCAGGGTGGGGTGTTGGCGCTCCAGGGCCAGATACATTTCCCAGGCCACGCGGCGGTAGCTGAAGTGTCCGGCTGGGCCGGAGCGCAGTTCGGCGATGTATTGCGCTTCGGCAAAGTCCATCTTGAACAGGCTGCGGATGCGGGTGGCCAGCGGCAGCAGGTAAAGGGAGGACTGGCCGGCTTCAGGGGCTGCGCAGGCGGCGATTTGCGCGCTGGCCCGGTGGGCTTGCTCAATGGCGGACTGATAATCTTCCAGGATGCCGGCTTCGGCCAGGATGTTGGTCTCCCCCGACTCGCCATGGGGCGCAAGGTCGCCCGAGGTGGGAGTCTCATAGCCGTGCTGCGCGGTGAAGCCCTGGATGATCTGCACGCAGCGCCGATGGCGGTGCATGTCGCGGAAGCCGCCTATGTCCATGAGGATGTCGAAGCGCAGAGCGGCGCCGGCGTGGAAGGCGCGGAGCGCTTCGTCGTGTTTGCCGCGATGGCGCAGTCCCAGCTCGACAATTTCCGCGACTCGCGCTTCCGGGAGGGCGGCGACCAGGTCGCGAATCTGACGATAAGGATGGTGGCTGGCAGAGTAGAGAAGCGTTGCGGCCAACTCGACTTCCAGGGTTTCAGTCTGCTCCACCAGATCCACCACCGGCGCCCCGGCGATGGGCAGACCCTTCAGAAGCTCGGCGGCGGCCTGGGCCAGTTCGGCGCGGGTCCGGATCTCGTACTCGTTGGGCTGGGCGTATTTCACCAGGGTGGGCGCGGTACGGACTTCGCGGGTCAGCAGGCTGGCTGCTTCGGCGGCCAGTTCCGGCTCGGTTGCGGCCAGTTTGGCGACGAAAGCCGCGGCAGATTCTCCATTCACATTCCAGGCGGGTCCAGAAGCGGCTTCGCGCAGCTTGATTCCCAGGTCGCGGATCTCGGCGAGAGGATGGGAGAGCAGGCGCGAGACCTGCGTTTCCAGGGTGCGCGCGTTCACCAGCTGGCCGAGCGAGGTGTTGGTGGCCAGGGGCAGCAGATAGCGGGCCACGTCGAAGGCGCGCGCCTTCAGGGTGCGCTCGTAGGCCTCGGGCTTGAGCGTCTCGGGGCAGGGAACATGGCGGCGCAAGGCTTCAAGTACGGCGGCGGTGGTGCGCTGGTAGGTGGCGAAGAGATTTTCCACCGTCTTCGAATAGAGGGCGGCTGACCCGGAATCCTGCCCGAAATCCGGAAAATACCATCCTGATTTGAGAAAATTCTGGTAGCGCGTGGAGCGCTCCTGGCCGTCCCAGCGCTGCTCGTCCACCAGAACGATGGCCGCCAGCAGGCTGAGCCGCTCGATGGCAATGGCCACGTGGGCCAGGTCGGCGATGGAGCGGTGACCGTATTGAAAATAAAAGGTGTTCAGAAACTGCTCGGCGCGCTGCGAACTGATCTCCGTGAGGGATTCGCGCATCGAAAGAGCAGAGCGGGAGTACTTGGCCATGGCATAGGCCAGGACCTCGGGGTCCGCGCCGTGGACGGCGAAGACTTCGGTTTGATTGCGGGCGCCGGGGGGAATGAAAGATTCACTGGACATGTCTGTGGGCTCGCGAACAGAATACGGCATTGGGGCGGGTTGAGGCCGGCACGGTAGCTGGCTCAGGCCCTGGGTTGAGTGGCAAAAAGCAGGAGCAATCCAGTCATGCGGCAGTTCTCGGTACGCACATCGCAGAGTCCTCGGCCGTTGCCCCCGGGTCGCTGGTCGATGACACAGCGCTGGAACGACCTTTTATTTGCGCATTGGCCGGTTCCGGTCTCGGCGGTCGCGCCGCTGATTTCCCCGGAGCTGCAGGTAGACACATTTCAGGGGTCCGCCTGGCTGGGCGTGTCGCCGTTCTGGATGGACCGGATCAAGGTGCGGGGGCTGCCTGCGCTTCCTGGGTTGCGCAGCTTTCCGGGCCTGAACCTGCGCACCTATGTGCGCGACGCGCACTCGGGGGCGAAGGGCGTGTATCTGCTTTCGGCGGAAGTGGGCGACCTGGCTGCGGTCCTGCTGGGGCGGGTTCTCTATCGGCTGCCCTACCACTGGGCCCAGATGCAGCTTGAGCAGACGCAGGCACGGGAGTTTTCCTTCTATAGCCGGAGGCGGCTTTCCAGTCAGTCCGTGGTGTTCAAGGCACGCTACCGGGGGCTGGGACCAACGCGCAGGCTGGTGGATCTCCGCAACGGCACGCTCGAGCACTTCCTGATGGAGCGCAGTTGCATGTTTCTGCGCGACCATGCGGGCCGCTCCATCCGCGCCAATCTGCACAGCGTTTCCTGGCCCCTTGAAGAGGCCGAGGCAGAGATCGAGCGGAACGACCTGGCCGCAGCCCTCGGCATTCATCTGCCGGAAGTCGCGCCGGTGCTCTACTATGCGCGGCGCATGGCCATCTACATCTGGCCGATGGAACTGGTGCGCGTGCCGCTGCCGCCGCGGCCGGTGACCGTGGCCGTGACGCCTTCCTGAGAAGCAGCGAACTGCTGTCAGCAAACAGCTCACAGCTTTCTGTCATCGCAGCCCATTGCCTGCACTCCCCAAGGGACCGTCAGCTGTCAGCTGTCCCTTTATAATGAGGGACGGAAGAGCGCAAGATTGCGCGGAGTTCGGAGAAATCGATGGCGGATTTGCAGGGAAGAATTGCCCTGGTGACGGGCGCATCGCAGGGTATTGGGCGGGCTTGCGCGCTGGAACTGGCGCGGGCTGGCGCAACGGTGGCGCTGGCGGCGCGGAACGAAACCAAGCTGGCCGAGGTGGCGGCCGAGATTGAGGCGGCCGGCGGTCAGGCAGCGGCTTTTCGGCTGGATGTTTCCAGCGAAGAGTCGATCAAATCCGGCGCCAAAGCCGTGCTGGAGCGTTTCGGAAAAGTGGAGATCCTGGTGAACAACGCCGGCATCACCCGCGACGGCCTCATGATGATGATGAAGCGTGCCGACTGGGACGACGTGCTGGGCACCAACCTCACCGGGGCGTTTCTGCTCACGCAGGCCGTGCTGCGGCCCATGCTCAAGAATCGCTGGGGACGGATTATCAATATTTCCAGCGTGGTGGGCCGCACCGGGCAGGCGGGTCAGGTCAACTACGCGGCCTCCAAGGCTGGACTGATCGGCCTGACGCGCTCCATGGCGCGCGAAGTGGCTTCGCGGGGAATCACCGTCAACGCCGTGGCGCCGGGGTATATTGAAACGCCCATGACCGCGGTTCTCGACGAGAAGCTGCGCACGGCCATGTTGGCTACCATTCCCCTGGGACGGGCCGGAACGGACGCAGACATTGCCAAGTCGGTCGCCTTCCTCGCTTCAGAAGCCGCCGGATATATCACCGGTCACGTCCTGGACGTGAACGGTGGAATGTTCATGGGCGGCTGAACAGGCTGCGGAAAATCTCCTCCAATGTCCTGAGTCTGAAGTTCGCATCGGAATTGGCGGGTGGCCCAGGCACCGGGAGAAGTGAGAACAACCACTGAAGATGGGTGCCCCAGGTGCCTCGCCTTTGGGCACCTGGGAGAGCACAGACCCCGTCCTCGCCGCCAGCCCGCGTCAGAGCGACGAACATTTTCAAGCGGTCAAAGCTCCAGTGTCACGTCTCCTAAGTCAGCTCCATAACTAAATTCGCCCCATAACCCTTGTCATCCTGAGCGTAGCGAAGGATCTGCATTTTCAACGCTTTCCGCACAGCAACCAAGCCTCCTGTTATGCTGCGAACTTCGGATTCACCACACTGGAGTAAATTTGCAGTTGGCGTAGAGCGGCTTTGAAAGGGCACGGCTGAAGTTGTGCCGTAAGTGCCGCAGAATCAGCGGGGCTTTACAGGCTGCGGAAAAACTCGATTCGGAGGGAGGTGGGGGTTTTAACCCCCGCATAAAGCCAGCAGAATCAGTGCGGCTTTAGATGGGATGAGACGGCTGGCCTCGCGGAGAGCTAGGCTTTCCGCAACGCACTCGAGGTGCTTGAAGGAGACCAGCCAGTGAAGAAGCTT